>ERZ791907.224-NODE-224-length-73203-cov-18.439602_pt1 | contig 73203 bp, 47 predicted proteins | sample MGYA00510145_ERZ791907 | MGnify/ENA primary metagenome ERZ791907 (study PRJEB30046, sample SAMN00792089) | human gut metagenome | study: EMG produced TPA metagenomics assembly of the A metagenome-wide association study of gut microbiota in type 2... | reverse complement strand
GGACTCCGTGCTTATACATTTCTGTCCATGGTTTCCCTATTTCATCGGAAATCAACGCCATACCGGCAGAGTTAAGAGGATTGAAGGAATCATCTTCTTTATGTTCTGCTTCATATCTGCTGAGAGTTCCCTTCTGTATGTCAACTTTCCAGGCATTATCATAATCCTTGCTCTTTGCCGGTAACAGTTCTCTGCTGCCGGTTACATCATAGAAGGCTCCATTCACAATTACCTGCATACCCGGAACAAGTCTCTTTGCTATGGATCTTGCAGCACGATTAATATACTCCGGTGTATTGCTAATTTCATGCACTTCTATACCTGGCAGAGTAAACACCGGGAGATTTTTCGTTTCAAGTATATCAGGTCTATGATGAGTGTCTCTTGCCTTCACCGTTTCCATATCGCTGGAGTCATCATAGGTTATGCGTTGAATGGCATTCACAAAGTAAAGTTCTTCTTTAATTTCCTTCTCCCGCCTGCGATTCCCTTTGGCTTCCTTCAATTCTTTTTCTATGTGGAGTCTTGTCTCTCGGCCATAGCTATTCCACTTTGCCGCCTCAAGGGAAATACCAGCCATACCGGAAATAGAAGCATCAGACACTTTGCCAATCACAGCACCCAGGCCTGCGCTGAGCCATTCTACCGCATCCGGATGGGTTTCTCACCCATTCCGGAGACTTCATGCGGTTCAGGTATCCCATCACATATTCATGGATACTTCCGGACAGGGCGCCTGCCAGAGGCTCTCCTGTACCCATGTCTCCCATGAGGGCACCAAAGGCTCCATGGAGAAGAACTTTTTCTGCAGAGCCGTCTTTCCATCCCCTGCTTTCTGCATAGGCATGAATAGCCTGGTTGCCGTATTTCTCCATCATGCCCAGAAGTTCCTGCTTCTCTTCTACCTTGGATTTATCGAAGATTTCCTTCAGCTTATTCAGGCTGGTTTCTGTATCCCGATTCAAGGTAGAAATATCCTGGTTCTGGTTCTTCTTGTCCGTAATAACGATAGTCCCTTTCGCAATGGCCTCTTTGGTAGTGCTGCCTGCCTTATCCTTCACGGTGGGGCTCATCTGAGGTGTAAGGCCGCGGGCGTTGAAGGGCGTGGTGCTGTCTTTGGGAGTATAGGAGATGCCTGTGCTCCCTGCCTTGTAGTCTGCCTTGTTCTCGATATTTCTCAACTTAATGCATCAAGTACAAAGAATGCCTTTTTCAACGTAAATCGGTCCTCAACTATGAGCAGCCATTAATAACACTAACGCTATTCATGCAAAATCAATTGCACAAAAACATAAACTGCATCTTTCCATAAATACAGCCAACCAATATTAATAATCATTAAAATTGGAAGGATTAATAGGTTAGACTTTTTTTGCTTTTTAGCATATTGGGCAGAATCGCTTTGATTACTGTTCTGTAGATAATAGTATAAAGCCTCTGCATAATCAGCTATACCCAAAATCCCAAAAGACATAATTATAGTCCCTCTATCCATTCCATGACCAAACCCCATAATAATCTCCGTCAGATTTGACGACGTTAATAGCTGTAGCATCGCACAATTAATTCCACTTAAAGCAGTAAAAAGGATAGGAACAATATACAAAAATATATTCAGCACATGGTCTTTAATGTTTTGATATATAACAGCTAAAATAAAGAGTACGGCATAGATTTCAACCCCACCCAGCATAAGCCATCCTGAAACATCACCAAGTATCATTAATTATTATCCTCCCAAGTATGAGATTGCGAACGTAAATAAATATATTTAGCTTCTTTGGGCGCATTTTCTTTTTGATTTTCCCAATTATCATATATACCCTTGATTATCGCCCCACCTATATAACTTACTACAAAAATAATCCCACCTTTCCCCATCAACCTTATTACACCAGGTTTTCCTGCAAAAATTCCGGCATTATCCAAAACATAGGTTGCGCCTTTACCAGCTCCATAAGCTCCAAGCAATCCTGCAGCGGCCTCTCCTTTATCATCACTGGTATAAAGTGTCCGCACTCGAGAAAAATAACCATATCCACGATTAAAGTCAGCCCCTAAATTATTAGGAACATACTCACCAATAGTCGGGCCAGAAATCTTCAGCAGCATATCTGCTTTTTTCCAGAGCGGATTATTCATGAGTTTATCTACATCTTCTTTATAGAAGCCGGGTCTATAAATATTGCCATCATATTGCCCTATTTCATACGTCGACACCTCATTACTCAATCTGCGTTCATTCCGTGATTTATGGAAATATTCAACCGGATCTTGTACTGTATATATTTGTATTTCGTCTCCAGCGCTCCCCAGACTACTTCCCTCGTTTAACTGGAAATTTCTTTGCTTTGGCCCTTCAATCAGATTCACATCAGTCGCATTTCCTTCTTTGTCTACAGCGACTCCGACTGTTGTTCCATTGTGTTCTGCATAAAGAACAACATACTCATTATCCCTGAGCCGATTCAGTGCTCCCGATGTTTTCAGCCTTTCTATCTTATCCCGAAGTTCTCGAATATTCTGGTATTCATTCCACTTGGCCGCATCTAAAGAAACACCCGCCATACCGGAAATAGAAGCATCAGACACTTTGCCAATCACGGCTCCCAGGCCTGCGCTGAGCCATTCTACCGCATCCGGATGGTTACTGACCCATTCCGGAGATTTCATGCGGTTCAGGTATCCCATCACATATTCATGGATACTTCCGGACAGGGCGCCTGCCAGAGGCTCTCCTGTACCCATGTCTCCCATGAGGGCACCAAAGGCTCCATTCCGAAAAATATGCTTTACTATAAAAAATTAATAAGGACTATAAATACATCTTTATATAAATATGCTATAAAAAACTGAATTAATATTGTGACTATAGCTCCCCACTTCCAATGTCTCTCGCTCTTCCGTTCACTTAAGTCATATTTATGCGATTTGAAATGGTTCCTATAGATTTTTCCTGCCAAGCCAATATCCCAAATTGACAACATATCACAAAATACACTTAGTTTAAAAATATCTTCATCATCCAATGAATACATAAGATTTGATAAAACATCAGTACTATAAATTAGTGTCCCAACAGTAAGCATAAGTATTGCTCCAATATGAATTAATAAAATAATTGCATAGACACATAGATTATTCAATTTAAAGGTTCGGGTTTTTAATTCATTGTGACTAATCATAATTACAAGGCCAATATATCCAATAATAGCAATAATGCTTGTAAAAAAAGTCATTCTATCTGTAATTTCCATAGCAAAACCTCAATCCATCACCGTAAAATATTTATCAAGTTCATTTTCGAAATCGCTATTTTGTGATTTCTCCAGATAGTGTGCCATTTTTTCCTTGTTATCCACAATCGCCTCTCCAGCTTTCTGTCCAACAACCACATAAACAACACCACTTATTGCCTTGATGTAATTATCCATACTATTATTAGCCGGAATAGCTAAGAGGGAAAAAATTAATGGAGAAGCTAAATGGGACCCGACTTGTGCACCTGCAAATCCACCAATTAATCCAGCTGCGTTTTTCACCTTATCATTATCAGTAATAAAACTCATTGCGTCCATCACTTGTCCCATTGTTCCGGCATAACCCGAAATATAATTATATCTTGTTCCTTGCGTCAATGCCTCAATGCCATTAATGCCATATCCGAAATACTCTGCACTTTTGCTCTGGAACCAGGTGTATCCTCCATATCTTTTCCATTCGGCATCAGCCAGCATTTTCCTAATGTTCTCAAGTCCATCATCATTTTCATTCCATTGCACATCCAACCCGTACTTCTTTGCAATCTGATTATACAAAGATTGATTTATTTCCGATATGCGATGTGCTGTTACTCTAACCGCCGGTAAAGTGTATACAATATTCGGCGAGTTTTCCTCTTTCTTCTGCAGATAAATGCTAAAGTTGTAAGGATTTTCCTTCATTACCTTAATCGAAGCCGTATGCTCATCAACTTCTCCCAGATCTTCATATATCTGCAATACAGAAATCAGTTCATCTATAGAAAAATCTTTCTTATCCAACAGTTGCTGCAATTGCTTATTCAGATCCCGTTCCTGTTCTTTACTCAATGCATTCCATTGAGCAGCCGTCTGCGAAACATAGGCAGAAGTCTGCTTATCCCCTGTCAATGCGCCAATGGCAGCGCCCAAAATTGTAGTAATTGCCTGTACTGCATCCGGATGATTTATTACCCATCCTTCTCCTTCTTTTCGCTTAATATATCCAATAACAATTTCATTAAGCCCTCCGGAAACAGCTCCTGTCATGTCATTACTTCCGGATAAATAAGAAACAACTGCACCAAGTGCACCATGAAGCATGACCTTTTCAATAGATCCATCTTCCCACGGTCTAATAGAATGTCCATCTGCTTTATGGTTGTCCTTATTAACCTGATTTGACAATTGTTCCGACACTTCATGTATAAATTCATTTCCCAGCTGACTTACCTTCTGGATGAGTTCCTGTTTTTCTTCTACCTTGGATTTATCGAAGATTTCCTTCAGCCGGTTCAGGCTGTTTTCTGTATCCCGATTCAGTGTAGAAATATCCTGTCCCTGGTTCTTCTTGTCCGTAATAATGATAGTCCCTTTCGCAATGGCCGCCTTGGTATTGCTGTCTGCCTTATCCTTCACGGTGGGGCTCATCTGCGGCGTAAGGCCGCGGGCGTTGAGGGGCGTGGTGCTGTCTTTGGGAGCATAGGAGATGCCCATGCCGCCTGCTTTGTAGCCTGCCTTGTTCTCCACATCTTCCCAGCTTAAAGTACCGGTGCGGAGGGTGTTCTTTTCCGCATCGCCTTTGCTGTCTATGACGGCACCTTTGAGGTGGGTGTTATCCTTGACGGTAATGTCAAAGCCTTTGTCTCCGGCGTAAATGCCTGCCTGGTTTGTCACACTTTCGTAATGGGAATCAGTGTGGGATTTACCGGCTGATACAAAGCCGGATACTTTGCCGGAGGGGATATCATAGCCCAGGGAGATACCGGTGTTCTTTCCACTTTCCCGGTAGGTCTTCCTGTCCTGTTCACTTTCCATGCTAAGGCTGCCGCCTACATCTGCCTGTACTTTTTCTCCTTCTATCCGGCTTCCTTTGAGGGCGGTATCCCTTCCGCTTTCCAGGGAAAGGGTATGGTCAGCCTTGATGGTGCTTTCTGTGTGGGAGATTTCTTCGCTCTTTCCTTCTTCCCTGCCCCTGCCATAGGACGCACGGATACCGGTGAGTCCGCTGCTTCCTATGCTTCCTCCCAGGCTGGCGGAAGAAGAGTTTTCTTTTTCTCTGGTGGTGCTGCTGTTTTCTGCCGAAAGGATGCGGATATCCTTTCCTGCTTTCAGGTAGACGTCTTTTGCGCTCATTTGGCTTCCTTTGACAGTCATATCTTCTCCAGTTTTTACGATGAGGGTGTCTTTGGAATCAAGAATAATTCCTTCATAAACGCCAAAAAGCACATATCTTAAGTTAAGAATGTCGCATATAAATTTAACTTATAAATAATCCTATAAAAATTATCATTAGTATAATAATTGAAATGAATCCAATCTTTGTTTTTTCTACATATTGCCAATTTTTAGGTCCATATACATACCTGATATATAAACCTTTTGATACCAAAATATAAAATCCTATAATTGGCAACAAGTGTGCCATAATATCGCAATCATACGATACAAAATCAGTCAATACACTCCAAATTAAACCCATCACCATCAGTAATAGAATAAAATAAAGGAAAATAGGATTCGAATGCTCTAGAAAAAGTTTGTCGTCCGCCGTCGGTTCTTTATTAAAAATGTATTTTTGCATTAATTCAATAATAAGAACGAATATTGTTATATCTAATACCCACTCAAATATCATTCCGCGGATTCCTCCTCTTGTGTTTCTTCTTCTGTTTTCAATTCAATTTTTTTCTTATTCACAATAACATTTATTGCTACACCAATTCCTACACCTAATAAAACTTGCTTCTCTGTTGAAACGCCCATTCCATATATAGCCATCATGCCGCTATTCAATAATGCGCCGGAAATTGGCAACGTATCCCAGGCATCTGCCTGCAGTGCATTATGAAAATTCTTAAATTCCTGATGATTCTCATAGACATTGTATCCATAGTTAATAGCTGCTGTCGTATAGCCACCCAACTTAACCGCATTTTCCACCTTGGTTCTTAAATAGTCTTCCGGTAATCCCGGGAACTTCTTTTTCATTTCATTAACCATGGCATATGTTGCAAATGTATTTCCGACTTCATCTCTGGCTTCATCTTTTGAAGCATCGCTGATCCGCTGCAGTGCATCTTTGTAACTTGCACTTTTATGATGCGTCTCAGTACTCCCTGTTGCTGAATCGGAATTGGAATCGGAACCAGAATCATCAGTGTTGGAATCGGCTGTATTTACATCTTCATTATTACTTTGAGCATAGCTGCCTTGAGTATAATTGCCTGCATCAACATCATTTGCTCTATCATCAGTCCCTGCTGTATCAGCCTGTCCCAATCCGGTTACATCCAGGTTTGTTATATTAGATAATCTTTCTGCGGGGTAGGAAACATGATTAGCAGCTGTGCCATCATCATCCGGTACATTAACAGTCCCCTGTTCCTGATCTATACCGCTGTTAGCGGCCTCGGATCCATCATCGTCAGAGCGAGGCACTATTGCCTGATACTCTTCATTGGAATTGAATGTCCCATTGAGAGCTTTAAAAAAATCCTTCAACGAATTATTCTTAGTTGCACTACTGGCTACACCTGCTCCAATCTGTCCATTTCTGGCCAGCATCTGTGTAACGAGTCCTCCAATAGCTGCACTCATCCACTGCATTTTTGTCGGATCGCCGTGGGATGCTTTCTTAATTTCCTGCATAAGCATCTTATTCACCGCAGCAGCCGCCGCTCCTGCCATGAAGTCACCATTTGTAAGCCGACTCATAATACCGCCGACCAGGGCATGCATTGCTGTTTTTTCCGGACCATCTTTCATGTTATGGATTTCATTATAAGCCAGCTTCCCAAAGAGGCCTGCCAGCTCCTGCTTCTCTTCTACTTTCTTTTTATCAAAAATTTTCCCCAGTCTGTTCAGGGTATTTTGGGGATTTCTTTCCAGCTTTTCCAGATTCTGCCGTTGCTTGTCAGACTTGTTAATCACTATATTTCCCTGACTGACTGCCGAATGGGTTGCTGAAGAAGACTTACCCTTGCTTCCGGTAGGAATCTGAGGTGTAAGTCCTCTTTTACTATTCACTTCGTCTTTTTCTTTTTGGCTCATCTCTTTAAAATGACTGTAGTAGTTATAGGAAGCCCCCACTCCTTTTGACGTATAAGAGGCATGGTTCTCTATATCTTCCCATTCCAAAATTCCTGTGCTCAGTCTGGTTTTACCCGGAGTCCCATGACTATCTATAACACCGCCTTTTAATGAAGTCTTATTCTTAGTGGACACAGCAGCCCCATCTGTTTCTGCATAAAGTCCTGCCTGATCTGCTACTCCTGCATAGTCGGAATGAACGGTTCCCGAAGAGTGTCCGGCTCCAACCGAAGAAACACCCCATTTTTTGACTGTCTGATTGCCTTCCGGCTCATATTTCACACTTCTTCCGCCGCTGATATACCATCCCTTATTTTCCGAATCATAGGTATGCTTGTTTTGCAGACTTTCTATTGTCAAATCATGCCCTGCATCTGCCACAATACGTTTTCCCCGCACCTGACTTCCTTTCAGAACAATATCATTGCCACCGGACAGATAAACCATATGATCCGCACGAATATTCGAATCATCATAAGAAACAGACTGCTCCTTTTCCTGTCCGCTGCCATGAGAAATATAGCCATTGATCCCCGCTAACCCGGACGGGCCAATAGATGCAGTAATTCCAAAGCCGCTGGATTTTTCACTGGATTTTATTGACATCCTGTTCTCTGATGCGCTAAGTATTATGTCTTTTCCTGCCAGCAATACCGCCTCGTTCGAAGACATATCTGATCCATGTACATGAATGTCATTCTCTGCAATGAGTGCTGCAGTTTCTCCTGCCTGAATCCTGCTGGCTGTGCCTTCCGTCATTTGACTCACAGAATGATAGGCATACGAAGAATTTGTAAAACCAATATCTAAAGAGGCATGAACTTTTCCTTTTGATAAATCCTGCAAAGTCTCTTTCCGTTTATCCAAATTCTTATATGCATCATATCCATACAGTACTCTCAGTCTTGAGTCCTGTACATCCGCTGCCCTTTCTACCGGTGCAGCCACATCAGAAAGTGCATTAAACGTGCTGCCTCCCAAGGATACACTGAGCCCGCTTCTCTTGTACTCATGTTCTTCCCGATTGGTGTATTCATTATCTTTACTGGTGATAGTCACATTCTTTCCGCTAATCGCCAAGTCCTTACCGGCCGAAACGTGGGAGGCTTCTATATCTGCATCCTTCCCTGCGCCGATACGAACGTTTCCTTCCACGCTGCCTATGGTGCTTCCTACCTGTTCTACGGCTTCACTGTCATAGCGGTCTTTTCTCTTTTCGCTGCCAATAGTAAAGCCCAGGCCGCCTCCGGAGAGGAGGCCCCTCTTTTTGACGGATTCCCGGTAGGTGCTGCCGCTTCTTTCTTCAGCGCTGTCGGCCTTGAAGTTTCTTCCGGCCAGAAGGGTGGTATCCTTACTGCTGACGACGGCGCTTCCTGTGATGGTCATGTCTCTTCCGCTTTCCATATGGGTTTCATTCCCGGAGATAAGGCTTCCTCTCACGGGATCTGTCTTCCCTGCTTCATAGAGGTCTTTGGTCTTGGAAGAGAGGAGGCCGGATACGTGGGAGTGGTATTCGTGGATGGTTTCGTGATGTTCCTTTTCATCCATCATAGAGATATCTTTACCGGCAGTCAAGGAGATTTTTCCCTTTTCGGAAGTGATGCCGCTGCCTTTCAGGGAGATGTCTTCTCCTGCTTTAAGGCGCACTTCTCCCGCAGAGGAAATCAGGGTGCCTTTCACTGCTTCATCTTCTGTTTTGAGATGCTGGTAGTAGGAACCCTTTCTTTTCCCTACGGACGCATCTTCTGCATAAAGGTCTTTTTCTGCAGTAAGGCGGATGTCTTTCCCTGCTGTCATGTCCGCTCTATCATCCGCTTTAAGGGATGCGCCGGAAAGGGTGATGGTATTTCCTGCGATGAGGGAGAAATTTTTAGCAGAAGCTTCCGCTTCGGTATACTTTCTTTCATGGATGGCTGCCGCCGAATCGCTGAAGGTGACGGCCACGTGCTTTTCCCGGGACAGGGCTTCCATGGAAATATCTTTTCCTGCCTCCATGGCAAGGGTTTCTCCTGCCGTAAGGCTGCCGCCCCTGTTTTGGATGGAGTCTCTGGCAGAAAGGGTCATGTCAAATTCGACCAATAATTAATTAAACACATAAAATAAAATTAATATAAAAATACTTAAAGCCATACTGGGGAGCCATGAGAAAAGCTGAGTCCGACAGTATTTTGCTCCTTTCTTTTTATAGATAAGAATAATCAGAATTAAAAGAGAAAGCGCATATATAATTATAATATTTATTCCAAATTGTATAATTCCCCATACCAGGTCCATGATTATAAGAAAAAATATAGCTACTTTAGCTGTATTCTTATTAAATCTAGCAATCCCTGAATTGGAATTCCACGGTTTCATGCCATCTCTTCCAATGCCAAATCCATAAGTAGTAAAAAAGCCAGGATATTTAATTACTAAAATTAACACGATATATGCAAAAGCATTAATAATAAACTCATGTTTCATTTCTTTATATCCTCATACTTTGGCAAATCATCTTCGCGATTGTTATCTAATTGCATTTGAACATAATTATAAAAATCTCCAATATAACGAGCAGCAGCATTCAGACGCACTTTTCCCGTCCAGTGGTTTTTCCTTCTTGAAGTCCGCTTTCTTGTCCCTGTTTTCGTATACCTTCCCATCCGCTTCCAGGGTGCGGTTCTGCACACTGCCATAAAGGCTTTGGATGGTAGTCTTTCCGTTCCCACTCATGACGGAGAGCCGTTCCGTATCATCACCGGTTTCGTCATGGACTTCGTGGTTTTCATAGGGAAGGACGGTCTTTCCATAGACCATGTGGCAGTGAAGATGCATCCTTGTATGTTTCTTGTATTTCCAGTAATGGTTGTCATGGCCCAGGTCGTCATAGTGGATGGTGCCCTGGTAGCCGGTGTTCTCTATATCTCTGCCTGCAGTCACAGAAAGCCCCCATCCTCTTTCGGTAAAGAAAAAGCTTCCAGAGAAGCAGGAGAAGAATCCGTCCGCGTCATGATGTCACGCAAACGGTATTGATTTTCTTCTTCCCTGCGTCTGGAAGCTATGTCCTGACTTTTCTGTGTAATGATATCTTCCTGCCAGCTGATAGCACCCTCGGGCCCTGCCGCCTGGGCAGAACCCATAAGCAGCCAGCATACACGTGCTGCCACACCTGAAACAAACCATGGTCTTTCGTTCATCATGCAATCCCCCGATTCATTATGAACCACCCTCAGCCGGTTATATATTGAATTAACCTCTCTCCAGGGAAGCGCTGATTAAATCATTGTCCGCTTTTATTCTTGAAATTTTATGCAATGCAAGGAATGGGAAAGGGAATAGCGAGCTATTTAAGGAATCCCATGACGAAGCAGTGCATAAAACTTCTTATAAAAGCAGACTCTATGAGTGAATCAGTGCTTCCCTAAGTTATTTCTTAAACAGAATATATACCATTCTTTCTAAAATTGCAAGATGGTAAAAGCAGAGCATAAATTACAATTCGACTTCCGATCTTAACCTATGATTGTCCTTTCTACATTTTAATGAGTGCTGCCAGCTAAAGAAAGTGCAGTCCGCCTATATCCTTTGATATACCTCACTTTTTCATATCTGGGATTCTTATTGTTCTTTATCCGACAAAGTGCATCATTATATTTTAATTAGAAAATATAATTGTAAAAAGAAATGATTTCAGGTTATTACTTTGATACATTATCTCTGTTTAAATTGCAAAATTAGCAACGTGAGTTCTATTTTGTTCTATTCCCATTTTCGATTTTATCTTATATAATAAACATAGATGAAACATAGATGAGAGTTTGGACAAGGTCTGGGGAGTGGCCACGAAAAAATACCCGGTTTCTGGTCCGGCTGCAAGCCATCTCGCATGGATGAAACCATAAGAGCTCCGGGCTTCGGTCCGTTCGATGCGTTATGAGTTAGTTTTGCATTTTCCTGATTGGGCGCCTTGGTTCATTCCGAGGTCTAAGCGAACAGCCTGAAAGAGTCCATCGTCATGATGGAGCGTTGGAAGATTGGCGCACTTGTCTTCTATCCGCCGGGCCTAGCTCTTTCGGGCTTTTCGTGTTGTCTTGAAGCGATGAAAGAAGTCTGAACGGAAAAATCCCCGTCCTCCATAAAAGGGCGGGGATTTTGATTGGGGTGGTGAACCAGCTGAATTGATGATGGAAAAGGAGCCATGCCAGGCCCCTGCGGGGCCTCGGCTTTTCTACGAAAAGCCTGCTATCATCCAGCGCCTACGGCGTGCACAGCGAACACATTTTGAAGGAGCAAAAACGACGCACAAAATGTAGTGAGTCGTTTCCCCTTTAGGGGCCACCTTCTTCCAGAGGAAGAAGGCTATACTTACGCCCCCCTTCCCGCCCCAACTGTTATTTTCTAAGCCGCAGGCAAAGAATGACTGCAGGAGGCGGGATTGTTCCTTTTTCTGAGCCCTCTTACCAGTCGGTGAGACCGCCGTCTACGGGGATAGCGGCGCCGGTGATGAAGGAGGCCTTGGGAGAGAGAAGAAAGGCGATGAGTTCACCCACTTCTTCCGGGCGTCCGATGCGCATCAGGGGATACCAGTCCCCCATTTCTTTTCGGCTGCCACCGTAGTCGTGGAGCTGTTTGTCCAGAAGGGGTGTATCGATATCTCCGGGGCACACCACGTTGGCCCGGATGTTTTCCACTGCCATTTCTAAGGCCAGGGAGCGGATGAAGGAAACCAGGGCGCCCTTGGTGGCGCCGTAGAGGCTGCACTGTACATTGCCTTGAAGGGCGGCGTCGGAGGCCACGGCCACGATGCTTCCTGCTTCCCCTCTCATGGCGGGGATGGCCTCTCTTGCCAGTTTCATGGCGCCGAAGACGTTGACGGAAAAGAAATGCTCTATTTCCTCGTCGGTGGTATTTTCCAGCAGTTTTTCTTCATAAATGCCGGCGGAGAGGACAAGGCCCGTGATTTTTCCAATGGATGAAGCCGCTTTCACCGCCCGCTGGCAGTTCTCTGTCACCGTCACGTCACAGGGAACGTAGAGGCTCCCTTTCACCTGGTCCTGGGCCTGCTGCCCCCGTTCTTCATTTCTTCCCAGAAGAACGGGACGGATGCCTTCTTCTGCAAGGATTTTAGCGGTGGCAAGGCCGATGCCTGAGGTGCCGCCGGAAATCAGAACTGTCTGTATCATGGAATTCTCCTCATTTCGCAAGGGAAGAAACATAAACGAACTGGATACCCTCTTTTTCAAGCTGCGGCACCATCTGGCGGAAGGCTTCCGCTGTCTTGGGGCGGCAGTGGCCGATAATGACGTAGGTACCGTATTTCTGTGCACGTTTTGCCGCTTCCCGAATCATGGAGGAAATGGCGGCCACGTCGGCTTCATTATCCACAAAAAGATCATTTCTCACGTAGGGTACGCCGTAGGAGGCAGCTGCTGCGTCGGCGGCGGTGGTGGAATTGGTGCGGCTGTCGAAGAAGAAGAGGTGGCGGTGGTGAAGTTCATTCATCACTACGTCCATGGTGTGCCGATCCGTAGTGGCCTTGGAGCCCTGGTGGTTATTGATACCCACCGCTTCGGGCACCTGGGAGAGGGAGCTCTTCAGGAAACTCCGGATTTCCTCATCTCCCATGGAGGTGAGGATGACCTTGGATTCCATGCCGATACCGGAAACCGATTCCATGGGCTGGTGAAGAATCACCGGAAGTCCATGGGCGTGCCAGGAGAGAGCGGCGTCCCTGGTGTGAACCTGGTTCGGCATAACCGCCAGGGTAAGGGGGATGCCCAGGGATTCATAGACATGCTGTGATTCCAGGTCCCGCCCTGCATCATCGATAACGACGGCCAGCTTTCCTTTCACCGCAGCGGGAGCATTGGGCTTGGGCGCAGCGGCCGGTGCGGCTTTTGCGGGAGCGGTACTCTGTTTGGCAGGAGCTTTGGTATTTCCTGCATCCTTCTTCACGGAAGGAGCCGCTTTGGAAGAAGTGGAGGAAATAGAGGCGGATGGGGCAGATGAAGCGGAAGCAGCAGAAGCAGAAGAAGCGGCTGCTTTTCCCTCATGAGAAGGAGCGGCGGCTGTCTTTTCACTGCTTTCCCCTTTTCCTGTGATTTTAGACACAATGGCGGGCAGGCTGAAGGAAGATGTCTTTTCTTCCTTTGCACCGGCTGCGGGAGCGGAAGATGTTTTTGATGTGCTCTTTTCCTCAGCCGGCTCTTCATCGTCTGCCTTTACCTGTACCGTCACCACCTTGTCCATGGCAGCCTTAATTTTTTCTTTCACGCTTTCCGGCGTGCCCTGGTCCTCCTTCGGCACCAGTCCCTGCATTTCCTTGTCATTAAACAGGTGGCCGATGGTGGTCACGTTCTGGGCCACCTCCGAATCGGGAGCATTGGTCATGCGGTCCGTCATGTAGGCGGATCCCATAATGAGAGCAATAAAGAAAAGAAGCACTAGAAATGGATGTCCCCCTTTCTTCGCTGTCCTCGTTCTCCGTACCCGTTTTTTTCCTGCCATAGTTATCTCCTCATCATGAAATCGTGGTTATCGAATTTATTTTCTATATTATAGCATACCAGGGAAAAGGTTCAGAGGGTTCAGAAGGTTCAAAGGGTTCAGAGGGGGGTGGTGGCGGCTTCGCCGCAGGTTATGGCCGCCTGCGGCGGCGGGTTGTGTAGAAGGGTTGTAGTAGTAAAAGGTTCTTAAGATGGACCGGCCCTTGGGCCGGAGGATTCTTAAGTTTGACACGCCTTCGGCGTGAGGGTTGTGGTAGGCGCCTTCAAAAATAAAGGAGCGCCATTATGATAAAACCTTCAAAACCGCGCCCTTGGCGCGAGGGGAAAACATGCAAACCTCGCTTCGCTCGTTGGAAAACCATACAACCGCGCCTTTGGCGCGAGGGAAATGCACCCCTTCTGCCTACGGCACCTCCCCCGGAGGGGGAGGTTTTAGCGGCGCTATGCCATGAGATGCTTGTGAGTTTAGAAGCTGAGCGTAGAGCAGACTTCCCCCTCCGGGGTGGCAAGCGAACGTGATTTTCAGAAAGCACGTAAAAAGGGGCCGCCAAAGCAGTCCCTTTTTATATGGCTGTCAATATCCTTTTTCCTTATCCACTTCGTTCAGCAGTTTTTCACCACGGCTGAAGGCGATGAAGTTGGTTTCCAGTAGGTAGGTAAGTTTGTTCCAGAAGTCCGGTACCATGGAGGCGATGTGGGGTGTCATGATGACATTTTCCATATCCCAGAAGGGGTGATCTTCGGGGAGCGGTTCTTTGGAGAATACGTCCATGCAGGCGCCGGCGATTTCGCCTTCCTCCAGGGCCTTTACCAGGGCCGGTTCATCCACCACGGAGGCCCGGGCAATGTTGATGAAGAGGGCCGTTTTCTTCATGGCTTTGAATTTTTCTTCATCGAAGAATTTATCCGTTTCCGGTGTGGCCGGCAGGGCTGCGATGATGATATCCGCTTTTGGCAGGACGTCCATGATTTCTTCCTGGGTGTATACATGATCCGCAAACATTTCATGGGACAGGTGTTTCTTCACGGCCAGGATGTGGGTTTCAAAGACTTTGGCCCGCTGGGCAATGGCTCTGCCAATGCTGCCGAAGCCTACGATGAGGATGGTCTTGCCGAAGAGGGATTCGCCGTGGGGGCGGGACCACTTATGGGCTGTCTGGCTGCGGACGGCTTCGGGAATGCGGCGGAACCAGGAGAGAAGAAGGGCCATGGTGTGTTCCGATACCGCCCGGTCATGGACGCCGTGGGAGTTGGTGAGGATAATGGGTCTTTCCATCATGCTGGGAGTAAGAAGTTTTTCTACGCCGTCGGAGAGGGAATGAACCCAGCGTACATGGGGCGCCGCCTGCAGGAGGGGCTCCGCATCCTGGAATCCCCAGAGAGCAATGGCGTCGGCGTCGGCCACATGGGGCAGTGCTTCCTTCGGCGATTTGTAGGCTTCCACCACGGAGCCGGGAACCGCCTTTTTCAATGCATCAATTTTTTCATCGGATAACTTGTTAATCACAACCAGTTTCATGGGAATCAACCTCTTTCATGGAAATCATGCCAATCCTGTTTTCTATATTATAGCATGAGTGGTGCTCTGGTGAACTAGTGAGCTAGTGGGCTGGTGGAACAGTGAGACAGTGAGACAGTGAGACAGTGGGACAGTGGGACAGTGGCCCACTGCGCGGGCCGGGTTCATAGGGTTCAGAGGGTTCATAAGGTTCAGAGGGTGGCGGTATCGCCCTATCGGGCGATGATTATAAATGCCGCCTGCGGCGGCAGGCGCTGCGTGCTTTCCTTCCCTTTGGACCTGTCCCTCTGAGCCGCCGGCAAAAATGACGGTGTCCAGCAGGAAGGATTCTGCTTGGAAGCGATGAGGTGACGGCAGTGAGAATGCTGCGGGTTGGAGGCAAAGGCAGTCAGTCAGCGGGCAGCAAACAACGGATAGCGGATAGAAGATAGCGGTAAGCGGTCAGTCGGAACCGTCCCACGCAAAAAGCAGGGCGTGGGCCCTGCTTTTTATTTTCCTTCCATCACATCGGTGAAGTTCTTGATGATGACGATTGGTGTTTTCTGGTTGTCGTTGCCGAAGGGGTTATCGATGAGGATTTTAGCAATCTGCTTCGGGTCCAGGCCCTGGCTCTTGCCGAGGACGGCGGCTCTCTTCAGGTCGTTCACGTCGGCAATGACAGCGCCGTAGGCACCGGTGGCTTTTTTAATCTTTTCACATACGTTGTCCGTGTCGGCGGGACCGTAAACCAGGCATTTATCGAAGGGCGGCATGGTACCGGTGACGTCGTCGATGAGGGAAGCCTGGCGGCAGCGGGCGTAGAACACGCCGTTTTTGCCGAAGATTTTGGCTACGGCGCCCAGGGCGAAAGAGAAAAGCATATTCCATTTGCCCTCTTCGTCCATAGCTGCCTGCATACCGTAAATGCTAGCCATGGAGCCGGCGGAGGGGACGAATCGGTTCATGAGTCTTGCCTGCCAGCATACGTTCAGTTCTTCCGGACGGACGTAGCGGTTCTGGGTGATGGCTACCACCGATTCAGCGGAGCAGACGATGTCGTGGTCCGTAATCTTATCGCCTGCGTATTCCAGGATGGCATCCACAATGTTGTCATGATGGGTGAGAATTCTGGTATGGATAGGAACGAGTTCAAGTTCTGCCATTATTTTCTCACCTCCGTTGTGTATTCATAGAGAGCATTCTGCAGCTCTTCTCTGGTAATGACGATTCTTGTCTTGGCGTAGTAGTAGTCGCTTCTTGCTACCACCTGGTAAATAATATCCATGCCGAATTCCGGGAAGGTTTCCAGGTCCTGGAGGATGCTCTGGCCTTTGCCGTCAATGTCCAGGGTGATGAGGAATTTCTTTTCCTTACCGGGGTCCAGGATGAAGGCCTGCCAGTAGTCGTCGGGCCTTGGTACATCAAAGTCTGTGAGGTGGCCCGTCACCTTTGCCTTGTCGTACTGTTCAAAGGGGATGTAAATGCGGACGAAGGCGTCCATAATGGTGCCCAGCTGCTTCCCCACATTTTTGATGGGGATAGTGAAGGACAGTTTCACATGGTGCATGTCCATGGACTCCACATGGAGGGGCGTCCGTTTCGATTTCAGCATACGGAGGACGCAGTCTCCCTTAATCACGGCCACCGCCCAGTAGGCAATGAAACCGAGGCAGATGATAAGAATAATCACTGCCACAATTTTAAGCAATAACAACATTCTTTACTCACTCTCCTACAAGATTTGTTTTTTCCACAGCTGCCGGGCCGAAAAGCCGTTTCACCAGAGGCGCCGCATGGGTAAGGCCGTCGGTGAAATAGAATTCATTCCTGCCTCCCCCTTCCGAGAGCCCATCCTCCTTCCGAAGGATGTCCATGCCCGCTTCCACCGTAGGCAGAGCCGGGTCAATGAAGGGAACGTCCGGAAAGACTTTCTTAAAGGCGCCAGGGGCCAGGGGATAATGGGTGCAGGCCCAGTAGCCGGCATCTATACCTAATGCATGATACTCCTTTGCCGCCTTCTGCACAAGGGCGGAAATGAAATTTTCATCTTTTCCCTGCTCTATAGCCGCCGCCACGCCGTCACAGGGTACCTCCACCCATTCCACATGGGGAAATTTCTTTTCCACATATTTCTTATGGGCATGGGTTTTGATGGAAGCAGGCGTAGCAAAGATGCCTGCCTTTTTCGTGCCCTCCGGCAGGGTGATATCAAGGCTCATCCTCACCACCGGCACCGTCCCTTTCGTAAAGGAAGGGTACACATTAAAGGAAATGGTGTTGCAGGCAATAAGTATCATCTTCACATTCTTTTGGAGAAGGAAATCCTTGATTTCCTCTGCAAAGCGGGCAATTTCATCCCGGCTTCTCTCGCCGTAGGGGTTTCTGGCGCTGTCCCCCAGAAAGACCATGCTTTCTTTGGGATATCTTTCGTGAAGCACCCGGGCCACGGTGAGGCCCCCTACGCCGGAATCCATGATGCCAATCGGTCTGTTGTCCATTATTCTCTATCCCCTTTGGATAAATCAATGAGGGCCGCCAGCTTTTCCTTCGGCAGCCGCACAATCCGGCCTGTTTTCATGTCCGTATAGGTATTCACCGTGCGGCCGGTGGTGAGCAGGGCGCCGGACTTTTCGGAAACCACTTCGTATTCAAAGACCAGCCTTGCCCGGTCTACCTTGCGAAGGTAGGTTTTAATGAAAAGCACCTCATCATACCGGGCGCTCTGGTGGTACTTGACTTCCACTTCCACAATGGGAAATACGATGCCCTCATCCATGAGCTCCGTGAGGTCCAGTTTCCCCTCCCGCAGGTATTCCACCCGGGCTTCTTCAAAGTAACGCAGGTAGTTGGCATGGTGCACCACCTGCATGCCGTCGGTTTCGTAAAATTTGACTCTTCTTTTATATGTGAACATAGGAACCTCCATAACTTCTGTATTTTTTAATTATACCACAGAACGATTCTCCGGATGATGCCATGGAAAAGGGATGTAAATGGTTAAAAGTATCTGATGTATATGAGGTACATGAAGACGCTGGACCCCAAGATTTTCTGCCCCAATGCAGGCTGTAACATTGCGGTAGGAGATTTCTCGACTCCTCTTCACTAGCTCCATGAACTACCGGCATCATTTCGCCGCTGTCCTCCGCTCGAAATGACAATGGAGCTGGAAAGCGCTGATGCCATTTTGCTTCGCTCGGAATGACGCGACGGGCAGCTTACCATCATGCCGGAAAAATCTATAGGGGGGGCATATAAAAAACTGTGAAGGAATCATCGCTATTCCTTCACAGTTTTTTCTATTTTCCGTAGGTGTCCCATTCCATTTCCATGAGCCGCCAGTTCTGGCTGGCGGAATGCTTCTGGAGCTGGAGGATGTCCTTTTGCTGTTCTTTATTTTCGGACAGGGCGGTTTCCGCTTCCCAGCGGATGTCGTTCAGCTGGTCATCGTACCTTGAGGATTCGATGTTCATCATCCTTTCCTGCAGATCCGTAATGAGGAACTGCTGGTACACCACCATGGCCAGAAGGGCGGCCATGATAAGGTAGAGGGACCGGTTTCGCTGCCAGTCCAGTTTTTCTTTCCACTGTTTCAAGGCAGTTCCTATTTCCTCATCTCATCGTCTAACTTCTTATTGTCATTCAGCATGGTGAGGTGATCCTTGGTGAATTCGATCCACAGGCGGGCGGCTCTGGAGAGGAAGCGTCCCTTCTTCCAGATGGCGTAGAGGTGGTGGGTCATTCTCGGTTCCGTCATCACCCTGGTCACCACCCGGCTGTCTTCGCTGTTGGCGGGGCAGAGGCGGGAAGGCAGGATGGCAACGCCCAGGCCGCTGGCCACGGTCTGCAACATCAGTTCCCGCTGGCTTGTTTCAAAAACCACCTTCGGCGTGAAGCCGATTTTCTTGCAGTTGGCCAGGATATCGTCATGCAGGTTGAAATCGTCCCGGTAGAGCACCAGGGGATAGTCTGCCAGCAGTTTCATGGGCACTTCCCTGTTTTCCTCCAGCGGATAGCCCTTGGGCATGACCACGCACATTTCATCTTCCGACAGGAAGAAGGATTCGAAGTCCTTGTTCGGAATGGTGCAGATAATGCCTACGTCGATAATGCCTTCCTGCACGGAGGATTCGATGACCTTGGAGCCGTGTTCATAAAGTTTGATGGCAATCTGGGGGTAGGTGCGCTTGAATTCGCCCAGAAGCTTGGCAAATACGTGGGCGTCGGTAATGGGCGGAAGGCCGATTTCGATGGTGTCCTGCTTCAGGTTGAATTCGTTTTCAAAATCCGATTTCAGATGTTCGAAAACGAAGAGGCAGCGCTTGGCGTAGTTGTAGAAAATGGTGCCGGGCGCCGTGATTTCTACGGTCTTGGCGTTGCGGATGAAGAGGGTGACGCCCAGCTCATCTTCCAGGGATTTAATCATGCGGCTGATGGCGGACTGGGAAATATGGAGGTTTCTGGCAGCCTTGCTGAAGCTCTTCTGCTGTGCTACTTCCATGAAATACTTCAAATGACGATAATCCATTCTTCTTTCCTCCTGTCGATTTTCTATTTTGACAGAAAGGCGGTTTCTGTCATGAATTCATGGGAAGCGCCGATTCAGCCCCGGGGGCAGAGCAGTGCTTCTCTTGTGTAAAAAATGACTTTATTCTATAATAATGATGTGTCTAACAGGACGCAGCCTGAGGTACAGTGTTTCATGATTTGTATAGAATGAAGTCCGGACATCTATGCATATTTATCATAGAACTATTGTACATAATTTCCAGGCATCTTGCAAGAGAAAGAGATGAAAAAGGGACTTTCCCTTCCGGATTTTCTACCGTCCGTGCTTTGGCGCAGGGAGCATTCCCTCTCCCCTTTCCTGCAGGTATTTTCAAAGAAAAACAGGGGACTGTTTTTCAGAAAAGGAGTTGTTGATTCTGTGAGAAAAGTAAAAACAATGGATGGAAATACAGCTGCTGCGTATATTTCCTACGCATTCACTGAAGTAGCTGCCATTTATCCGATTACCCCTTCCTCTCCCATGGCGGAATCGGTGGATGAATGGTCCGCCCACGGAAAGAAGAACATTTTCGGCGACACGGTTCACGTTGTGGAAATGCAGGCCGAAGGCGGCGCTGCCGGCGCTTTTCACGGCTCCCTCCAGGGCGGTGCCCTGACCACCACCTATACCGCATCCCAGGGGATGCTCCTCATGATTCCAAATATGTATAAAGTGGCAGGCGAACTGCTGCCGGGCGTATTTCACATCGCTGCCCGCGCACTGGCCAACCATGCCCTCTCCATTTTCGGCGACCACCAGGACGTCATGAGCGCCCGTGCCACCGGCTGCGCCATGCTGGCAGAAGCGAACGTCCAGGAAATCATGGACCTGGCCGGCATTGCCCATCTGGCTGCCATCAAAGGCCGGATTCCTTTCATCAACTTCTTCGACGGCTTCCGTACCAGCCATGAAATCCAGAAGGTGGAAGTTTTGGACTATGATGAACTGGCTCCCTTAATCGACCAGAAGGCTCTCGCTGAATTCCGTGCCCGTGCCCTCAACCCGGACCATCCGGTGATTCGCGGCACCGCAGAAAACCCGGATGTCTATTTCCAGCACTGCGAAGCAGCCAACCCCTTCTACAATGCCCTGCCTGAAATCGTCCAGGACTACATGGACAAAATCAGCAAAATCACCGGCAGAAGCTACCACCTCTTCGACTACTACGGCGCTCCCGATGCAGACCGCATGGTCATTGCCATCGGCTCCGTCACCGATATCTGCAAGGACGTCACCGATGCCCTGAACGCCCACGGCGAAAAGGTAGGCGTCCTGAACGTCCATCTCTACCGCCCGTTCTCTGTGAAACATTTCCTCTCCCAGATTCCGGAAACCGTGAAGAAGATTGCAGTCCTTGACCGCACCCGCGAACCCGGCGCCATCGGCGAACCGCTCTACCTGGATGTGGTTTCCGCCATCGCTTCCTCCGGCCGCTCCATCAAAGTATGCGGCGGACGCTACGGCCTTGGCTCCAAGGACGTAATTCCGGAAGATATTATGGCAGTCTATGAACACCTGAAGGAAGAAAACCCGCGCCATAATTTCACCCTTTCCATCAACGACGACGTCACCGGCCTCTCCCTTGCCCCCGTTCCGGTACCGGAAATGCCGAGCAAGCTGGTTTCCTGCAAGTTCTGGGGCTTCGGCAGTGACGGCACCGTAGGCGCCAACAAGAGCGCCATCAAAATCATCGGCGACCACACAAACCTCTACGCCCAGGGCTACTTTGCCTATGACTCCAAGAAATCCGGCGGTGTCACCATTTCCCACCTCCGCTTCGGCGAAGACCCCATCCGGAAGCCCTACCTCATCCGGAAGGCCGACTACATTGCCTGCCACCGTCCGTCCTATATTTATAAATACGACCTCCTCCGTGGCTTCAAGCCCGGCGGCATTTTCCTTCTGAACTCCCCCTGGAGAAAGGAAGACCTGGACCGGGTACTGCCGGCTGCCATGAAACGGAAGCTTGCTGCCCTTCATGCGAAGTTCTACATCATCGATGCCTTTGAAATCGCAAAGAAAATCGGTCTGGGCGGCCGTATCAACATGATCATGCAGGCTGCCTTCTTCCACCTCACCCACATCATTCCCGATGCCGATGCGGTGAAGTACCTGAAGGATTCCAATGAAAAATCCTACGGCCGCAAGGGCCAGAACGTGGTGGACATGAACAATGCCGCCGTGGATGCAGGCATGACCGGCATGGAAGAAGTGGAAGTTCCATCTGAATGGGAACACGCCACCACCGGCGGCTCCATTGCCAGAGTAGCCCGTCCTGATTTCGTCAAAGACGTATGCGACGTCATGAACCGCCAGGAAGGGGACGACCTCCCTGTTTCCACCTGGAAAGGCCTGGAAGACGGCACATTCCCCTCGGGCACATCCAAGTACGAACGTCCCGCTGCTGCCATCAACATTCCTGAATGGATTCCTGAAAACTGTATCGAATGCAACCAGTGCTCCGTGGTATGCCCCCATGCCACCATCCGTCCGGTCCTGGTAACGGAAGAAGAGGCAGAAAAAGCACCGGAAGGATTCATTGTGAAAGAATTCAGAGGCCCCGTAAAAGGCCTGAAATTCCGCATCGTCATCGATCCGGAAGACTGCTACGGCTGCGGCATCTGCGCCAACACCTGCCCCGCTCCCAAGAAGGCTCTCGTCATGAAGCCTGCTGAAACCCAGCTGCCGAAACAGGAACTCTGGGACTACGCCATGAAGCTTCCTGCCCGCAAGAATCCGCTGGGCAAGGGCAACTTCAGAAACGCCCAGTTTGAACCGACCTACTTTGAATTCTCCGGCGCCTGCGCAGGCTGCGGCGAAACACCGTATATCAATATGGTGACCCGCCTCTTCGGCGACCGCATGATGATTGCCAATGCCACCGGCTGCTCCTCCATTTACGGAGCCAGCTCCCCCTCCATGCCTTACACAAAGAATGCCAGAGGCCAGGGACCGGCATGGGCCAACTCCCTCTTCGAAGACAACGCGGAATACGGTCTGGGCATGCACCTGGGCGAAGCCAAACTTCGCGACCGTCTCACCGGCAAACTGAAGGAAGCACTCCCCGCTGCCGATGATACCGTAAAGACTGCCATCGAAGAATGGCTGGACAAGAAGGACATCGGAAACGGCACCAGAGACAGGGCAGACAAACTGGAAGCCGCCCTCACTGCAGAAGTTTCCGCTCATCCGGAATACAAGGAACTGCTGGACCTCAAAGACCACTTCGTGAAGAAATCCCAGTGGATCTTCGGCGGCGACGGCTGGGCCTATGATATCGGCTTCGGCGGCCTTGACCAGGTTCTTGCCTCCGGCGAAGACGTGAACGTCCTCGTACTGGATACAGAAGTGTACTCCAATACCGGCGGACAGTCCAGTAAGTCCACCCCCGCCGCTGCCATTGCCAAATTCGCAGCCTCCGGCAAGAAGACTAAGAAGAAGGACCTTGGCATGATTGCCGTTTCCTACGGCTACATCTATGTAGCACAGATCGCCCTGGGCGCCGACATGAACCAGGCATTCAAGGCCATCAGCGAAGCAGAAGCCTATCCGGGACCGTCCCTCATCATCGCCTACGCTCCCTGCATCAATCACGGTCTGAAAGCAGGCATGGGCAAGTCCTCTGAAGAAGAAAAGAGAGCCGTGGAATGCGGCTACTGGTGCAACTGGCGCTACAACCCCACCCTCCTGGAACAGGGTAAGAACCCCTTCCATCTGGACAGCAGGGAACCGAAAGGAAACTTCCGGGAATACCTCATGGGTGAAGTCCGCTTCGCATCCCTTGCCAAACTCTTCCCCGACAAGGCAGAAGAACTCTTCGAAAAGACAGAAAGAGACGCCAAACAGCGCCGCGAAAACTACGTCCGTATCCAGAAATCCTACGATATGGAAATCGAAGCAAGAAAAGCAGCTGAAAATAAATAATCAGCGGACCGAAAAAGCCATGGCCATGGGCCATGGCTTTTTCAAATGGGTTCAAAGGGTTCAGAAGGTTCAGAGGGTGGTGGTATCATAGCTTCGCGGCGATGAGTATGAAGACAGCGTTACGGGATTGACCTTTGTGTCACCAGTAGTACATGTCGGAGAGCCATAGGACGGAGGATAGGGGCGTCAAGTCCACCAAAGAATTTTCGGTGTTCCTCAGGGCTTCGCCCAGCTCCATTCCGGCCGGGCAAACAAAAGGAAAGCGATTCTAAATTTCTTGTTTCCCCTTGAGGGGAACGCCTCGAAGAGGCAAAGGGTGTACGAGGTTAAGAATGATGATGCTGCTCCATTGCTGTCCTACGCAGGGCTAACTTTGCCCGACTTGGCAATCCTATGCAGGATTGCCACCTGAGGAAGGAGCCTGCATTACGTGCTATCCGCCCCGCCCGTCATTCTGAGCCGCAGGCGAAGAATCTTGGTACGTGCCGCAGCTGGGGAAATCGGCAATAAATACCAGTCGGCGGGAAGGCTGCCGATTGGCAGTCCGGGCAGCGGAGAGTGTCTTTTCGGCTTGCAGCGTAGTACACCCCTGCGCCACTTCGTGGCCCTCTTCCCCTCAAGGGGACGCAAGACGTTACGGGATTTACATTTGTGTCTCCGGTGCTGCATGCCGGAGAGCTGAAGCCCCCTTCCTTAGGAAGGGGGTGGCGCCGTCAGGCGACGGAGGATAGGGGCGTCAGTTCGCTGCTCATTTTCGGTGTTCCTCAGGGCTCCGCCCATCTCCTTTCTGAGAAAGGAGCCTGCATTACGGGCTATCCTCCCCGCCCGTCATTCTGAGCCGCAGGCGAAGAATCTTGGTACGTGCCGCAGTTGGGGAAATCGGCAGTAAATACCGGTCGGCGGAAGGAACTTAGTGGCAGTCAAACCACAAATTTCCAGTGTCCCTCAAAATTTCCCCGGCCACTTTTTAAAATTGACCAGGAGCCGAAAATTTATCTGTTCCTGCCTTTTCCATGGTATAATAAGAAAGATTTATTTTTTATAGAAAGAGACATCACCATGAGCGAATCCATATACGGCGCCTGGAAGGACGCGCTGCCCCAAGTCCTCCATTTTATCGTTTCCAAAATTGAAGATTTCAGTGAAAAACGGAAGGAAGAGACCGGAGAAGCGGCCTATGAGCACCTGATTTACCGCATCAAGTCGGAGGACAGCATGCGGGAGAAATGCCGCCGGAAAGGTCTTCCGGAAAGCGCCGCCTCCGCCCTCTATGACATCCACGATGCCATAGGCATCCGCATTGTGTGCTGCTTTCTCAATGATATTTACGAAAATATCGATTTCATCCGCTCCATCCCCGGCTGCACCATTGTAAAGGGTAAGGACTACATCAAAAACGCCAAGCCCAACGGTTATCGCAGCTACCACCTGATTATCGAGCTGGAGGCGCCTTTTGAAGACGTGAAGGGACGAAACCCCGGCCATTTCTTTGTGGAAATCCAGCTCCGCACCATAGCCATGGATTCCTGGGCCAGCCTGGAGCACCAGATGAAGTACAAAAAGGACATTAAAAATCCGGAGATGATTACCAGGGAACTGAAGCGCTGCGCCGATGAGCTGGCGTCCTGCGACCTGTCCATGCAGACCATCCGGAACCTTATCCGCCAGGAACACTGATGATTGTTGAAATAAAGGAGAACCTATGCGTATACTGCTTGCTGAAGATGAAAAAGATATGGCCGACGTGCTGATTGCCATTATGAAACACCAGGGCTTCGATGTGGACTGGGCGGAAAACGGTGCCGTGGCAGTGGATTTGGCTGCCCGCACCAATTATGACTGCATGGTCTTTGATATCATGATGCCCGTGAAGGACGGCATTACCGCCCTGAAGGAAATCCGCGCCGCCGGTGATGTGACGCCGGTCATCATGCTTACCGCCAAGTCCGAAGTGGACGACCGCATTACAGGCCTCGACTCCGGCGCCGACGATTACCTTACCAAACCCTTTGCCATCGGCGAACTGCTGGCCCGCATCCGCTCCCTCACCAGAAGGGGAAGGGATTTCACTCCCTCCACCCTCTCCGCCGGTTCCACCAGCCTTGACACCGAGGAGCAGGAGCTGTCCGCCCATAATTCCATCCGCCTTTCCGGCAAGGAAACAAAACTCATGAAGCTCTTCATGCTTCATGAAGGGAAAAACCTGTCCACATCCTACATTTTCCAGAAAATCTGGAGCGGTGAAAAAGGGGTGGATGAAAGCGTGGTGTGGATTTATATTTCCTACCTTCGGGAAAAGCTCTCCGCCATTAATTCGGACCTTGCCATTACCGGAGAAGAGGGAAAAGATTTCAAACTGACCGTCCGGGAGGGCTAGTATGAATCTTATCAAAAAACTGCGCCGCCGGTTCATCCTTCTGGCCACCCTGGCGGTATTCATCATCGTGGCGGGAGCACTTGGCCTCATCAACATGATGGGCTTCTACGCCATGCGGGAGCACTGCCTGGACACCATGACCTACATCACCCAGAACGGCGGCACCATGCCCTCCCGCTACCGCCCGGACACCACCGGTTCCTGGGGAAAGGACTTCTTCCCCGGCGTCACCTGGCCGGAGGACACGCCGGAATTTGCCTACCAGACACGGTACTTCTCCCTCCGCCTGGACAGCAGCAATCACATCACCGCGGTAAACGTGAAAAATATCGTAGCCTTTTCCGAAGAACAGGCCGTGGAATTTGCCAAAACCGCCCTCTCCTCCCCTTTGGACAGCGGTTTCCTGCAGAAAAATAAAGCCCGTTACGGCTTCATGAAGACCACCCTCTCCGACGGCGGCACCCTCCTTGTCATTCTGGACTGCACCCGCGAATTTTCCGACGTCCACACCTTCCTGTCCTATTCCGTATGGTTCGGCTTCATCTGCATCGTCCTCTACGTCATTATCTTCGCCTTCCTCTCCAACCGGGCCATTGCCCCCTTTGTAAGAAATCTGGAAAATCAGAAACGGTTCATCACCAACGCCAGCCACGAACTGAAAACACCGCTGGCCATTATTTCCGTGAACGCGGAAGCCATGGAAATGATGAACGGAAAGAACCAATGGACCGAAGGCATCATTAAACAGGTGCGCCGCATGTCCGGCCTCATCAGCCACCTCATCCTCCTTTCCAAGGTAGGAGAAGCCACCAAGGCCCAGCTGCAGTTTGTTTCCTTCTCCGTGAAAGACATGTGCAGCCGCCTGAAGGAGGACTTCGACCTTCTGGCCAAAGACCAGGGAAAGACACTCACCCTTTCCGTAGAAGAGGGGCTCACCGCGAAAAGCGATGAAAAATACCTTTCTGAAATCCTCCATATCCTCCTGGATAACGCGGTGAAATACTGCGACGATAAGGGCACCATCCTTCTTTCCGCCGAAAAAGGGAAGAAAAAGGATACCCTCCGCCTTGCCGTATCCAACGACTACAAAGACGGCAAAGACGTGGACTACAGCCGCTTCTTTGAACGGTTCTACCGAAACGACGAATCCCACAACAGCAAAAAATCGGGCTACGGCATAGGTCTCTCCATAGCCCGGGAACTCTCCGCCCTCCTCTCCATCCCTCTCACCGTGGAGTATAAGGACGGAAGGATTGCCTTTGTATTGACGGTAAAGATGAAATAAGAGAAAGGGTTCAGAAGGTTCAACGGGTTCAGAAGGTTCAGAGGGTGGTGGTAGGCGCCCTTTGAAAATAAGGGGGCGCCAGTTTGGATAAAACCTTTACAACCGCCCTGGCGGGCGTAAAAAACAGGCAAACCGGGCTTCGCCCGAAATGCACCCCTTCTGCCTACGGCACCTCCCCCGGAGGGGGGAGGTTAGCTCTACTTGTCCCTTAGAGCTAACTTAAGCTGCTCACTGCATAGCATCGCAAGAACTTCCCCCTCCGGGGGAAGTACCGCCGTAGGCGGGGATAGGGGTGCATTTCCAGCGCGCCGAAGGCGCGGTTTGCTTGTTTTCCCTTCGCCCGCCAGGGCGATTGTTTGTTTTTCCATTTCGCGGAGCGAAATTATATACTTATCGCCCGCCAGGGCGATACCTTCCCCTTTGAACCTTCTGAACCTTCTGAACCCTTTGAACCCTGCCACGCAGTGGCTTCAATGGCGATACCACCCCCTCTGAACCCTCTGCACCTTCTGAACCCGGGCTGCCGAAGGCAGCCCTTTTCCTTGACATCTCCTTTCTCAGGTAGTATTCTTTCTATTGGAAGATATGTCTGTACCGGCCTCATAGGGGCATCTCCATTCGGGAGAGCTTGAAATGACATGGACAGGCAGGCCTTTGGAAAGAATTTCTTGTGATGGCTGCGTAGTATCCCCAGGGAGCTTCAGCGGCTGCAGAAGGGAAAAGATTTCGGCCCATATTTTCCAAAAAAATTCATATCGCTTGGATTGTAATAACCGAGACGAATGCAGAGATTTCAAACAGCGGGCATCCTTTTCGGGTGCCCTTTTTGATTCCCGGGGCGCTGACTGCAGAGCAGCAGTTTTCTGGTGACGTAAAAAAGACGCATTCCCTTTGGAGTGCGCCTTTTTTGTTGAAATCCTGTCCCGTTGTTGCAGAAAAGCAGTAGGGAGTATCTCCCGGGAAGGATGGCAGAAAATGATTCTTTGCCGCAAAATCAGTGAATTGAAAGAGTTTGTCCACCAGTGTAAAAAGGAAGGAAAGACCATCGGTCTTGTCACCACCATGGGTGCCCTTCACGAGGGCCATGCATCCCTCATCAAAGCGGCCCATGCGGAAAACGACGTCACCATTACCACGGTTTTCGTGAACCCCACCCAGTTCGGTCCCAACGAGGACTATGCCAAGTATCCAAGGACTCTGGAGCATGACATGAAGATTGCGGAAGCTGCCGGTGCAGACCTTCTCTTTGCTCCTACGCCGGAGGAAATGTACCCCCACAAGGACCCCACATGGGTAGAAGTGTGCGGTCCCATTACGAAGGTCCTCTGCGGCAGGACCCGTCCCATCCATTTCAGAGGAGTTGCTACGGTGTGCACCAAGTTCTTCAACCTCACCGAATGCGACCGCGCCTACTACGGCTTGAAGGACGCCCAGCAGACCCAGGTGCTTCAGCGTATGGTGGAGGACCTTTTCATGAATGTCACCCTCCGCATCATGCCTATCGTCCGTGAAGCAGACGGCCTGGCCAAGAGTTCCCGGAACGTATACCTGTCGCCGGAAGAACACAAGGCGGCCCTGGTGCTCTCCAGAAGTCTGAAGCACGCCAAGGAAACCTTTGACAAGGGAGAAAGAAGCAAGGAGAAACTGATTTCCCAGGTCACCGATGAAATCAAAGGAGAGCCTATGAGCGACATTGATTACGTGGAAATGTACGGCATGCCGGGCCTTACGGAAATCAAAGACACCGTGACAGGCAAAGCCCTTCTGGCTGTGGCTGTGAAATTCGGCAAAACAAGACTCATTGATAATGTAGTACTGGAGGCGGAATAATGACCTATACCATGATGCACGGCAAAATCCACCGCGCCACTGTAACCGAAGCCAATCTGGAATACATGGGAAGCATTACCATCGACGAAGACCTCATGGATGCCGCCGGCATCCTTCCCGGCGAAAGGGTGCAGATCTGCAATAACAACAATGGCGCCCGCCTGGAAACCTATACCATTCCCGGCAAGAGAGGAAGCGGCGTCATCTGCCTGAACGGCGCCGCCGCCCGCTGCACCGCCATCGGCGACGTGGTCATCATCATCGCCTATGCCCAGATGGATGAAAAAGAAGCCCGCACCTTCGTGCCGAAGGTGGTCATGGTGGACGAGAAAAACCATCCCCTGAAGACAAGGGGCGCCGAAAAAGAAAGGGAAATCGGCTGATTTCCGGTCCCCTTCCTTCCGGACATTCCGTGAAGGATGCTCCCGGAAGGAAATATTTCCACAAAGGAGTTTCCTATGCTCGATAAAATCATCCGTATCTGTACCCGCTACATGGCGGTGGGCGTCATACTGGCCGGCATTTTCGGCATATTCTTCCCTTCCGTCATGAAGCCCCTTTCCCCCTACATCCCCATTATGCTGGGCATCATCATGTTCGGCATGGGCATGAGCCTTTCGCCCAAAGATTTCCAAAACGTATTCCGGCAGCCTAAGAACGTGGCCCTGGGAAGCCTTCTCCAGTTCATCATCATGCCGGCCCTGGCGGCTGTCCTCATCAAGATTTTCGCCCTGCCTCCCGCCATCGCCATCGGCGTGGTGCTGGTGGGCTGCTGCCCCGGCGGCACCGCGTCCAATGTGATTTCCTACATTGCCCACGCCGACGTGGCCCTTTCCGTTTCCATGACCATGGTGAACACCATCCTGGCCCCCTTCGTCACCCCCTTCCTCATCTGGCTCATCGCCGGCGCCTGGGTGGATATCAGCTTCACCGCCATGATGATATCCATCATCAAAATGGTGCTCCTCCCCCTGCTCATCGGCGTAGGATTCAACTACTTCTTCCCAAGACAGGTGGCCAAAGTAACAAAGGTGATGCCCATGCTTTCCGCCCTCGTCATCATCTTCACCGTAGGCTGCGTGGTGTCCCTCTCCGGCCGTACCATCCTGGATAACGGCCTCATCATCCTGGCCGTGGTCATCCTCCATAACCTGGGCGGCATGGCCCTGGGCTTCTTCTGCGCAAAGAAATTCGGTATGACCAAAGCCCAGATCCGCGCCATGTCCATCGAAGTGGGCATGCAGAACTCCGGCCTCGCCTCCACCCTGGCCCTCATGTACTTCACCGCCGCCGGCGGCATCGCCGGTGCCATCTTCTCCGTATGGCACAACGTCTCCGGCTCCCTCTTCGCCTCCTGGTGCGTAGGACGGGATGAGGAAGAAATGGAAACCAAGCCGGCCGTGCAGGTGCAGGTGAAATAATCTTATGCAATAAAAACAGTGTCCTTCTTTACGGGACACTGTTTTTTGCTGGAAAAAGTTCAGAGGGGATGGTATCGCCATTGGAGCCACTGCGTGACAGGGTTCAAAGGGTTCAGAAGGTTCAAAGGGTTCAGAGGGGGTGGTATCGCCGCTTCGCGGCGATGAGTATATAATTTCGCTTCGCAAAATGAAAACCGTACAACCGCCCTACGGGCGAAAAAAACAGGCAAACCGGGCTTCGCCCGATGGAAATGCACCCCTATCCCCCTGCGGGTACTTTCTCCGGCGGGGGAAGTTTACTCTCCGCTTCCCTTAGTGCTAACTTAAGCTGCTCATTGTATAGTGGCGAGAAAAGTTCCCCCGCCGGGGGAAAGGTGGTGCGTTAGCACCAAAAGGGGTGCATTTCCTCGCGCCACACGCGCGGTTGTATGGTTTTATTTATACTGGCGGCGCAGCCGCCAACCACAACCCTTTGAACCTTCTGCACCCTTTGAACCAGCCCGCTTTCAGCGGGCCGAACCCTCTGAACCCTCACGCCGAAGGCGTGTCCTCTCCACCGTTTCTCCCCAGGTTTGTATAAGCTCCCCGCCGGTAATGATGACGATGGCGGCCAGGTGGAACCAGATGAAGAGGACCACCAGACCGATAAGGGAGCCGTAGGTAATACCCATGGAGGACACATGGAGGATATAGTAGCCGTAGGCGGCAGTCAAGGCGATCCAGATGGAAGTCACCAGGAAAGCGGTGGTAATGACCCGTTTCCACTCAGACCTTCTGCCGGCAGGAGCGTATTCATAGAAGGCGGCCAGAGAGAAGGCAATGATGGCAAAGGGAATGCCGAATTTCACCACTGTCCACAGTTTCAGGAAAAGCTCGGGCACCCGGAAATAGTAGGCAATGGCATAGACCACGGCGTTGCCGAAGACGATGAGCCCCAGGGACAGGATCATGGCGAAGGAAATAAAAAGGGTGAAAATGATGGACTTCGCATTCACCCGCACATAGGACTGCTTATTTCGGTCGCCGTAAACCGCCAGGTCCGTGGAGCGAATCAGCGTATCCACTCCCTGGGAGGAGGTCCAGAGAGCACCGGCAAGACCGATGAACAGCCAGATAGAGCTTCGGGCCTGGATAATGCGGAGGATATTGGTCTCCATGGTCACCGCCACGTCCGCCGGGAGGTAGGAAAGAAGGCTCAGTATCACATGAATCTGGGGCGCTGCGAAGAAAAGCATACTGTTTACCAGGAAAATCATGAAAGGAATGAGTCCCAGAATGAAATAGTAGGTGGTCTCCGCCGCCAGGGCTGTCACATTGTCGTCGTTAAACCGCTGGATAAGGCGCTTGATAAAAAACAGCGCATTGCTGTCCGTACTTTTCGGTTCCATGGGCTTCCTCCTTTCCTGTATCTCATTTTATTATACCCTATCCAATAGAAAAAGGGGAAAGTTTACGGGGCTTGCGCCCCGCAGGTTATGGCCGCCTGTCGGCGGCGGGTTGTGTAGAAGGGGCGACGGCCCTTTGGGCCGAGGGGAAGGTATCGCCATTGGAGCCACTGCGTGGCAGGGTTCAAAGGGTTCAGAAGGTTCAAAAGGTTCAGAGGGTGTGGTATCGCCGCTTCGCGGCGATGAGTATATAATTTCGCTTCGCGAAATGGAAAACCAAACAACCGCCCTACGGGCGTAAAAAAACAGGCAAACCGGGCTCCGCCCGATGGAAATGCACCCCTATTCCCCTACGGGGACTTCCCCCGGAAGGGGAAGTTTGCTCTATGCTTACTCTTTGATTCATATGTTATGAATAGCATTTCAGTGAATTAGCCGTCTTCGGCGGCTTCTCCCCCTTTGGTGCCTTGCGGCACCACCTTCCCCCCGCTGAGCGGTGGGACTATAACCCGCCAAGGAATAATCATCTCATAAGCATCTCAAGGCAAAGAGCCGCTAGAATCTCCCCCTCCGGGGAAGACGCCGCCGCAGGCGGCAGAAGGGGTGCATTTCCTCGCGCCACAGGCGCGGTTTTATGGTTTTTTCCGCCTGAAAGGCGGTTTGCATGTTTTCCCTCGCCCGCCAGGGCGGTTGTTTGGTTATATATATTATATTGGCGGCGCAGCCGCCTACCACAACCCTCAGCGGCAAAGCCGCTGTCAAACTTGAGAACCTTCGGGGCAAAAGCCCCGTCAAACTTTAGAACCTCCAAATGAAAAGAGCAGGCACAAAGCCTGCTCTTTTCATTTAGTATTTATCCGCGGAAGTATTTCACGCCGGCCTCGAAGAGGGGCTGGTATTTATTTCCACAGATATTTTTCCCGATATTTTCACCGCGCCGTTCGGTGTGGCCCATTTTGCCGAGGACTCTGCCGTCGGGGCTGGTGATGCCTTCCACGGCCCAGGAGGAGCCGTTGGGGTTGAAGCGGCTGTCGTAGGTAGGATTGCCGTCGAAGTCGGTGTACTGGATGGCAATCTGCCCATTTTCCGCCAATGCCTTAATCTGTTCATCAGAGGCAATGAAGCGGCCTTCGCCGTGGCTGATGGCGATGCTGTAGAGGTCTCCCGGTTTGCAGAGGGAAAGCCAGGGGGACTTGGTGGACACCACTTTGGTGGTGACGAAGCGGGACAGGTGGCGGCCGATGGTGTTAAAGGTCAGAGTCGGCGCGTCGCTGGTGAGGGGCTTGAATTCGCCGTACGGTACAAGGCCCAGTTTGATGAGGGCCTGGAAGCCGTTGCAGATGCCCAGGGCCAGTCCGTCTCTTTCGTGGAGAAGTTTGTCCATAGCTTCTTTCAGCATGTCGTTGCGGAATACGGCGGCAATGAATTTACCGCTGCCGTCCGGTTCGTCGCCGGCGGAGAAGCCGCCGGGGAACATGACGATCTGGGCGTGGCTGATGCGTTCGGCCATTTCTTCCACGGAGGCCTTCAGTTCCGCGGAGTCCCGATTTCTAAAGATGAAAATGTCAGACACCGCACCGGCCCGTTCAAAGGCTCTGGCGCTGTCCACTTCGCAGTTGTTGCCGGGCATGGTAGGAATGAAGACCCGGGGTCTCGGCAGGTTGGTGTGGACGTAGAACTGGGGAATAGCGGATACTTCCGGAAGAACCGGCGCCGGCTTGTCGATGCTTGCCGCCCTTCTTGGGAAAATGGGATCCAGCGTTTTTTCATAGGCCGAAAGGAGGTCGGAGAGGGCGATGGTTTCGCCGTAGGCTTCCATGGTGTTTCCGCCGATGGTGCCGAGAATCTTTGTATGCGGCTCTTTGGCGAAACGTTCTGCTTCTTCCGGTGTGGTTTCCACAATGATGGCGCCGTAGAAGTTGTCAAAGAATTTAGGAAGCGGCAGGTTTCCGGTGAAACGGATGCCCAGGCCGTTGCCGAAGGCCATCTTGGCCGCCGTCACTGCCACACCGCCGTGGTCTACTGCCTTCATGGCAGCCACATGGCCTGCTTTCACTTCGTTATAGAGGAAATCGGCGTGTTTCTTGAATACGTCCAGGTCCGGCATGCCTTCCTTGTCCTTGGGCATACCGAAGAGTACCAGCACATCCCCTTCCTTTTTCAGTTCCTGGCTCACCGCTTCCGATGCCTTGCCGGGAGCAATGGCGAAGGAAACGAGGGTCGGCGGTACATGGATGTCGTTGAAGGTGCCGCTCATGGAGTCCTTGCCGCCGATGGCGCCAAGGCCCAGGGCTTCCTGCATGTGGAAAGCCCCCAGGAGGGCAGCAGCCGGTTTGCCCCAGCTTGTTTTGTCCGTGAGCTTTTCGAAATATTCCTGCAGAGTGAGGTAGGCCTTTCTCCAGTCAGCCCCCATGGCTACCAGGCGGGTGACAGAAAGGAGAACCGCATACACGGCACCGTGGAAGGGGCTCCAGGTGGCCAGGTCCGGGTCAAAGCCGTGGGCCATGAAGCTGGCGCTGTCGGTTTCTCCCTTTCTCACCGGGAACTTGGCTGCCATGCCGTCGGATGGGGTCTTCTGGTATTTCCCGCCAAAGGGCATGAGCACCGTGCCGGCGCCGACGGTGGAGTCGAACCGTTCAGAAAGGCCCTGCTGGGAGCAGTTGTTCAGGTCTCCCATGGCAGAAAGCCAGGTATCCTTGACGGAAGAAATGGCGGATGCATGGAAATAGCCTTTATCATCGGGTTTCGCGATGTGGGCGGATTTCACCTGCTGGGCACCGTTGGTATCCAGGAAGGCCCTGGAAATATTAACGATGGGAACGCCTCTCCATTTCATCACCAGCCGTTTCGTATCAGTCACGTCGGCGATGACCGTGGCTTCCAGATTTTCCTCAGCTGCATAGCGAATGAACTGGTCAGCGTCTTCTTTCTTCACCACCACTGCCATCCGTTCCTGGGATTCGGAAATAGCAAGCTCCGTACCGTCAAGGCCTTCATATTTCTTCGGCACCCTGTCCAGGTTGATGTCCAAACCGTCGGTGAGTTCCCCCACTGCCACAGACACGCCGCCGGCGCCAAAATCGTTGCACCGCTTAATGAGGCGGGTCACTTCACCCCGGCGGAAGAGGCACTGGATTTTTCTTTCAGTCAAAGGATTGCCCTTCTGTACTTCAGCACCGCAGGTTTCAATGGATTCCGTATTCAGTTCCTTGGAAGAACCGGTGGCGCCGCCCATGCCGTCACGGCCGGTACGTCCGCCTACCAGAATCACCACATCCCCCGGCTCCGGTGTCAGGCGAATGACATGGTCCGCAGGTGCTGCAGCCACCACGGCACCGATTTCCATACGCTTGGCAATGAATCCAGGATGGTAGTATTCCTTCACTTCCCCCGTAGCCAGACCAATCTGGTTGCCGTAGGAGCTGTAACCCTTGGCAGCTTCGATGGTAATCTTCCGCTGGGGGAGTTTCCCCGGGAGCGTCTCCGAAAGCGGCGTCCTGGGGTCGCCGGCACCGGTGACACGCATGGCCTGGTATACATAAGAACGGCCGGAGAGAGGATCTCTGATGCAGCCGCCAAGGCAGGTGGCTGCGCCGCCGAATGGTTCGATTTCCGTAGGATGGTTATGGGTTTCATTCTTAAAGAGAAGGAGCCAGTCCTCGCTGCCATTCACTGTATCGATTTTTACCTTGATGGTGCAGGCATTCACTTCCTCTGAAGCGTCCAGGTTGGCGAGCTTTCCTTCCTTCCGGAGAGCCTTCACCGCCGCCGTAGCCATATCCATAAGGGTCACAGGGCGCTTCGTATCCTTCCCGTAAATGTGGATTCTGGTGTCCTCATATTCCTTCAGGGCCTTGGAAATAGGAGCGCTGTAGGTTCCTTCCTCCACATCAATGTCCGTGAGCTTCGTGGAGAAGGTGGTATGACGGCAGTGGTCGGACCAGTATGTATCGAGCACCCGGATTTCCGTCACCGTGGGATCCCGCTTTTCCTCATCCCTGAAATAGTCACGAATCATGGCAAGGTCCTCATGGCTCATGGCAAGACCCATGGAAGAAATCAGGTCATCCATACCCTTGTCGTCCAGATTTCTAAGACCTTCCACCACCGGCACCGGCTTGGGGTCTTCGATAGGAAGATCCAGCGTTTCCGCCGGAGCCAGAGACGCTTCCCGGGACTCCACCGGGTTCACCAGAAACTTTAAAATCTTCTCCCTGTCCCCTTCGATGAAATGTCCGTGGAACGCATACACCAGGGCACAGCGCACCCGGGCGCCGTCCTTCCCGGTCACAATGGCCAGACACTGCTCCGCAGAATCGGCCCGCTGGTCATACTGCCCCGGCAGGAACTCCACGCCCAGCACCAAATCCCCATCCGGCAGCGCCGACTGGGTATCATCCACCGGCGGTTCGGAGAATACCGTAGCCACAGCCTTCTCATAATCCTCATCAGTGAGACCGTCCACATCGTAGCGATGATAAATGGCAGAATCGGAAATCCGGTCCCCCAGCACCTCCCGAAGCTGGGAAGTCAGACTTTCCTCCCCCTGGCGGAAACCTTCCTTCTTCCTTACATACAAACGTCTGATATCAGACAAGTTCAACACTCCTTCCCCTGATTCCCAAAGGCGCAGCATCGGCGCCCTGTGAAATGAATGCACACGATAAAGCCTGTAAATACATCATTATAATACCACAAATTCGGATGCCGCTCCATGATGAATAGGGCTGTCCGGTAAGGTTCAGAGGGTTCAAAGGGTTCAAAAGGTTCAAAGGGTTCAGAGGGGGTGGTATCGCCGCCTTTGGCGGCGATGAGTATGAAGTCAGCGTTACGGGATTGCCTTCCCGCCTTACTCGTCATCCTGAGCGCAGCGAAGGATCTCGGTGCAAGCCGCTTATGAGACAAATGCTATTAAATACCAGTCGGCGGGAAGGGCTGCCGATTGGCAGTCAAGTCAGCGTAGAGTATCAATCCGTCTTGCATCGTCGTACACCCTATGGCCCCTCAAGGGGCAAAGACGTTACGGGATTTACTTTTGTGTTCTAAGTGGTGCATGACGAAGAGCAAAAGCCCCTTTCCCTTGGATGGCAGAAGCCGTAGGCGCCGGAGGATAGCGGATTTTCGCAGAAAATCCGAGGCCCTAAAAGGGCCTAATGTGACTCTTTCGTGAAAAACCGTAAAAACCGCCTTACTCCTGTGCGTCTCTCACTTGCTCCTTCTATAGAAATCCTCTATAATAAAGCTGCCGGATGGGTGGAGCTGGGTATTCAGCGTTGAAGCCCTGGCACCGGACGCCGTGCGAGAATACCCTGACAGCTCGGCCTGAATATAACCGCTGATACAGAATATCTCATCAGCTTTTTATGGAAATACTCCTTATGTATAGTGACTAGCAGCGCCACCTCTTACCGGTCTTTTAAAAATCCTCTATAATAATGTTGCCGGATGGGTGGAGCTGAGTATCCAGTGCTGAAGCCCTGGCACCGGACGGGAGACGGAGATACTTCGACAGCCTCTCATGTAAAAAGACAGCCGGCCCGCAAACTGAGCCGGCTTTTGAATGCAGGTATGCAGCTTGAATTTAAGGCTTAAAATCATCCCTTGCCACCTATTCGAAAATTCTCTATAATAGAGCTGCCGGATGGGTGGAGCTGGGTATTCAGCGCTGAAGCCCTGGCACCGGAGGGCGGTCGGGAATACCCCGACGGACCGCCTTAATATTATCAAAATAATTTTCATTCAAATAAAAAAAGGACTCCCTTTTTGCGGAGTCCTTTTTTTCATTTGGAAAAGTATTATGGAAGCTGGCGCCCACTTATTATTGAAGGCTCCTGCCACCATCCTTTGAACCCTACCGTTCCCAAAGCGGGTAGCCGATACTCTTCCATCATCTATCATCTATCATCTATCTTCTATCTTCTATCTTCTATCTTCTATCTTCTAATATCTTACCGCCTCTCCCCCAATATCACGCCCAGCTCTTTATATCCTCCTGCCCCCAGGAGTTCTGCTTTTGCCGCTTCTTTGGCCAGATCGTCGATGGCGTAGACCAGAGGGCCCTTGCCTTCGTCGGGGGTGAAGAGCAAGAGGACGTCCAGGTTCTTTCCGTCGGCGCTGGGGAAGAAGTAGGCCCGGCTGTACATGGGGAGGATCATGCCTCCTGCGCTGTAGGTGACGTGGGCGCCGGCAGTGAAGACGTAGGCTTCATCGGCATTGAGGCGGCGGAAGGGTTCGATTTCCGAGATTTCCGCTGTCACATTCTGCTCCGCCACCGCTCCCAGGGCGTTGACGGCCAGGCTCATCACTGTTTTTTCCATGTTCATACGAAGGGGGGAGGATGGATTCAGCAGGGCTCGGTTCACCCGTGTCAGCCCTTCCCACTGCTCTTCTTCCAGATTCATGCGGAAATAGGGGCGCATCTGATCCGCCAGCACCTGGGGCAGTTTAGCCTGCACAATGTAACCGGAGGAAAATTTCTGGGCCCGTTTTCTTATGATGGAGAGCTGTCCCATGTGGTAGGGAATCTCTCCGCCACCAAAGCTCAGGCTCTGATTTTCAGGAATGTCTTTATAGACGAAATTTTTCGAAAGAGTTTTCTCTGCCAGGGAGGCGATGTCGTAGGCTGAAGCGCTCCCGCCTGCCAGAAGGAGGGCTGCCAGTATCAATGCTGCCAATCTTTTCATTTACTGCTCCTTTTCAACTGATACAGTCCGTAAACCAGGGAATCTCCCAAAGCATCCGCCGCTTCATGGCTGCCATTAAATTCGATGAGGTAGTACCGGTTTCCTTCTTTGTAAAGGGAAGTATATATCCAAAGGGGATAGGACAGGCCCTTTTCATTGGTAATAATCACCTTGGCCTCCTGGGACCAGTGATAGGTGCCGTCGCCGTCTTTGAAGGCATGCCAGGGATTAAAGGTGAGAATTTTCACCGCCCGGCTGTCACCGGACTTTTCCTTCAGGATTTCATCCAGAAATCCCTGAAATTCGGCGGTGGAAATCTTGGGCATGCCAAAGAGGGACGTAGGCCGGCCTGCGTCTTCCCGGAAAGCGTTTTTCCAGAAAAGGGCGGCTTTCCGATTTCCCCCATGGAAGAAATCTTCCTCCGTGCCGGAAAAGACAAGCACCGCCGCCGTATAGGTACCGGAAACCGTCCTCTTCACCAGCTGGTAGAGGTGAAGAGAATCGTAGGGATAGGGCTCCTTCTCGGGGTACAGATTCATGCCCGGCGGCACGGCCAGCATGGACCACATGGCCGCCCTCGCCGTCTTCCCGTAGCCCTTCCTCTTCGTTTCTTTTTTGAACAACTCGCCCAGCACATTGTCCTTTCCATCGGTAACGGAAATTTTATCGCCAAGGGGCAGTGTACCCAGGCCGGAAATCGTCAAATCATCGGCCATGGCCGCCTGCCACCCGCCCAGCAGCAGCGCTGCTGCCAGCACTATATTCCTAAGCCTTCTCATAGAAGCTCCTTCTCTGTTCATTAATACTTTTCTTTTTATTGTAGAAAAAAATGGGGAAATTCTCAAGGGTCATTTGGGGAAAGGTTCTTAGGCTTAACGGGGCGCTGCCCCAAAGGTTCTTCGGTTTAACGGGCCCTTGGGGCCCAAAGGTTGTGGTATTGCCATGGGAGCCACTGGGTGGCCCGGGTTCAAAGGGTTCAGAAGGTTCAAAGGGTTCAGAAGGTTGTGGTATCGCTGCTTCGCAGCGATGAGTATGAAGACAGCGTTACGGGATTTCCCGCCGGGCACAGTCATTCTGAGCCTCCGGCGAAGAATCTCGGTACATGCCGCATTTGAGTCAAATCAGTAATAAATACCGGTCGGCGGGAAGGCGTTATTATGGGTTTATTAGGTTTAAAGGAGAGTGCGCAAATGCTTTGTAGTCGTCGATAACTGCCTTTGTGAATGGATAAATTACGTTCGTAATTTTTTAGGGCATACATTTATATAATATATAAGTTTGCCGTCCGCTGTACGTTCGAATTCGGTTCCATCAACCATGAGAAAACTAATTTCGAAATAATATTCTCCTTTTTCCCACCGGTAAATGACTGAATTCAGGATATTGCTGCTATGATTCAAGGAAAAAGTCACATTGTCGTAATTCCAGCCATCTTTCTGCAGCCCGTCGCCATAATATTGCAAAATTCTCTCTTTGCTCTCGCTGCTTTCAAGCCTTTTCATGAGATGATAATTGTTCGGCGTTCTCCAAATCACCCGCAATACCATATCAAGGGGTTCCCTGCTTTCCATTTCATGGATAGACGCCACCTGCGGGCAGAGTTCACGAGCAGCCTTTTCTTCACCAATGTTAACGCACCCGCTGCCTGCAGCCACAAGAATAATGAAAGGCAGCAGGGCTAAAAACACTTTCTTTACAATCCCCTTTATCTTTGTATCTTTCCTGCTTGAATCAGGTCGTACTTTATCTGCCGTTTTTTCCAAACTGCCGGAGTTCTTCTCGATAAATGACAGAATAGATGAAATTATCCATTTTATCACGCTGAAATCCCCCTCACATCACATGCTGCACTATAACATTTTTTGCAAGGAAATACATTAATTTACATATACTGTCTTATTTATTAAACACTTTCCCAGGGAAAGATTTCTCCACTCTGTGGAGACTCTGCATAGAATCTCCAAGTCAGCCGAAGTTGGCCTCCAGCCTGCACAATAAGAGGCTTTCCTATTGGCGGCTGACCGGCTGCAGTTAAAATGACGATGGAGCGATGTGACTTTATTCCTGCAAGTGTGCTGTCATTAGCTCCGGTTAGTTCACTAATACACTAAGAAATCCCAGTCGAAAGGAATGCGGTATCATTGATTTAGGAGGCTTCAATTTTCTCTTTTAATTCTTCCAGCTGATTCCTACTATAAGTTTCATCCGACCAGCTTACGACACCTGAGCTGAAATCAGCTGGGAGGTTTTTAACTTTTCCGGAAACTGTATCATATAATCCATAGCAATAAACCTCCAAATCTTCAACCCCACCAACCCATACTTTTAAGGAAAAATTATTATCCAAAAGAGTGGCGCCGCCGCTTCCTACCGGCAGACGCTCAACAAGAAGGACGCCATTCCTGTTTCCGCATACGGCAAGCGGATAATCCTTTACCACAGCTTTTTTATCATCGTCCAGTGAAAATGCAATCGATTTATTTGAACCCTCATTGAATAGAATTTTTCCGCTTTCTTGGTCAAACCATCCTTCCAGATGCCAATATAACGGAATTGACTTGAGTAAATTTTTGCCTGCCCTATCAATGAACATAAGGGATTTACCGCCTTCATTTTCGGCAGTATACAGAATTCCATTCTTATATGGAAGGAGCATGGATTCCCTGCTTTTATCAAGCACAGTTTTCCTCGTTTCACTTAAATCAGCCGGTATGAGAAAAATGCTATCATTATAAGAGAAATAGATTGTGTCATTTTGTATTATAAAACGGCAGTATGGAATGAAATAATCCCTGCACGGAATTGACTGCTGGAGAAATCGGATATTTCCATGGTCGTAATACCCGATGCGGATTTTATCTCTATTCTGCTTATCCACACCCCAAAAATACAAAATATGATTTTGCATATATAGTCCTTCTATTTCTAAATGTACTTTATTATCTAAATTGTTCCTAGGAATGATAACATAGTCATTAAAATTTGAAGGATTTAAAAATACCCAATCCTTTTTCTGTGTTTGAGAATCAGTCATGGTTGTAATGATGGTACCTGTCAATGCAGCTGTTTCTTTTTCAGAATCAGCTGTTTGATAATACAGGTGCAATACGCATATGCATACAAGCAGTCCAATAATAGCCTTAACAAATTTCTTCATTCCTATATCATCCTATGAATTTAAAATATTTTCTATTCATTAGACACTTTCTCTAATTTCTGTTATTTTGAATATATACGATTTCCCCTCCATTGGCAAGGCCATATTCCTCTATGGAAATAAAATGCTGCAGAGCCATAAACGATAATAATGCCGGAGTTGTACCTTTGGATTTACCTGCAAGAATAACATTACGGTGATTAGCCATCTTCGAGGGCTGCCCCCTATCCGGCTGCGCCGGACTTTCCCGCAGGGAATATAAGGGGACGCATTTCCATCGGGCGAAGCCCGGCTGGTTTATTTTTTTTACCCCTAGGGCGATTGTTTTGTTTTCCATTTCGCGAAGCGAAATTATATACTTATCGCCGCCAAAGGCGGGGATACCTTCCCCTCGGCCCGAAGGGCCGTCGCCCCATTCTATACAACCTGCCGCCGCAGGCGGCCATAACCCTCAGCCGCGCAGCGGCTGTTAACCTTCCCCCTCTGAACCCCGTGAACCTTTTGCACCCTCGGAGCCCGGGCCCGACAAGGCCGGTCCCCAATAAAAAAACAGCCCCATGAAAGGAGCTGTTTTTTATTGACTTATTCTGCTTCAGCAGGAGCTGCCGGCGGTTCATCGTTGTGAACCACTTTGAGCTTGCGGTAGCGGGACATGCCGGTGCCTGCAGGGATAAGTTTGCCGATGATGACGTTTTCCTTGAGGCCCAGGAGGGGATCTTCCTTGCCTTTGATAGCGGCTTCGGTGAGGACCCTGGTGGTTTCCTGGAAGGATGCGGCGGAGAGGAAGGAATCGGTGGCCAGCGCTGCCTTGGTGGTGCCGAGGAGCAGGTTTTCGCCTACTGCTTTCTTTCTGCCTTCGTCGTCAAGGCGTTCGTTGGTGCCGCGGTATGCGACAATATCCACAGTTTCACCGGGGAGCCAGCCGGAGTCTCCGGGATCAAGGATCTTAATCTTACGGAGCATCTGGTGGACGATGATTTCAATGTGTTTATCGTTGATTTCTACGCCCTGGCTTCTATATACTTTCTGTACTTCCTTGACGATGTAGTTCTGGGTAGCCTGTACGCCCAAAACTGCCAGAATGTCGTGGGGGTTGACGTTGCCTTCGAAGAGGCGGGTGCCTGCTTCGATGTGCTGTCCGTCCTGTACGGAAATCTTCTTGGCCACCGGAATCTTTTCGCTTTCCGTTTCCTCGTCGTTGGTGATAGTGATGACCTTGACGTTGGGGTTGTCTTCAGCGGAGGTGATGGCTACGGTGCCGGCGATGCGGGAAATGGTAGCATTGCCCTTCGGTTTACGTGCTTCGAACAATTCTTCGACACGAGGAAGACCCTGTGTGATATCTTCTGCGGAAGCAACGCCGCCGGTATGGAATGTACGCATGGTGAGCTGGGTGCCCGGTTCGCCGATGGACTGGGCGGCGATGATGCCTACGGCTTCGCCGATTTCCACGTGACGGCCGGTGGCCAGGTTTCTGCCGTAGCACTTAGCGCATACGCCATGGGCGGAGCGGCAGGTGAGGATGGAGCGGACTTTCAGCTTGTCGTAGTGCTTTTCGATTTCCGCTGCCTGGTCATCGGTGATTTCTTCGTTCTTCTTAGCGATGATTTCACCGGTGTCCGGGTTCACCACATCTTCCAGCGGGCAGCGGCCGGCGATACGGTCTGCCAGGGATTCGATGGGCTGTCCGTTTTCTTCGATCTTGCTGACTTCCACGCCTTCCATCTGGTCCATGCGGACTTTGATGAGGGGGATGTCGGAGGAAAGGATGATTTCCGCATTTTCCGGGGTGATTTCACTGCCTGCCGGGAGGACCACATTGCCATTCCTGTCTACTGCGTCTTCTTCCAGTTTCTTTCCTGCGAAGTGGACGGTGAGGTGGTGGCGCATGGCTCTATTGTATTCGGCTACGGCGTCGGCGGTACCCAGGTTGAAGGTCTGCTGCTGTTCCGCTTCTTCGCCTTCGGCGGAGGGGATGATGACCTTGATTTCTTCCACCAGGTGATGGTTGAGGAGGGTCACATCGTCGGCGTCCAGGGTCTTGCCCTTGACGAGGAGGATGCTTCCGTTTCTTCTGTCAATGACATCTTCGTCAAGGACAGCGCCCAGGAGATGGGGTTTCAGGGTCATAATGCGGTTCTTTACTTCCGGCTGGGAGGCGATGATGCTCTGTTCCCTGTCGAAGTTCAGTACCTGTACGTCGCAGTCTTCTTCGCGGACGATGACGTCCTGGGATACATCTACCAGACGGCGGGTGAGGTAGCCGGAATCTGCCGTACGGAGTGCGGTGTCGGCCAGGCCTTTACGGGCGCCGTGGGAGGAGGTGAAGTAATCGAGGACGGTTAAGCCTTCGCGGAAGTTTGCCTTAACCGGCAGTTCGACTGTCTTACCGGATGTATCGGCGATAAGGCCGCGCATGCCGGCCAGCTGTCTGATCTGGTTGTCGTTACCACGGGCGCCGGACTGGGCCATCATGGTCAAGGGGTTGAACTTCACCATGGAGCTCTTCATGGCAGCGCCTACTTCGTCTGTCTTCTTACTCCATACTTCAACCACTCTTCTGTATCTTTCATCGTCGGTCATGAGGCCGCGGCGGAAGAATTTCTTAATCTGGTCAACTTTAGCGTCGCCGTCTGCCAGGATTTTATCCTTTTCGGGCGGTACGGCTACGTCGTAGATGCCGATGGAAATGCCGGAAACCAGGGCGTAGTGGAAGCCCAGTGCCTTCACGGAGTCCAGGAGGTCGCCGGTGGCTTTGAAGCCCAGTTTCTTGAAGCAGTCGTTCACGAGCTTGCCCATCTGCTTCTTGCCGATGGTGATGCCCAGACCGTTGTTCACCACTTCATAGGTCTTTCCGTTTTCGTCCACTCTCTTTTCATGACGTTTGTAGAAGAAACGGAGTTCCCTTGGAATGGCGTAGTTGAAAATCAGGCGGCCCGGGGTGGTGATGACAAGGTCCTTGTCATCGTCATTAAATCCGTCGGGACGGTCTTCCTTGGGGATGCGGACTTTGATGAAATCGTGGATGCGGATTTCATGGAGGGCATAGGCCAGCATGACTTCGTCGTATCCGGTGTATGCGTGGAGACGGGAGGTGTCCATTTCGTCTTCCGCCTTTTTCCACTGTTTCATGGGATCAAATTTCGCATTGGGGTTGGCTGCTTTTTCTTCCGGTGTGAAATCGACTTTCGCATCGTTGGCAGTTTCCACAATGGTGAGGTAGTAGGAGCCCAGAATCATATCCTGGGAAGGAATAGCTACCGGTTTGCCATCCTTTGTGGAAAGGATGTTGTTAATGGAAAGCATGAGGGTTCTGGCTTCTGCCTGTGCTTCCACGGACAGCGGCAGATGGCAGGCCATCTGGTCGCCGTCGAAGTCGGCGTTGTAGCCGGGGCATACCAGAGGATGCAGCTTGATGGCACGGCCTTCCCAGAGAATCGGTTCGAAGGCCTGGATGCCCAGTCTGTGCAGGGTTGGTGCACGGTTCAGGAGTACCGGATGTTCTTTGATTACATCGCCCAGTACATCCCAGACTTCGGGAGCCAGTTTATCCACTTTTTTACGGGCTGCTTTCAGGTTGTTGGCAACGCCTCTCTTGATGAGCTCATGCATAATGAAGGGCTTGAAGAGTTCGATGGCCATTTCCTTCGGCAGGCCGCACTGGTACATTTTCAGTTCAGGACCGACAACGATTACGGAACGGCCGGAGTAGTCGACACGTTTACCGAGGAGGTTCTGACGGAAACGGCCCTGCTTGCCTTTCAGCATGTCGGAAAGGGATTTCAGGGGGCGGTTGCCAGGGCCGGATACGGCTCTGCCGCGGCGGCCGTTATCGATGAGGGCATCCACCGCTTCCTGGAGCATACGTTTTTCGTTGCGGATGATGATTTCCGGAGCGCCCAGTTCCATCAGTCTCTTAAGACGGTTGTTTCTGTTGATGACGCGGCGGTACAGGTCATTCAGGTCGGAGGTGGCGAAGCGGCCGCCGTCCAGCTGGACCATAGGACGAAGGTCCGGCGGAATGACCGGAAGAACGGTGAGAATCATCCATTCCGGCTTGTTTCCGGAGTGAAGGAATGCTTCCACTTCTTCCAGACGGCGGATGCATCTGACCTTGCGCTGGCCGCTGCCTTCTTCGATTTCCTTCTTGAGGGCTGCTTCCAGTTTCGGCAGGTCCAGTTCCTTCAGCAGTTTCTGGATAGCTTCTGCACCCATCTGGGCTTTGAAGGAGCCCGGGCCGAATTTAGCTACAGCGTCCTGGTATTCCTGTTCGTTCAGTACCTGCTTCTTCAGAAGGTCGGTGCTGCCGGGGTCAAGGACAATGTAGGCTGCGAAATAGAGGACTCTTTCCAGCTGGCGCGGGGAGATTTCAAGAATCAGGCCGATGCGGGAAGGGGTGCCTTTGAAATACCAGATATGGGATACCGGGCAGGCAAGGGCAATGTGGCCCATTCTTTCGCGGCGGACCTTGGAGCTTGTGACTTCAACGCCGCACTTGTCGCAGATGGTGCCTCTGTAGCGCATTTTCTTGTACTTGCCGCACTTGCATTCCCAGTCCTTGGTTGGTCCGAAAATCTTTTCACAGAAGAGACCGTCGGTTTCTGCCTTCAGGGTTCTGTAGTTGATGGTTTCCGGCTTGGTGACTTCGCCGTGGGACCATTCAAGGATCTTTTCCGGAGAGGCGATACCGATTTTCATGGAATCAAATTCGTTTACATCTAACAATTGGGTTCTTCTCCTTTCCGGGTTTATTCATCCTGGCCATCGCTGTGGCCGGTTTCATTGTTCATATCCGTTTCGCCGAATCCTGCTTCTTCGTCGGTAGGAGCATTGGCTTCCGCTTCCAGGGTGTCGTTGAAGGAGGCAACATCGTTGCTGGCAGCCATTTCTCCGCCGTTCATGGATGTTTCCATGGCATTTCTGGATTCAGTGACTGCACTGTCCCCTTCCATGGCTTCCTTCACTTCGTCCCGGTGCCAGCGTTCGCCGCCGCCGTAGCCCTGTTCCAGGTCGCTTTCGTCCAGTTCCTTCAGAACCACTTCATCGCCGTTTTCATTGAGAATCCGTACGTCCAGTCCGATGGACTGCAGTTCCTTCATGAGGACCTTGAAAGATTCCGGAACACCGGGGCTCGGAATGTTTTCGCCCTTTACAATCTTTTCGTAAGCCTTCACACGGCCGATGACATCATCGGACTTCACTGTCAGGATTTCCTGCAGGGTGTAGGCTGCGCCGTAGGCTTCCAGTGCCCACACTTCCATTTCGCCGAAACGCTGGCCGCCGAACTGTGCCTTGCCGCCCAGTGGCTGCTGGGTAACCAGGGAGTATGGACCGGTGGAGCGGGCATGAATCTTATCATCAACCAGATGATGGAGTTTCAGCATATATTTCCAGCCGATGGTGACCTGGTTGTCCAGTTTTTCACCGGTACGGCCGTCATAGAGGTCGGTCTTGGCGTTGGCCGGGAGACCGGCTGCTTTAAGGGTTGCTGCCAGGTCTTCATCGCGGCAGCCGTCGAAGACAGGCGTTGCGATGTGGATGCCGGATTCCGTAGGTTCAGGCATGCCGTATTTTTCGAAATCATAGCCGCAGTCGATGAGGCGCTGTTTCATTTCCTCATACTTGGCGGAGCCTTCACCGGCAGCCAGGGCTGCATGGATTTCTTCACCCAGCATGTGGCAGGCCCAGGACAGGTGGATTTCCAGAATCTGGCCGATGTTCATTCGGGACGGTACGCCCAGGGGGTTCAGTACCAGGTCCACCGGACGGCCGTCCGGGGTGAATGGCATATCTTCCACCGGCAGGATACGGGAGCATACGCACTTGTTGCCGTGACGGCCGGCCATCTTGTCGCCTTCACGGATCTTACGTTTCTGGGCGATGTAGACGCGGACCAGCTTGTTCACACCGGGAGCCAGTTCATCGCCGTTTTCACGGGTAAATACCTTTACGTCCACCACCTTGCCGAATTCGCCGTGGGGAACGCGGAGGGAAGTATCGCGGACTTCTCTTTCCTTGTCGCCGAAGATGGCGCGGAGGAGTCTTTCTTCCGGAGTAAGCTCGGTTTCGCCCTTCGGGGTGACCTTGCCTACCAGGATATCGCCGGGGCGCACGTCGGCGCCCACCATGATGATACCGTTTTCATCCAGATACTTCACAGCATCTTCGGAAACCGAGGAGAGCTGGCGGGTGATTTCTTCTTCGCCAAGCTTGGTGTCTCTGGCGTCGCATTCATATTCTTCAATGTGGATGGAGGTGTACAGGTCGTCTTTGCAGAGGCGTTCGGAAATCAGTACGGCGTCTTCGTGGTTGTACCCTTCCCAGGATACGAAGGCTACCAGTACGTTGTGGCCCAGGGCCAGTTCGCCCTGGTCCGTTGCCATGCCGTCTGCCAGGGTATCGCCCTTTTCAACCCTTTCGCCCTTGAATACGGTGGGGCGCTGGTTAATGCAGGTGGACTGGTTGGAACGCATGAATTTAATGAGGTCATAGGTATCAAGCTCGCCGTTGTCTGCGCGGACAATGATCTGGCGGCCGGTGACTCTTTCCACGGTGCCGCCCCTCTTGGCGAGGATGCAGACGCCGGAGTCCTGGCCCGCTACCCATTCCATACCGGTTCCGACAAGCGGCGCTTCCGGACGGAGCAGCGGCACAGCCTGGCGCTGCATGTTGGCGCCCATGAGGGCACGGTTCGTATCATCGTGTTCCAGGAATGGAATAAGGGATGTACCGATGGAAACGACCTGCTTTGGAGATACGTCCATCAGGTCCACTTCTTCCGGTTCCGCTTCCAATACATCCGGGCCGCGGCGGCTGGCCACGTTCTTATGGAGGAAATGGCCCTCTTCGTCCAGCGGTTCGGAAGCCTGGGCAATGATTTTATCTTCTTCGATATCGGCGGTGACATACTTGGTTTCGTTTGTCACATGGTATTCCTTTTCGCCGGTCTTTTCATCTACGCTCTTTTCAATGATGCGGTAAGGGGTCTCGATGAGGCCGTACTTGTTGATGATACCGTAGTTGGAAAGGGAGGAAATCAGACCGATGTTCGGACCTTCAGGGGTTTCTACCGGGCACATACGGCCATAATGGGAATAATGCACGTCGCGGACTTCGAACCCTGCTCTTTCACGGGAGAGGCCTCCGGGGCCCAGGGCAGAGAGACGGCGCTTATGGGTCAGTTCAGCCAGGGGGTTTGTCTGGTCCATGAACTGGGACAGCTGGGAGGATCCGAAGAATTCCTTAATCGCTGCCACCACCGGGCGGATATTCACCAGAGCCTGGGGAGTCATCTTGTCCTGGTCCTGGGTGGTCATTCTTTCGCGGACAACCCTTTCCATACGGGTGAGGCCGATGCGGAACTGGTTCTGCAGAAGTTCCCCTACGCAGCGGACGCGGCGGTTGCCCAGATGGTCGATATCGTCGCTCCGGCCGTAGCCCTGCATCATGTTCAGGAGATAATCGATGCAGGCAATAATGTCGCAGCGTTCCAGGATACGGTAATTATCTTCCCTGTTTCCGGAGGAGCAGATAACCTTGACGGGAGTGCCATCGTCCTTCTGGGTCATCACTTCCACCTGGTCGAAGGAGGAGAATACGCCGCTTTCCTCGATTTTTGCGATGGCTTCTTCATCGATATAGCTGTTGGCTTCAATCACCACTTCGCCGGTTTCCTGGTTCACGATAGGACCTTCTGTCTTATGTCCCAGGAGACGGTTCTTCCAGGCCAGCTTCTTGTTCAGCTTGTAGCGGCCAACCTTGGCAAGGTCGTAGCGGCGGGGGTCATAGAAGAAATTATTGAGCAGCGTGGTACCGGATTCTTCCGTAGCCGGTTCACCGGGGCGCAGCTTGTGGTAAATTTCAATGAGAGCGGACTTGCGGTCCGTGGTATTATCCTTGTCCAGGGTCTTTTCAATGTGGATATCATGGTCGAAGAGATCCAGGATTTCCTCATTGGAAGAATAGCCCAGAGCGCGAACCAGAACGGTGACAGGCATCTTGCGGTTCCGGTCGATGCGGACGGAAATGGAACCGGCCGGGTCGGACTCCAGTTCGATCCAGGCGCCGCGGTTCGGAATGAGCTGGGCGCTGTAGATTTCCTTATCGAAAGCGTCCCTTTCCTTCTTGTAGTACACGCCGGGAGAGCGGACCAGCTGGGAAACGATGACACGTTCAGCGCCGTTGATGATAAAGGTGCCGGTGTCGGTCATAACCGGGAAATCACCCATGAAAAGGTCATGTTCCTTCAGTTCTCCGGTCTCCTTGTTTTCCAGGCGCACCTTCACGTAGAGAGGAGCAGAATAATTGACATCCTTCGCCTTGCACTGTTCGATATTGTACTTGCCTTTGCCGAAATAGTAATCGCCAAAATGCAGCGCCCACTTGTGCGCGCTGTCCTCAATTGGGGAAATATCTGCAAATACATCCTTCAGCCCTTCCCTGCAGAACCATTCATAGGACTTCGTCTGCAGATCGAGCAAATGCGGCATTTTCAGGACTTCCTGTGATCTGGCATAGGTGTATCTCTTCTTCTTACCAACCTGCACAGGTCTGAACATCTTGCTTTTGGGCATTCCTCGCCTCACCCTTTCGTTTCAAAACAGGGCTCCCGGGAAGGAAATCCTTCCTTAAAGCCTTATAATATACATACATTATAAATAATAAAAAGGAACGGTTGCAAAGATAAATTTTACTACAATTCATGACTCAATGCAAGGATTCGTTCCTGATTAATACCAAAAAATTTTAAATACCATGGTTAAGATATTTTCTTTTATAGAATTTTTTATGCCCGCTATAGAATTTTTCTTGCGTAGAAATTTCCTATTGCATTTTCAGGGCTTTTTGTTCCAGCACATTCTAGCATTATGAAGAGGAAAAAGCAATAGGCCGCCGGAGGCGGCCTATTGCTTTCTCTACGGTTCTTAAGATTGACCGGCCCTGCGGGCCGGAGGGTTCTTAGGTTTGACAGCCCTAACGGTCAGTCGATTAAAAGGAAGGCCCTTTTATGGGCAGGCTATGGGCCAACTTCGACTGACTTGCACATTCTCTGCAGAATGTGCACAGGCTGAGGGTTGTGGTATCGCCACTGGAGCCACTGCGTGGCAGGGTTCAAAGGGTTCAGAAGGTTCAAAAGGTTCAGAGGGGGTGGTATCGCCGCTTCGCGGCGATGAGTATATAATTTCGCTTCGCGAAATGAAAACCTAAAAACCGCCCTGACTGGCGTAAAAAACAGGCAAACCGGGCTTCGCCCGAGGAAATGCACCCCTTCTGCCTCCGGCACCTCCCCCGGTGGGGGAGGTTTTAGCGGCTCTTCGCCTTGAGATGCTTAGGAGATAAAAGCTGAGCGTAGAGCAGACTTCCCCCTCCGGGGGAAGTACCGCCGTAGGCGGGGATAGGGGTGCATTTCCTCGCGCCAAAGGCGCGGTTGTTTGATTTTCTAAAAACTGGCGCCTTCAATTATTTAAAAGGCGCCCACCACAACCCTCACGGCCTGAAAGGCCGTGTCAAACCTGAGAACCCTCAGGCCGCAGGCCTGTCAAACTTCGGCCCGAAGGGCCGTCAACCCGGGGCCGCGAAGGGGCCCTACAAAAACGCCCCTTTCGTATTCATCTTAATATCGCACACCTTCTCCACAAATCCATCCACGTAGGCCGCTGCTTCGTGGAATGTTTTCCTGGAAATGGCCCGTGAGAAGGGTTTCTCCCAGCGGTAGTCCCGGAAGGCGGTAAGGAGCAGAAGGGCTTCATGGGACAGTTTTCCCTCCCCCTCTTCCGGCGATGCGGCGTCGAAGCCCGCAAGGGCAAGGAGTTTCACCACTGTCATAAAGCAGAGGGGAAGGCTGTTTCTTCTGCCTCCTGCCATACCTGCCCGGAGGAGGGTGTCATAGGCGCCATCGTCTTTTTCTCCCTGGGGGAAGAGTTTTTCAGAAAGTTCTATGACGTAGAACCAATAGGCCATGTCCTCATAGGGCAGTTTCATCATATCAAAAAGGAGCCGCCCTTCGTACTGGCCAAGGAGGGCATACTCCCCTTCCACGGTAGAGGTGTAGCGGATGAGTGAAAAAGGGGCGGTGAGGCCGCTGCCGCAGCGGATCATGACAGCTCTTGGAAGGGACATGACCATCCGCCCCTGCTGCATGGTAAAAAGAGAGAGGATTTTCCCTCCCTCTCTCCCTTCCCTGCTGTGGAGCACAATGGCTTCGCCGCTTTTAATTTCCTTCCTCATGGGGCTCTTCCTTTCCTGTTTCCGAAAGCTTTTCCGCCCGCACCCGGACGATGCGGAAACCGTCCATGCGGAGCACGGAGAAACGCCAGCCCGAGAAATCCACGTGGTCCCCGACCTTGGGGATTCGTTCCAAATGGGAGAAAACGAAGCCGCCGATGGTGGCGTTCATGTCCTCGCCGGCCAGGTCGATTTCCAGCCGGTCCGATACGTCCTCCAGGATGACGGTGCCGTCGAATTCGTAGGTACCGTCCTTCATGCGCAGGATTTCATAGGGCGTGGTATCCACGGACTGGGGGATTTCACCGATTAGCTCTTCCACTAGGTCCTCCAAGGTCACCAGTCCCGACGTGCCGCCGTACTCATCCACCACCACCGCCAGATAAATGCGGCGGTTCTTCATGAGCTGCAGGAGTGACGGCGCAGGCATGACCTCCGGCACCGTCAGGATTTCACGCATAATGGTCTTCACATTTCCCTGTCCGTGAAGGAAATTTTCCATGAAATCTTTCACATGGATGAATCCCAGAATTTGGTCCTTGTCGTCCATGCACACCGGATAGCAGGTGTGGTGGGCCTTGGAAATCACGCGGCGCATGGTTTCCATGTCATCATTATAATAGAGCACCACCATGTTGTTTCTTGGAATCATGACATCCCGCACCATGAGATCGAAGAAATCGAAGGAATTCTTGATGAGCGTATTTTCCAGAGCATTCAGCCTGCCGCTCCGGTTGCTTTCCTCCACGATGCAGCGGATTTCATCTTCGGTGTAGGTGAAATTCACTTCGTTCCGGAAGGGTATCTTGTGAAGCCGGAAAATGCGGCGCACCAGGAAAAGCCCGGCCTGCACAAAGGGGCGGAACAGATGGCGGTTCCAGTGCACCACCCACCGATGGGAGGCCAGAATAGGCAGCGGCTCCACCAGGGCATGGGTGCCGGGGTAGAGCACCGTGCCCGTCCAGAAGAGTGTCACCAGTACCACCACCGCTGCCGCCAGGATGAGATTCACCACCCAGGAAAGCTCATGACCCATGAGAGCTAAAAGCAGGTGCCTGCCGCTTTCCGCCATGCCCAGAAGGCTGAGGGCAAAAATACCGCAGTATACGACAAAAGCCACCTGGGTGCCCCCAAGAATCTGGCTGGTACGCTGGTAAAAGGGGGCTACCTTCCTGATCAGCTCCGGATCCTGCTCGTCATTGTCTTCAATGTACTTCTTCCGCATGCGGGCAAAGGAAAAATTGACCAGCGTATTCTTGTAATTAAAAAAGGAAGCGGCCAGCGCTGCTGCCATGCATAGGACCAGCCACTGTATATCGGTAGTAATAGGACATTCCTCCTTGTATATAAAGGGTTCAAAAGGTTCAGAGGGTTCAGAGGGGAAGGTTGACGGCCCTACGGGCCGAAGGTTATGGCCGCCTGCGGCGGCAGGTTGTGTTCGCTTCGCTCAGGGGGCGACAGCCCTTCGGGCTGCGGGTTGTGGAGGCCGCTTCGCGGCGATGAGTATAAAGTAAGCGTTACGGGATTTACTCTTTTGTCACTGGTGCTGCATGACGGAGAGTTGGAGCCCCCTTCCTCTGGAAGGGGGTGTCGCCGTGGGCGACGGAGGATAGCGGATTTTCGTAGAAAATCCGAGGCCCCACAGGGGCCTGATGTGGCATATTCGTGAAAATCCGCCTTACGGCGGCGCCTTTGCTCCGCAAAGGCCTATCCTCAGCCCTGTCGGGCAGCTCCTTCCAGAGGAAGGAGCCTGTGTTATGGGACTCCCTTCCCGCCCTCATCGTCATTCTGAGCCGCAGGCGAAGAATCTCGGTACAAGCCGCTTATGAGACAAATGGCAGTAAATACCAGTCGGCGGGAAGGAGCCGCCTGCGGCGGCTTCTCCCCCTTTGGTGCCTTACGGCACCACCTTCCCCCCGCTGTATCGGTCGGGCGACAAAAGGAAGGCGCCTTTATGGGCAGGCTAGGCGCCTTACTTCGCCCGACTTGCACATCCTATGCAGGATGTGCACAGTGGACAATAAAGCTCCGCGAGGCTGTAATATCATATGTGGCTCTATATTATGCACGGGTTGTTGTGCCCCCGCTTGCGGGGGAAAAGTGGTGGCGCCAGCCACCAAAGGGGGCGGGCCCAACGGGCCCGGGTTCAAAGGGTTCAGAAGGTTCAAAAGGTTCAGAGGGTTGTGGTATCGCCCTGCGGGCGATGAGTATGAATGCCGCCTATAGGCGGCGCGCTGCCTGCGGCAGCGAAAACCTTCACAACCGGGCTCCGCCCGATGGAAATGCACCCCTTCTGCCTACGGCACCTCCCCCGGAGGGGGAGGTTTGCTCTACTTGTGCCTTAGAGCTAACTTAAGTCACTCATTATATAGCGCCGCTAAAACTTCCCCCTCCGGGGGAAGTACCGCCGTAGGCGGGGATAGGGGTGCATTTCCTCGCGCTGAAGGCGCGGTTGTACGGTTTTTTCCGCCCGCAGGGCGGTTGGCTTATTTTCCCTCGCCCGCCAGGGCGGTTGTTTGGTTTTATATATACTAGCGGCGTTAGCCGCCACCACCACCCTTTGAACCCTTTGAACCAGCCCGCTTTTAGCGGGCCGAACCCTCTGAACCCTCACGCCCGCAGGGCGTGTCATTTATGTTCCTTATACCCCAGTTCTCTCAATATATAATCCTTATTCTTCCAGTCTTTGCTGACCTTGACCCAGAGGTCCAGGAACACCGGGGCGCCGATGAGGCTCTGGATTTCTTCTCTCGCTTCCTGTCCGGCGGCTTTGAGGACGCTCCCTTTTTTGCCTATGATGATTCGTTTCTGGGAGTCCCGTTCCACATAGATGGTGCAGCGGATGTAGACTTTACCGTTGTCCCTTTCGGAGAATTCTTCGGTGAATACGCCGATGGCGTGGGGCACTTCGTCCCTGGTGCGGGTGAGGAGTTTTTCTCTCACAATTTCCTGGACGATATTTCTTTCCGGCTGATCGGTAACCATGTCATCAGGGAAATATTTCGGCCCTTCCGGCATGTACTTTACCACGCATTTCATGAGTTCATCCAGGTTTTCACCGGTTTTAGCGGAAAGGGGGATGATTTCAGCGAAGGGGTAAATCTTGCTGTACTGCACGATTTTCTTCAGCACTTCTTCTTTGGAAATGAGATCGGTCTTGGAGAGGGCCAGAATCACCGGCACCTTTCTGTCCTTCAGGAGGGAGAGGATGTAGCGGTCGCCGGCGCCCAGGGGGTCGTTCACGGCGCAGAGGAAGACAATCATGTCCACCTCGTCCAAGGCGTCCATGGTGCTCTGGCGGATGGCCTCGCCCAGCTTGCTCTGTGGTTTGTGCATGCCCGGGGTGTCCAGGAACACCACCTGGGAATTGTCGCCGTTCCACACGCCGGTGATTTTATTTCTGGTAGTCTGGGCGTGGGCGGAGACGATGGAAATCTTTTCTCCCAGAAGGGCGTTCATGAGGGTGGATTTCCCCACGTTAGGACGGCCCACCAGGGCGGCGAAGCCGGAGTGAAATTTCTTGTCTGTTTCTGTCATGGATTCTCCTTATGAATCAGTTCTTCTGCCTTAAAGGAAGAAGGAAATAGTTCTTCCAGTGTATAGGTGCGGTAGTCGTCCGGCGACTTGCCGCAGATAATGAGGGGTACATGAAATTCGGCCATCACCTGCCGGCAGATACCGCAGGGCATGGTGTAGTCTTCATGGCTCCCAATAATGGCGATGGCGGAAAATCTGCGCTTCCCGTCGGCAATGGCGCTTCCTATGGCATTTCTTTCGGCGCAGAGGGAGGCGGGATATGACACATTTTCCATATTGCAGCCCCTGTAGACGGTGCCGTCTTCCGAGAGAAGCGCCGCCCCCACGGGGTAGCGGGAGTAGGGAGAGTAGCTTTTCTTCCTTGCTTCCTCTGCCTGTTCCAGAAGGCCTTTGATGTCACTGGCCTTCATGTTCCGCTTCCAGCTTTCCTTCTGTCATCATGCGGGTAATGCCGCAGGCACCCAGGATGTCTTCCTCCGCCTTCCTCATGGCCTTCTTTTCTTCCGGATCATAGTGGTCGTAGCCCAGAATATGGAGGAAACCGTGGACAGAAAGGTAAGCCATTTCCCTTTCCTTGCTGTGTCCGAATTCCTTAGCCTGGTCCACTGCCCGGTCCAGGTTGATGACGATATCGCCCAGCGCCTTTTCTTCTTCCGGAATGTCGTCTTCCCCTTCATTCAGGGCAAAAGAGAGCACGTCGGTGGGAGCATCCACGTGGCGGTAGTCCCGGTTCAGCTCATGAATGGTTTCGCCGTCACAGATGAGCACGCTGATTTCCGCATCCTCCGGCACCTTCTGCAGCTCCGCCCCCTTTTCCAGCACCCTGTGAATCAGTGCTTCCAGTTCTTCACTGTAAAATTTCATATCGCTGTAATTAATCGTGATTTCCATGGCTGCTGCCTCCGTTTTTATTTCTTCTCTTTGCATCTTCCTCATAGGCATGGATAATGGCGGCCACCAGGTCGTGGCGCACCACATCGTCCTCTGTGAAATGAACCTGTCCGATATCCTTTACACCATCAAGCACCCTAAGAGCATCGATGAGCCCGCTCTTCACATGGGGCGGCAGGTCGATCTGGGTAACGTCGCCGTTCACCACCATCTTCGACCTGAACCCCAGACGGGTGAGGAACATTTTAATCTGCTCCACCGTCGTATTCTGGGCCTCATCCAAAATGACGAAGGACTTCTCCAGCGTCCGTCCCCGCATATAAGCCAGGGGCGCCACTTCGATCTGCCCCTTCTGCTGGAGCCGCATGAACTCTTCCGGCCCGAACATATCCAGAAGGCCGTCGAAGAGAGGCCGGAGATAGGGATTTACCTTCTCCTGCATATCGCCGGGCAGGAACCCCAGCTTCTCCCCTGCCTCCACCGCAGGACGCACCAGGATGATGCGCTGCACATCGTGATTCCGAAGGGCAAAGGCCGCCAGCGCCACCGCCAGATAGGTCTTTCCTGTACCCGCCGGCCCGATGCCGAAGGTAATGGAATGATGCCGGATGGCGTCTACATAAAACTTCTGCCCCAGGGTACGGGGACGGATGGGATTGCCGCTTTTAGTGAAATTGATGATATCTTCTTCCATTTCCTGGAGAAGATGCTCCTTCCCCTCGTCCAGAAGAGTCATCACCAGCCGCACCTGCCGCTCCGACAGCCGGATGCGCTCACGCACCATGTGGCGGAGACGCTCCACCACCGCCGCCGCCTTCTTCACCGCCTCGTCTTCTCCCTTGATGCGGATGAGATTGCCCCGGCCCGACAGGTCGATGCCATAATGGTCACCGATGACCTTGAGATAGGAACTGTCTCTTTCAAAAATATGGGACGCTTCCTGCTGGTCCCTGATGAGTATTTCTTCTACCCGTTCCGTAATCATATTTCCTTTCGTCACACAATTCTCATTTCAAAAAACGTCTCACCGCACTGCCGTCCAGATAATCACACCGGCAGCCCTGGGTAATATTTCTTTCCTCCAGAAGACGGTCGATGGCATCCTTCACTTCCCACCAGGGAGAGCCGCCGTTCACGGTAATCGTATTTCCGCCCGACGCCCGGCCCACCATGCGCTGCACCACGATATCCTTCCGAAGATAAGAAAGAAACAGCACCGCCCGCTCCATGTACTCCTCCATGGGAAGCAGGGAAACCTCCCCCTTCTCATACATGTCCGAGAGCTTCGTCCCCTTCACGATATAAAGAGAATGGAGCTTCACCTCCGTCACCGGAAGGGCCGAAATGATTCTCGCCGTCTCCGCCACATCCAGCCGGTCATCCCAGGGCAGATCCGCAATCACATGGGTGCAGAGATCAAAACCATACCGCCCGATGCGGATGGCTGCGTCAATAAACTCCGCAAGCCCGTGGCACCGGTTCAGGATGGCAAGGGTGTGCAAATTGCTGCTCTGGAGCCCCAGCTCCACCGTCACATCCTTCCCGTACTTCAAAGACGCCTCCTTCAGGATATCCAGATACGCCTCATGAATACAGTCCGGCCGTGTAGACACATCCACCGCCACCACCGCCGGATGGCTCATGGCCTCTTCCACCCAGCCTTTGAAATCGGAAAGCGGTGCGTAGGTATTCGTAAAATTTAAGAAATAGGCAATAAACTTCTTCGCCTTGTACTTCGGCCCCACATGGGCCATACTCCTGTCCAGCTGGCGGGTAATATCCATCCCCACCGCCTTCGTCTCATAATCGGCGCCGATGGACCCGCAGAAAATGCAGCCCGCCGACGAAAGCTGCCCGTCCCGATTCGGACAGGTCACCGGAAGAGATACGGGAATCTTGTACACCTTCTCCCCGTACCGCTCCTTCAGATAATCAGAATAATTCCTGTAGCGCTCCATACATCTCCTGTACTTCAATAAACAATGAGTCAATATAATTATATAACAAGCGGGACCAAGTTCAAAGGGGCGCTTTACAGCCCAGGTTCAGAGGGTTCAAAAGGTTCAAAGGGTTCAGAAGGGGTGGTATCGCCCTGCGGGCGATGAGGTTTTATATTTTGCTTCGCGAAATGAAAACCAAACAACCGCCCTTCGGGCGTAAAAAACAAGCAAACCGGGCTTCGCCCGTTGGAAATGCACCCCTTCTGCCTACGGCACCTCCCCCGGTGGGGGAGGTTTACTCTCCGCTCAGCTTTTATTCTCATAATCATCTCAAAGCATAGCGCCGCTAGAATCTCCCCCTCCGGGGGAGACGCCGCCGCAGGCGGCAGAAGGGGTGCATTTCCATCGCCCGAAGGGCGGTTGTTCGGTTTTTCCGCCTGAAAAGCGGTTTGCATGTTTTCCCTCGCCCGCCAGGGCGGTTGTTTGGTTTTATCATACTGGCGCCCAATTATTTTTGAAGGGCGCCTACTACCCCCTTTGAACCCTGTGAACCCTTTGTACCCTCTGAACCCTCACGCCCGAAAGGGCGTGTCATTATTGATATTTCTGAATACATATAGTAAAATATAGATATAATATGATTATATTTTACAAAAAGGAGGTCCATCATGGATACCAAAGGAAAAGGCTTACTCTATGAAATGAAGAACGGTTACCCCATCACCATGACAGAGGAAGAATACAGGGCGAAAGAAAAAGAAATCCGCTCCATGGCTTCCGATCTTTACGTCAATATGGACGTACTAAACCTTCTGGAAAAGGACTACAAGCTGAAACTTCTCGTCCTCTCCATGGCCTCCTACTTCGGCTTCGACCGGGCCACCGGCGAAGACCTCCTTGCAGCCAGCCATCTCACCTGCCCCGAAGGACTGAACCCCATGAAATACTTCTTCATGAAAGCCGGCTGGACTCCCTATTACCTGGAATACACCTTCAAAGAAGACCTGGGCACCCACTTCCATGAAGTCATGGACACCTTCTACACCGACGTGGAATTCTACATGGACATGTCCGAACACCTCCAGTACGTGCGCCTCCCCAACGCCCTGCGGATCATCTGAGGGCACGCGTAAGGCCTAAGGATTCAGAGGATTGACGGGCAGCGGACAATAAGAAAATCCCTACCGGCCAGGCCAGGTGCCCACTTCCGCTGACTTGCGAAGCCCGGGAAAGCACGAACTGAGAGACGGTGGACCACTGCCGGTATGGCAATAAATTTTATAGCGCCGCCTTTGACAATATAGAGAGGCGCCCTTTAACAAAAAGGGCGCCTCTTTCATTTACGATTTATAATTTACAATCCCCACAGCTTTGCTGTCTCAGAACATGGTATTATTGTTTTCCGACTTCTCCGGAATATCCTGAATCACATCCCAGTGTTCCACGATTTTTCCATCCTTCACCCGGAAAATATCCACTGCCGCCTGACCGCGGTCAGATGCATTCAGCGTGATATGGTTATGGATAAATACCAGATCCCCGTCAGCTCCGATATGCTTGATTTCCGCCCTGCTGTCGGGGAACTCCTCCAGAAAACCTTCCACACCCTCCTCAAAAGCCTGCCGGCCATCGGCAAAGCCCGGATTGTGCTGGATATAATCCGGCGATGCCATGGTATGGATTACAGACGTATTGTGCTTATTGAACACCTCATTCCAGAAATAAGCCACCATCTGCTTGTTACTCTTGAAAGCCGGCACCCCGTCAGCTGCCAGCGCCGGTGCAGCCGCCATGCCCGCCAGAGCGAGCCCCATGGCAAGCGCTGCCATTCTCATCTTCATTTTCATATGGATTCCTCCTGTTTTCATGAATCAATCGTTGTAACTTTGTTTATCATATCAGAAAGCCATGAAGTTGTAAATACATAAATTACAATAGCTGTCCATGAAATCACCCGCCGCCAGACAGTCCCCAAACCCGATTGCACGGAAGGTGCTTTTCTAGACATGCAAAAGGCCATGAAGAAATGATTGATATTTCTTCATGGCCTTTTTTTCCACTGTAAAAACTCCTGATTCGTCCCATGCTGATGCGCGGTAGGGCTTAGGCGTTCTGTTTCGATGAATCGGCCACGGGCCGCAGGCAGCCGCCGTAGCGGAATGTCTGTGTCGTCAGGGAAAGACAGGTATAGCCATATTTGCCACCAGGATTGTGGGGGAGCACTGCTTAAATCGTAGAATTGAATTTCATAAGTGTTTTTGCTTAATACTTCGTCATCAGTCTCCTTAAATAGTTTACTATTCGCGTCGACTGCTTCCTTGTATTGAGCAAAAACACAAGAATAAAATTCAATAACGATTCAAGCAGCGCTCCCCCTCGCAGGTTTTTCCTCAGGAGTTTTTATGGAGTTTTCGGCGCGCCGGAGGGGTGAAATTCATGAAGGCTCCGTTCCTTTCCTCCCTGCTTCCATGGATTGTGCACCGCAGGGATTGGAAAGACCTTCGCCAGGCCCTTTCGCCTCTCTGGTCATATAGTCCGGCAGGCAGGATAGATGTATCAGGTATAAAAAAGGGGCGCGGCTTCGCCGCAGGTTGTGTCCGCCTGACGGCAGAGGGTTGTGTAGAAGGGGGGCAGCGGCCCTCCGGGCCGAGGGTGGTGGTAGGCGCCTTCAAAAATAAATGGGCGCCATTAAGATAAAACCTTTACAACCGCCCTGACGGGCGAAAGGAAAACAGGCAAGCCGGGCTTCGCCCGATGGAAATGCACCCCTATCCCCGACTTCGGCGGTACTTCCACCTAAAGGTTGGCAAAGGAACTGGATTCGTAGGGGAGCCACGCGACCCGAGAATCCAGTGACATGCTTTCCCGTGGAGAAACGACTCACTACATTTTGTGCGTCGCCTTGCTCCTACAAAATGTGTTCGCTGTGCACCCCGGAGGGGGAAGTCTGCTCTACGCTTACCATTCATTTCATATATTCTGAATAACATTACTGTGATTAGCCGCCTTCCACGGTCAGCCGACCAAAAGGAAGGCCTCTTATTGGGCAAGCTAGAGGCCAACTTCGACTGACTTGGAGGTCCTATGCAGGACCTCCACAGCTTTCCCCTCGCCCGAAGGGCGGTTGTATGGTTTTATAAAAAAGAGGGCTCCCCCAATCATTTGAAGGAGCCCCACCACCCGCCGTAAGGCGGTATTTATTATAATTATTGCGCCGCAGGCGCCACCACAATCCTCGCGCCACAGGCGCGTCAAACTTTAGAACCCTCAGGCCGCAGGCCTGTCAAACCTCGGCCCGAAGGGCCGTCAACCCTCACGCCCGAAAGGGCGTGTCATTCATTTTTCCGGGAATGGGGGCCAGCCCATTTCCTTGCCGCCGATGATGTGGGCGTGGAAGTGGAAGACCGACTGTCCTGCTTTTTCTCCTGTGTTGATGACCAGGCGGAAGCCGCTTTCTTTAAGGCCTGCTTCCAGGGCGATTTTCTTTACCACCAGGAAGAAGTCAGCAAAGTTCTTGTTGTATTCTTCATCGAAAGCAAGGATGTTGTCCACGTGTTTCTTCGGAATCACCAGGATGTGCACCGGCGCACAGGGTTCGATATCCTTGAATGCATACCAGTTTTCATCTTCATAGACTTTGGTGCTGGGGATTTCACCGGCAGCGATTTTGCAGAAAATACAATCAGCCATTCTTATTCCTCCTCTGCTAACACCCCTGACAGGCCTTCGTCCGTAATGGTGTCGATCCTGACAGGATACATTTTTCCTCTTTCTATATGTGAATCCCTGATGGACACGCGGATGTACTCATCCGTGAGGCCCTCAAAGAATCCATCCTTCATTTCTTCCGCCAGCACGTGGACCACCTGGCCCATGAACTGCTTCCGATAGTCCAGGGCGATGTCCTTTTCCAGCTCCTGCACCCGGTGTACCCTTTCTTTTTTCACCTCATTAGGCACCTGGTTCGGATAGGAAGCCGCCGGCGTGCCGGTGCGGCGGGAATATGGAAATACGTGAATGCCGGAAAAACGGATTTCCTTCAGGGTTTCCAGGGTCTCCTGGAAATTTTCCTCTGTTTCTCCCGGGAATCCGACGATGAGGTCGGTGGTGAGGGCAATGCCCGGCACCTTTTCCCGGAGTTCGGAAATCAGTTTCTTGAACTGGGGCAGACGGTAATGACGGTTCATGCCCTTCAGCACGGCGTCGGAGCCGGACTGGATGGGCAGGTGGAGATGGCGGCATACCTTCGGTTCGTTCTGCATGATGGAAATGAGATCTTCCGAAAGTTCCACGGATTCCACGGAGCCCAGACGAATGCGAAGGAGATCCGGAATCTTCACCAGCTCTGCCACCAGGGTGGCCAGGGAGGTGCCGTCGTGGAGGTCCTTGCCGTAATTGCCAAGATGGATGCCCGTCAGGACCACTTCCCGGTAGCCCTGGGAAACCAGTTTCCTGATTTCATCCACCGCATCCTTCTGGAGGCGGGATTTCAGCTTGCCCCGGGCGTAGGGAATGATGCAGAAGGTGCAGTAATTATCGCAGCCCTCCTGCACCTTCACGAAAGCGCGGGTCCTCACTTCACCGGAAATATCGACGGACATATTTTCAAAATGGTCCACCTTCATAATGTCCACGGTCTCATTGAGAGGCTTTTTGTCCGTGCGGTGCATGGCTTCTTCCACGTAGTCCACAATGTGGGAACGGTTCTGGATGCCTACAATCACATCCACGTCCCCCATCTTTTCAAACACCTCCGGCGCCAGCTGGGCATAGCAGCCGGCTACGGCGATGATAGCGGAAGGATGGGCCCGGCGGATTCGGCGCACCATCTGCCGCGATTTTCTGTCACCGATGCTGGTGACGGAGCAGGTATTGACGACGTACACATCCGCATCATCGTCCTCCCCTGCCTGGGTGTACCCGTTCCTGATAAAGAGGGTACGCATGGCGTCACTGTCGTACTGGTTGACCTTACAGCCAAGAGTGAGAAAGGACACCTTTTTTCCTGAGTTTAAATTATTTTTTTCCATGAGTTCATTATAACACGGAGGAAAGAAAAGAATAAAGGGTTCTGAGGGTTTCCCCCTTTTATAGTGCCCCCTGCACAGGGGGAAAGGTGGTACGCAGTACCAAAGGGGGCAGACTCGTGGGGCTAAAGGTTCTTAAGATTGACCGGCCGTCGGCCGGAAGGTTCTAAAGTTTGACGGCGGCTCTGCCGCCGAGGGTTATGGTGGGCGGCTTATGGACACGCCTTTGGCGTGAGGGTTCAGAAGGTTCAAAAGGTTCAGAGGTTTGACGCGCCTGTGGCGCGAGGGTTGTGGTAGGCGTAAATAAGTTCTACCTTTAACAATTTACCCTTACTTATAAGTGGGGTGGCAAGCGAACACGATTCGTAAAGAGCCGCAGGCGACTGAGAATCGTGTGAGACGCTTTCCCGTGGAGAGACGCCGCCGAAGGCGGCAGAAGGGGGTGCATTTCCTCGCGCCAAAGGCGCGGTTGTATGGTTTTCCCCGCCCGCAGGGCGATTTTAAATGTTTTATCCATAAGCTAGGCCAGCATTCCGATGAATTAGCCACCTCCGGTGGCTTCTCCCCCTTTGGTGCCTTACGGCACCACCTTCCCCCCGCTGTGCGGTGGGACAATAAAACTCCGATAAACATTCGCTTCAAAAGTTTCTCTACATTAAGCACGGGTTGTTGTGCTCCCGCTTGCGGGGGAAAGGTGGTGGCGCCAGCCACCAAAGGGGGGTGTGCTCTTTTCCCGCCCGAAGGGCGGTTGGCTTGTTTTCCTTCGCCCGCCAAGGCGGTTGTAAAGGTTTTAGAAACTGGCGGCGCAGCCGCCCACCTTCACCCTTTGAACCTTTTGCACCCTTTGAACCCTCACGCCCTTTATGGCGTGTCCATAAAGGCGCAGGCCCCTACGGGAATACAGCCGCCCCGCCGACTGGTATTTACTGGCATTTGAATCACTTGCGATTTTTACCGAGATCCTTCGCTTGCGCTCAGGATGACGGTGGGAGGCGGGCCCCCCAGCCACCAGCCACTAGCTACCAGCCACTAGCCACCCCGCCCGAAGGGCGTGTCCATCGAAGCGGCTCCTTATGTTATAATATATACAAAACTCCAATTTTGTTCCACATAAAAGGGAGGACGACTGCCATGAACGACACGCAGAAAAAGGAGGAGGCCCTGCTGCTTGCCTGCTCCCGGGAAATCCTTCATGAATATTATGAAAAGAATGAAATCACCATGCTCCTTGCCTTCATGGCCCAGGACATTACCTGGTGCGGCGGCGGTTCCACCATGATTGCGTCGGGGCGGGATGGGGTGACCCGTTTCTTTATTACCACCAGGGACAAAATGATTCCCACCATCCTCAGTAATGAGCAGTGGATTTCCCATGCCCTAAGCGACGATTTGTGGCTTTTCATGGCTTCTGCCGATGTGGAAACGGCGCCGGAGCTTGCGCTTTTTCTGAAGGAACATTTGAAATGCGATTTCCTGTACCGCAGAAATCCGGAGGCCGGAAGCGGCAGGGGATGGGAGCTGGTGCACCTGAACAATTCCATTTCCTACAACAAACTGGAGGAGAAGGAAACCTTTGCGGTTACCGAAGGAGTAAAGGACCTGTGGCTTCGGAACCACTACGGCACCGGCATCATGGACGACGGGAAGAAAGAAGAGCTTTTCCGCACAGTGAATGAAAAGGTGTTCCGCTACCTGGATGAGGACACAAGGAAAGTTCTGACAGTTCTTTCCCTTTTCCACCGCTTCTCCATGAACAAAGCCCTCTTCATGTGTCCCGACGTGGATGTACCTGCCATCCTTTCCAGTCAGGAAAAGAGCGGCCTTTTTCTCTATCTGAACCGGCAGACCCATAAATACTTTTTCTTCCCTCTGATGAAGGAATTTCTCCAGTCCGAATTCAAGCTCTGGAGCGAGGAAACCCAGCGGCAGTACCTGGACAAGGCCGCCCACTGGTACTACTCCATGGGAAGCCTTCCCGAGGCCATGCGTTTTGCCAGCCTGGCAAAAAACTACGAACTCTCCCTTGCCATCCTTGACAAAGGCGCCGACACCATACTGCTGGCAGGTCCCCGCATGTACCCCGCCGACCTTTTGGACCACATTCCCGACCACATCATGAAAAAGCACCTGAAAACGGTGATTCTCATGCTCTATGACCTCTATTTCTCAGATCTTCAGGGAGCCTATCGAAAAAATCTGGCCCGCATCCAACGAATGGGACTGGACACCCTGGGCAGAGTGGCCATGGATTTTCTGGAAGGCACCACAACCTTCAACGACCTGGACAAAATGATTTCCTGCTGCACCAAAGCACAGTCCGCTATCCACAGACTCCGGGCAGAAGAAGAATTCCGGGCGCCCCGTCTTGGCTTCTGCTGCCCCTCCTTCACCACCATGTATCACGCCGCCCCCGGAAAGTACAGAGAAGAAATGGAGAAACTCACCACCCTCAAGTCCATCATGAACGACATCAACGGCGTGGACGACAAAGGCGCCTGGAAATACTATTTCAAAGCAGAATACTCCTTCTACACCGGCCGGTTCGACCAAGCCATCACATACCTCTCCTACCTGGAAGCCACCGAAGGATACAGGGAAGACCTGTCCCTCCAGATCCGCTGCCTCCACTACCGGGGCCATCTGGCCTACCTGATGGGAAACGCAGAGGAACTCCAGCGCACCCAAAAACAAATGCAGCAGATTATCCTCATGGCAGAACCCTACCAGGCCTTAATCGCCCACATGAGCCTGGAAGGCTTCTACCTCATCTTCCCAGGCGCCCGCGAAGAGTCCAAGAAAACCATGAAGATTAACAGCTCCATGTACTACTTCCCCGCCTGCACCTATCTGAACATACTGGAGGACGAAAGCCTGGTGCGCCCCGGCAGCGCCCTCCCCCTCCTCTCCTCCGCCATCCGCCACGAAAGACTGGCCAAACAGAGGAAATCCATTCCCGGAGAAATCTACGCCCTCCTCCACCAGGCCATTGCCTACGACATGCAGCAGGAAAACACCAAGTGCACCGCCTGCCTGCAGAAAGCACTCAAACTGGCAGAACCGGACCACCTCATCTCCCCCTTCTTCACCGCAGCCAGCCGCTTTGCCAACACCTGGAACCGCCTCAAAGCCGCCAAAGCAGCACCGAAACTGCTGAAGGACATACTGGCCTTCAAAGACAAAACAGCCCGCCAGTCCCTGGAGCAGGAAACACGGCTCCGCGCCAAAGTCAAAAACCTCACCGGAAGAGAAATGGAAATCATCCGCCTCGTCATGGCCGGAAATAAAAACAAAGACATCGCCGGTGAAATGAACGTAGCCGAAATCACCATCAAAAAAGCACTTTCCCTCATCTATAAAAAACTGGAAGTCCAGAACCGCGCCCAGCTGGTGGCCATGTTTAAGGAGAAGTAATCAATCCTATCTATTTGATTGTCCCACCGCTTGCGGGAGCCAAAAGCCCGTGCTTAAAATTGAGTAACTTATGAGGGAAATGCTTCGCGGAGCTTTATTGTGCCCCCTGAACAGGGGGAAAGGTGGTGGCGCCAGCCACCAAAGGGGGAAACTCGGAAAAGGGAAGTACAGCTATTGCTGCGTTTCATTTTCCTGCTTTCCTTATCCCGCTGAAAACCAAACAACCGGGCTGACGCCCGAGGGAAATGCACCCCTTCTGCCTACGGCACCTCCCCCGGTGGGGGAGGTCTACCCTTCGCTTATCGTAGTGCTAACTTAAGACGCTCATTGCATAGCGCCGCTAGAATCTCCCCCTCCGGGGGAGAAGCCGCCGCAGGCGGCAGAAGGGGTGCATTCCCTCGCGCCAAAGGCGCGGTTGTAAAGGTTTTTCCTCCCCCATCGTCATTCATTGTAAGTATTGCAAAAGTTTCCTGCCGCTAAAATCTGCCCCTCCGGGGGAGAAGCCGCCGCAGGCGGCAGAAGGGGTGCATTTCCATCGCGCCAAAGGTGCGGTTGTATGGTTTTTCCTCCCCACTGCCATTCACTGTAAGTATTGCAAAAGTTTCCTGCCGCTAAAATCTCCCCCTCCGGGGGAGACGCCGCCGCAGGCGGCAGAAGGGGTGCATTTCCTCGCGCCAAAGGCGCGGTTGTATAGTTTCCCCCGCCCGCAGGGCGGTTGGCTTGTTTTCCCTCAGGCACAGCCTGGTTACTAAGTTTTTCCTCCCCACTGCTATTCACCGTAAGTGTTCCCCAAAGGAGCCTCCCATGAAAAAACCTCCCCTGAACCGTACCTTAAAAGCCAGAGCCTCATCCATGAGAAAAGACATGACCCAGGAAGAGAAGAAACTCTGGTATCAATACCTCCGTTACTACCCCGTCAAATTCCGCCGACAGCGGATACAGGCCCCTTTTATCCTTGATTTTTACTGCGCTGAAGCCAGCCTGGCCATAGAAATCGACGGTTCCCAGCACTACACCGATTACGGCAGGAGCTATGACCATTGGAGGACAAACCACATAGAAAGAGAAGGCATTTCCGTCCTCCGTTTCTCCAACGGCGACATCCGCGACCGCTTCGACGGCGTCCGTATCATGATTGATTTGACCGTACAGAAAAGAATGAAAGAGCTAAAAAAGCCATGACAAATCTTCAGAATGTCGCTGATGAAACGTAAATCCTTTGTCATCAATTTTCCTGCTTTCCCTTATCCCGCTGAAAACCAAACAACCGGGCTTCGCCCGTGGGAAATGCACCCCTATCCCCGCCTTCGGCGGTACTTCTCCTAAAGGGAAGCATGTCACTGGATTCTCAGTCGTCTACGACTCCCTACGAATCCAGTTCCTTTGCCACCCCGGAGGGGGAAGTCTGCTCTCCACTCAGCGTTTGTTCTCATAATCATCTCATTGCATAGCGCCGCTAAAATCTCCCCCTCCGGGGGAGAAGCCGCCGCAGGCGGCAGAAGGGGTGCATTTCCTCGCGCCAAAGGCGCGGTTGTATGGTTTTCCCCTCGCCCGTCAGGGCGGTTGTGAAGGTTTTATACAAACTGGCGCCCCTTCTTTAAGGTGTAAAATGCACCCCCTCTGTCGCCTAACGGCGACGTCTCCCCCATCTATAAGAAAGGGGAGATTGTAAGAGGTAAAGCTTATTTACGCCCACCACCCCCTCTGAACCCTGTGAACTCTTTGCACCTTCTGAACCCTCACGCCCACAGGGCGTGTCCATAACGGCGTGTCCATATCACATGGCAAAACCCCCAGGACTTTCGTCCTGGGGGTTTTGCTCATCCCTGTCCCTCCGGGGGGAAGGGGCCGGGATTATATCCTCAAATCACTGTCCTTCGTTTGAGCAATCATCCGGCTTGGAGGGATGAAGGAGGAGTGATGAATGAGGTCAAGCCTTTTTCTGGGCTGCCATGGCCTGGAGTTCGGGGCGGAATTCTTCCACCAGTTTCTTTTCAGCCTTAGCGCCTTTGGAGAGGGCGTTGTAGATGATTTCTGCCATTTCATAGCGGGTCATCTGCCTCTCACCATGATACTTGCCGTCTTCATAGCCTTCCACGATGCCATTGCCTGCCAGGCGGGAAACGGCTTCGTAGGCCCAGTGGTTTTCCGGCACATCAGGGAAATCTTTCGACATGTTGGGGTTCAGTACGGAGAGGAGTGCGTCCATGCGGGCGGTGAGGTCATCCACTTTAGCGCGGAGTTCCCGGTTTTCTTTCGCAGCCGCCTTCATCTGTGCATCTTTGGCTTTGTTGCCGCCGTGGCCGAGACGGAGGGATACGCCGCCGCCGAACATATTCTCACCGGTGCCCATGGCAGCGGAGGCATTGACCATCACGTTTTCATTGGGCCGGTAGAATACGCCTACCGCGCTGGCAGTTTCGCTGCCGGAGCTGCCTACGGCTGCCGCAATGTTCCACTTGGAGTCTTCATCGAATTCCAGCGGATGGAGGTTTGCCATGGCTGCTGCATTGGCGCCTACCTTATCGATCTTGTTGTCCAGTTTATCCACTTTGGTTTCCACCGTACCCATACGGGTTTCCAGTCCGCTGACCCTGGTATTGGTTTCATAGAGCTGTCCGCCGGAAACTGCATCGTGGGAGCCTTCGGAAATATCGCCCTGGCCTACATTCCTGATAACCTGGTTATTCGCGTTGATACCATCTTTATCGATGTAGGTCTTGTCTCCTACCTTGTAGGAATCAGCGGTTACACCACCGGTGACGGAGAGGCCCTTGTTCATCTTTACAATATCATTGAATGTAGCCGCACCGCCAAAATCGGAAGAACCGGTTACCTTGAGAGTATCTGTAGTGGTTCCTCCGGTAACAGTTGCTCCACCTGCGATTGTTGCCCCATTGTTGACAACCAGTGTTTCAGTGGTTGTTTTTCCTTTGACAGTCAAATCTTTTTCAACTGTCGCATTGGATCCCATAGTTACATCGCCAGTGAGAGTAGACTTGCCATTGACTGTCAGGTCTTTTTCAACTGTCGCATTGGACTTCATGGTTACATCGCCGGTGAGAGTGGATGTACCAGCTACTGTCAGGTCTTTACCTACAGAAGCATTGCCTTTCATGGTAGTATCGCCATTGACTGTCAGATTTTTACCTACGGAAGCATTGGATTCCATAGTTACATCACCTTTGAGGGTAGATGTACCATCTACAACTGCATTTCCACGAACACCCAGGTCTCTCAGGACTTCCGCGAAATCCATCTGTGTATTATGTGTACCCGCTTCATTGGTCAGTTTAGTCAAACCATCGGTAGTGGTGACAGTGGTTGTACCAACCTTGTCCTGTACCTGGGAAACAGTCTGGCTTCTTTCGGAAATCGTACCAGTCTTCATATCTTTCACAGTGTTTGTGATGCTGTCCGCCTTCTGGCTGGAGCTGGAGAATGCATTCTTAGTGGTATCGGTAATCTTAGTGGTATCATCGGAAACAGTCTTCACATTGCTCAAAGACTGAGTCGTTTTTCCTTCAGCGTCTACCACTTTCAGCGACGTATTCACGCTGCCTGCCAGCTGGCTTTCGGTGCTGGTATTGGTGCCGTCGGTGACAGTGTTGATATCCTTGTCAGCCGTCTTGGTGAAGGTATTGCTGTTGCCCTCAGCATCCTTGACAGATTCTTCAATCTTCTTGGTGCCCATGGTACGTTCTACATTTTCGCCGACCTTATCGGTGATAGAGTCGGAGGCGGTGTTCAGGATATCTTTGGCATTGGTTGCTACGGTCTTATCCGTTGCATTATTTGTGATACCGCTTTCAGCCCAGGTGGTGTAGATGGTATCCCCAAATGCGGACTGTACATGGGTGGTATCAACGAGGACTTTGTTCTTACCAACCTGATTTGTCACGCTGGTGGTGCCGGTATTCGTAATCGTAGCAGCATCGTTTGTGATGGATTTGCCGGTTGCTTTATTAGCGATACCGTCTCCATTCATCACGCTCTGCACTTCCGAACCGTTTCCAATCTGGGTGGTTACAGATTCACTGGCCGTATTGGTAATGGTTTTTGCATCATTGGTCAACGCTTCATCAGCTTTGTTAGAAATGGTCTTTGCTTCATTACTGATAGTGCCGTTGGATGCAATGTTGCTGATATTGCCATTTTCAGCCTTGTTAGTAATGTTCTCAGAAGCCGTGTTTGTCAGATTCTTGGCATTATTAGAAATCGTTCCATTGGCTGCAGTATTAGCAATATTGCCATTGGTTGAGGTGTTGGTAATGTCATTTCCAGCCGTATTAGCAATGGTGTCGCTGGCTGTATTGACAAGTTTACCTGCATCATTGGTGATAGTGCCATTCTTTGCGGTATTGGTGATATCCTTTGCTGTCTGTGCCACGCTGGTCAGAGGATTACCATCCCCATCCTCAATCTTCTGCAGAATCTGTTTCAGGTTCTGGGTGATGTAGGACTTATAGGTATTTTTCCCATCTTTGCCGGAAACGACAGAGCTGGATTCGCTGGCAGTCTGGGTGGATGTATTGGTATTGCCATCTTCATCTACGACGCTGTCCATAATTTCATATTTGTTGTCCGTATTTTGGGACAGTTCACGGGATGCAATGTTTTTCGGATGGTCACCGGTATCAGACAGGGACTGACTGATCTTATCAGCAGTCATGGAACTCGTGCCGATAGAGTCATCATCTTTAGCCCATGCATTGCTGCCGGTTTCATCGAAGGTAGAAGCGCTTGCCTGGGTTTCACGCGTTTTCGTATCTACTTTCAGATTCACGGACTGGGTCTTGCCGCCATTGATGGTGGTGTAGTTGTTTTCATCCAGCTTGCTGGAGAGGGTCTTGGCATTGAATTCGCCATTAACCTTCAAATTCTTATCCACGGTCAGATTGCCGCCGATGGTAGCATCGCCTGTTGTTTCCAGAGTACCCGTCTTGACGTCGCCAGCCTGTACCGTACCGGTTGTCTGAATCGTGCCGTTACCAGCATTGAGGCCTGTGGAAATAATCTTACCATTGGAATCTACCTTGAAGGAGCCATCGGCTGCGCTCAGGGTGCCCATCGTCTTCAAATTGCCGTTACTGTCGATGGTAGTATTGCCATTAGCCGCTTTCACAGCACCATTGGTGTCAACGGTGAATTTGCCATCTGCCGCTTTAACGCTGCCGTCGGAGCTCAGGGTGATCTTGCCATCCGCTGCTTTCACGCCGCCATTGCTGTTGACCGTGAAGTTTCCATCGCCCACATTGAGACCGTTGGATTTGACTACGCCGGTAGCACCGTTCAATTCAATCTGGTCGTTGACGCTCACCGTACCATTCGCGCTGTTGACTGTAAACTTGCCATTAGCGCCCCTGATGCTGCCGTCAACGCTCATAGCTGCCTTGGCTTCGCTGTAGGTATCGCCGCCGGTGTAGACGCCGTCTTTATCCATGACCGTACTGTTCTTACCAACTTTGATGCCGTTTTCGTTCATGGTAATCCGGTTGTCATTGTCCTTATTCAGAATCATTTCGTTAGCATCGGTCTTGGAAGGAGTCACATTGCCCTGGGCGTCAATGGTAGTGGTATCCTTCTGCAGGACATTGTCCTCGCTCAGGCTCAGTCCGCTGTTCATGGCTTTAACCAGTTTAGTATCCGCCGCTACACGGCCGGCAGTTTCAGCCGTAATCTTATCATCCAGTGCTGCATCGGCCTGATTCAAGGCAGTGAATCCGTCAGCCATATTCTTGTTGATGGTATTGAATCCATCCACCATATTCTGGTTGACCTGTTCAATGACCTTGTCCTGGGCTTTATCTGCACCGATACGGGCAGCCGTTTCCTTTGCCAGGGCGGCATCCAGTTTGGTCACATTGTCGCCGATGGTGTTGGCGGCTTTTACGATAGCCCCATCTTGCACGGCAGCATCAGCCTTGCTTACAGTTTCACTCAGCACATACTCTTTTACATTGGTAATCCGTTCATCCAGGGCTTTATCGCCAGCTTCACGGGCAGTCGTTTCCGTAGTGAGGTCATTCTGCAGCTGATTCGTCGTTTCGTGGATTGCATTGGCTTCGTTCGTGATGCGTTCATTCAGTTCATTATCAGCGGTTTTACGGTCAGCCGTTTCCGTATTCAGGTCACTCTGCAGCTGATTCGTCGTTTCGTGAATCGCATTGGCTTCGTTCGTAATGCGTTCGTTCAAAGTCAGCAACCCCCATTTCAAATGGGGGTTTGCTAATAACCCCTCCGGGGTA
>ERZ791907.217-NODE-217-length-75322-cov-18.571565_pt1 | contig 75322 bp, 59 predicted proteins | sample MGYA00510145_ERZ791907 | MGnify/ENA primary metagenome ERZ791907 (study PRJEB30046, sample SAMN00792089) | human gut metagenome | study: EMG produced TPA metagenomics assembly of the A metagenome-wide association study of gut microbiota in type 2... | reverse complement strand
CACGGCTTCGCCGGGTCCCCCGTCTCAGACGGGGGATTATTATCTTATACATTCACAGGTTGTGAATAACTATGGTGTGAATCTCTGTGATTAATTTTGTCGATAACGCCTGTGATTTCGGACTTATTTTCTGTGAATTTCCACAGGAATTCACAGAGTTTTGAACAGAATGTGGATAACTTAAAGGGGCTGCCGCAGGCGGTCCCTTTGACACGCCCGGAAGGGCGTGAGGGTTCAAAAGGTTCAGAGGGTTCAGAGGGTTCAGAGGGTGGTGGTATCGCCCTGGGGCGATGAGTATAAAGTCAGCGTTACGGGACTGCCTTCCTGCCCTCATGGTCGTTCTAAACAAAGTGAAGAATCTTGGTATGCGGCGCAGGGGAGACAAAAAGTATTCAATAGCAGTCGGCGGGAAGACTGACAGCGGTAAACTGACAGCGGCCAGCCGCCTCACTGTTCCACTGTTCCCACTGTCACACTGTCTCACTGTCTCACTATCTCCCCAGCTCACCAGCTCACCAGCTCACTAGTTCACTATCTTACAAACTCCCCTATATGCCTGTTTATCACAGCGGCTATACGCTTTTTCGCTTCCACGTCGCCGTGGAGGCCGTCCAGGGCCAGGTTTTCGGGCATAATGTTATCGTATGGGGAAGCGGCGGCGGTGTCTATGTGGGGCTGGGTGCGGATGAATGCATTCACCCTTTGGAAGGCCTCTTCCCAACCTTCGGCGGTGGGTTCGTGAAATACTTTATCTATGCTTTTGGGATTGATAGGCGGCAGGGTGAGGAGGATGGGGATGATGCCATGGTCCCTGCATTTCTGCTGGATTTCCTTTAAATCTTCTATTACATCCTCCGCCGGCACGCCGCCGCGAAGGCTGTTGCTGCCGCCCATGATGAGGAGATATTTCAAGTGGAATGGCAGCACGTCCCGATCGAACCGTTCCACCATGTCGTGGCTTGTATTTCCGGAATCTCCCAGGTTTACCGTGTCAAAGTCCAGGTAGTGGCCGTAGCTGTATTCCAGGTCGTTGGGACCGTAGGACATGCGGCCGCCGCCATGGGTGATGCTGTCTCCGTAGAGGCCGATGGTCCAGCCTTCCGTGGAAAACTGCCGCTTCTGGGGAAGGCTCCACTCACCCACCGGATTTCCTTCTTCATCCTTTCCCCGCACCCGCCAGTACCAGGTACCGAAGCGGGGCGTGTCATCGTAGAAATCGGTATATAGAAAGTCACCGCCCCCTATGTGATAGATAGAATGGGCGCTGCCTTCGGTATCTTCGGGATAGGCGGAAAGGACTTCGATTTCATAGGAAGCAGTCCCCGGATTTCCAATGTAGGAATAGACCGGATAAAGCAGGGCACCGCCCCTTTCGCCGATCCTGTCGGGCCGCGGAAGGGGCGCATTCCGTGAAATCTCCGTCACCGAATCGGCCAGTCTTTGGGGGCTGCTTTCGTTTCCTATGGGGAAACCGTCAAAATCAAGGGGCCTTTCCTGCCAGTACAGATTCGACGGATTCCGAAGCCGCCCGGCCTTCGGAAGAATCATGTCACTCATGTAGGCGGTGGTTTCCTGCTCCTTCACCAGCTTCCCCGCTTCCAGCCGGCTGAAGGTGACGTCGTACTTCACGGCATCGTAGTCCGGCTCCCAGGACAAATGAAGCAGCCCCTCTGCAGAAACGGTGCCTGCGGTGAGAAGGGCTGCCAGTATGGTGGAAATCATCAGTTTTGTGTTCATAGATTATCTCCATTGTTTCACGTGAAACAATATGGGGCCGCGAAGCGGCCCGGGTTCAGAGGGTTCAGAAGGTTCAAAGGGTTCAGAAGGGAAGGTATCGCCTGACGGCGATGAGTTTTTTAATTCCGCTTTGCGGAATGGAAAACCATACAACCGGGCTGCGCCCGCTGGAAATGCACCCCTTTTGGTGCTTCGCACCACTTCCCCCGGAGGGGGAAGTTTTAGCGGCGCTATGCCTTAAGATGCTTATGAGAACAAATCTCCCCCTCCGGGGGAGACGCCGCCGAAGGCGGCAGAAGGGGTGCATTTCCACGAGCGTAGCGAGGTTTGCTTGTTTTCCTTTCGCCCGCAGGGCGGTTGTATGGTTTTATCATAATGGCGTCCTACATTTTTAAAAGCGCCCACCTTCCTCCTGCTTTCGGGAATACAGTATGTCTGATGTCTTCCCGCCGACCGGTATTTACTACCGATTGCCTCATCTACGCCGCGTACCGAGATTCTTCGCCGGAGGCTCAGAATGACAGCATTCAGCGGGAAAGCCTCCAACAATAAGCGGTAAGCGGACAGCGGATAGCAGACAGCGGCCCTCTATTTTCTGAACTCTCCCATGTGCCGATTGATTTCTCCCGCTATCATCTGCTTGGCGTTCCAGTCGCCGTGGATGCCGTCCATGGCCAGTTCTCCCGGCATGACGGAGTAGTCCGCAAAGGGGGCGGCGGTGTCGATGTGGGGCTGGGTACGGATCCAGCTGTTTACGGTGTCCACCGATTCTTTCCAGCCGCTGTAGGTGACGTCGCCGTAGTATTTCTGGATGTTTTCCGGGTTAATGGGAACGATGGTTAAGAGAATGGGGACGATGTGGTGTTCTTCGCATTTCTTTCGGATGGCTTCCAGATGGCCGATAACCTTCTGGGGGTCCGCGCCCATGCGAAGGTCGTTGATGCCGCCCATGATGAGGAGGTATTTCACATGGAAGGGAAGTACGTCCCGGTCGAAGCGGTCTTCCATCATTTCCGTGGTGTCACCGCTTCTTCCCATGTTGACGGCCGGGAAATCAAGGTAGGTGACGTAGCTGTAGGCCATGTCGGCGGGGCTGTGGTAGAGATGGCCGCCGCCCTGGGTGATGCTGTCGCCGAAGATGCCGACTTCGAAGTGTTCTTCGGGGTTTGTCCTCACCTTTTCCGGAAGGCTCCAGATGCCCAGGGGGTTTCCATTTTCATCCATGCCCCGCACCCGCCAGTAGAAGGTGCCGATTCGGGGGTTGTCGTCGTACACATTGGAAAGGGTGGTGGTTTTTGAAAAGACCCGGTACTTTGACGGCGCCGTGCCGTCCGGATTTTCCGGATACCGGTCCGTCACTTCCACTTCGTAACTGGCAGCGCCGGGATTTCCTGCATAGGAATAGACGGGATAGAGCAGGGTGGAGCCGTTTCCCGGATGGTAGACATGGGGATAAGGGGCATTTCGACTCACCGGTTTCATGGTGCTTCTCACTTCCATGGGAGAAGAGAAGGGACCCATGCCCTGCCAGTTGGCGTCAATGGGCCGCACCCGCCAGTAAAGGGGGGCTTCTCCCGGAGGAAAGGCAGCCAGGTCCACCAGCACCTGGTTCGTGTAAATGCGCTGGTTGTCGTAGAGGTGGTTTTCCACGGGTCTGTTCCTGTCCAGATTTTCCGGAAGACCCCTGAAAATTTCCACTTCGTAGCGCACAGATTCCGGGTCCTCCTGCCAGGTGAGGAGGATGAGCTTTTCCTGCGGCCCCGCCTTTTCTTCAGCCTGGGCCGGAACGGCCCCCTCTTCCCTGCCGGCGGCCAGGGCACTTTGGAGAAGCAGGTCTTCTATATTTCCTTCTTCCGCAAAAGCAGGAAGGGTCAAAGCTCCGGCCAGAAGGGCAGTGAGAAGGATTCCGGAGAATTTTTTTGAAACCTGAAGGCTCATAACTCATTTCCTTTTAATTCTTGATGAAGGTACTGCAGTGCTTCTTCCGCCTCGGAGCTTCCCAGGGCAGCCGCTTTTTCCAGCCACTGCACCGCTGCCAGACTGTTCGGCTCGGTGCCGCAGCCGTACTGATAGCAGGCGGCCAGCCATCCCATGGCTTCCGGGAATCCCCGGTCTGCGGCCTTTTGGAAAAGGGCAAAGGCTTTTCGGTCATTTCCATCTTCGTGGTACATCACCGCCAGCTGGGTGGTGGAGGAATCCATGCCGGCATCGGAGGCCTTCTGATACCATTCTTTGGCCAGGCGGCGGTCCTTTTTCGTGCCGTTTCCATAATCATAGCAGTTGGCCAGGTTGCCCATGGCTGTGGGCTCTCCCCCTTCCGCCGCCTTTTTCGTGTACCGGAAACCCTCTTTTTTGCTTCCTCCCTTTTCATCAAAGAGGTAAAGCATGCCCAGGGCGGTGCCTGCCTTCAGATGGCCCTTGGAAAAGGCCTTCTTGAAGAGACGGATGCCCTCCTTTTCATCTTTCGCCACTCCATCCCCCAGGTAGTAGAAATAGGCCAGCCGGTTCATGCTGTCCGGATAGCCGGCTTCCATGGATTTCCGGTAGGAGGACAGGGATTTCTTATCGTCCACGTACTTTTTGAGGAGAGGATTGTTATCCTTCACATGGCGGTCATGGAACTGGCCCAGGTCGTTCCAGGCTTTCCAGTATCCCTGCAGGGCCGCCGCTTCCAGCAGATGGAGGCCCGTGTGCACTTCTTCGTCCGTCTTGCCATGCACCACGCTGAGGCAGCCCAGGGCTTCCAGGGCAAAGACATCACTTTCCTTCTTCGCTGCGTCAATCCACTTTTCTTTGGCGTCCATGATTTCATGGAAGGCCTCATGGCTCAGGAGGTCGAAATGAAGCATACAGTATACGCCGCAGAGGCCGTCTCCCGCCCGGGCCCCCTTAAGGGCTTTTTTGATGGCTCCTTCAGGAGAAAAGGGCGCCGCTCCCAGGTAGTACTGTTCATAGAGGGCCAGGAAATAAAGGGCCCTGCCATTTCCTTCCTCCGCCAGCTTTTGGAAGAGAGGATAGGCCTCTTTCACCTGATAGGCCTGAAATAGTTTTTCAGCATTTTCCAATTCCGTCATTGTGATTCCTCGTTTCTTGTGGATATTTGGACACGCCCTGTCGGGCGTGAGGGTTGACGGGACTTCGTCCCGAGGGTTATGGCCGCCTGTGGGCGGCGGGTTGTGTAGAAGGGTTGCGTCGCTTTCGCTCAGGGGGCGACAGCCGCCTTCGACGGTTGAGGGTGGTGGTATCGCCATTGGACACGCCTGCGGCGTGCACAGTGAACATGATTTGAAGGAGCAAAGCGACGCACAAATCATAGTGAGTCGTTTCCCCTTTAGGAGTGAGGGTTCAAAGGGTTCAGAAGGTTCAAAGGGTTCAGAGGGTGGTGGTATCGCCCTTCGGCGATGAGTCTTATAATTCCGCTTCGCGGAATGGAAAACCATACAACCGGGCTGCGCCCGTTGGAAATGCTCCCCTATCCCCGCCTGCGGCGGTACTTCTCCTAAAGGGAAAGGTGGCAGCGTCCGAAGGCAGCATTTATACTGGCGCCGACAGGCGCCCACCGCAACCCTCACAGCCGCAGGCTGTGTCAAACTTAAGAACCCTCGGGGCGAAAGCCCTGTCAATCTTAAGAACCCTTTGCCCCCTTGTTTTCGGGAATACGCTCCAGCGCCCGTCGGTAAGCGGACAGCCGATAGCGGACAGCTGTCCAACCAGCCCGCTAAATTGCAAATACTCCCTGTTTCTGCAATTCTTCCACCGCTTCTTCGGAGCCCTGGTCTGCGGCGTCCTTCAGATAGTCTATGCCCTTTTCCCTGTCCGGCTCTGTGCCTTTGCCATAGAGGTACATCATACCTGTCATGTAGAGGGCCCGTTCTTCTCCTTTGGCTGCAGCCGCTTCCATGTAGGGCAGTGCTTCATCTTCTTTTCCATTTTCCAGGTAGAGGAGGGCCAAAGAGAACAGGCCCTCTTCGTATCCGTTGATGGCAGCGTCTTTCAAAAGATTCACCGCTTTTTTCATATTCCTTTCCACGGTGATTCCCTTTTCATAGTAGAAGGCCAGTTCCGCCATGGCTTCGCCGCTGCCCTGCCCTGCCGCTTTTTCGTACCAGCGGCGGGCTTTTTCCGGGGACTCCCTGATTTCCATGTCTGTTTCCACAGTTCCTTCGTACAATTTCCCCAGAAGGAGGGCCGCTTCTTCGTTGCCGTGGTCAAAGGATTTTTCCAGCCAGGAAATGGCTTTTTCCAGATCCTTATCCGTCCGGGCCTTCATGGCTCCATCAAGGCCCAGCATGTATTCGCTTTCGCTGTCGTGGAATTCGGCGGCCTTCTGAAAGCAGGTGAGTGCTTTCTTTTCCCTGTCTTCCGTGAAATTGTATTCATGGTAGAACATGCCCAGGTCATAGAGGGCTTTCCAGTATTCGTAGAAAGCGCCCTTGGCCAGCCATTTCACCCCTTCTTCATAATCCAGGATGATACCGCTGCCCATATAGAAAAGGCCAGCTTCGTCCATGGCCAGCACGTCGCCCCGGTTGGCGGCCAGAAGGACGCGGGAGAAATCCTGGTTCACCGTGTCCCACATGTCCTTCCCCGTTTCGCCCTGGAAAAGGGAGAGGCTTGAGAGAGGATCTCCCAGCTTTCTTCCTTCTTCAAAGAAATGGCGGCTCTTCTCTTCGTCCGCCCTTCGGTGGCCATAGCCTTCCCGTTCAATGAACCCCAGAAGGTACAGGGCCCGGCCGCTCTTTTCCTTCAACAGTTCTTCATAGGCTTCATCAATTTTTCCCTGTAAAAACAGTCTTTCTCCTTCTGCCATGGTCTGGCTCCTTTCTTTTGAAATCGGTTTCATGTGCAGCGTGACGCTATGGTGCTTTTTATCGTCAGGAAACTTTCCGATGGGAGATTTCTCGACTCCGCTTCGCTCCGCTCGAAATGACAGAGCGGCGCGGCTCCAATGTGTTTCATCTCAATAGGAAACTATTCGCGAAGGGTTTCCTATACGACGTGACGCAATGGTATTCCTTACCGACAGGAAACTGTTTGCGAAAGGTTTCCTATCCGGCGCGGCTCCAATGTGTTTCATCTCAACAGGAAACTATTCGCGAAGGGTTTCCTGTCCGGCGTGACGCAATGGTATTCCTTACCGACAGGAAACTGTTTACGAAAGGTTTCCTGTTCGACTTGATACTATTGTGTTTCTTACCGGCAGGAAACTGTTTGCGAAGGGTTTCCTGTTCGACTTGATACTATTGTGTTTCTTACCGGCAGGAAACTGTTTGCGGATAGTTTCTTGTCCGACGTGACGCAGTGTTGTTTCTTACCGACAGGAAACTGTTTGCGGATAGTTTCTTGTCTGGCGTGACGCAGTGTTGTTTCTTACCGACAGGAAACTGTTTGCAAAAGGTTTCCTGTTCGTCATGATACCACTGTGTTTCATGAAAAATGAGTTCTCAGCACTTTTTCTGCCTCCGCCTGTCCCTTCATGGCGGCGCGCTGGAGGAGTTCCTGGGCTTTTCTGAGGTTCCGGGGGACTCCGGTGCCGGAAAGGTAGCAGAAGCCCAGAGCGAATTCTGCATTTGGTTCGCCCAGATCCGCCGCCTGCCTGAAATAGGGCAGCGCTTTTTCCGGATCTTTCTGATTCATATACCAGTTACCCAGGGCTGTGATGCTGAGCGGTTCATTTTCTTCTTCCGCCAGGTTTTCCAGTACTTTCAGTCCCAGTTCTTCATTGATATCTACACCCCGTCCATAGAGCATGCACAATGCCAGTTCACGGAACGCATCGTTATCCCCCTCCTGAGATGCCTGGCTCAGATAGGAAATCCCCTTTTTCATGCTTTCCGGGTCTCCTTTGCCGTAGATATTAATGAGGCCCAGCATGGTGCCGGCTACGGTATTTCCTGCGTCCCAGGCTTTCCGGTAGCACTGCTCCGCTTTTTCCGAATCCGCCTTTGTGCCTTCCCCTTTGTAATACATTTGGCCCAGACGCAGGAGGGCTTCACCTTCGCCCCGCTGCGCCGCCAGTTTCAAATAGGTGAAGCTCTTTTCTTTGTCCCGGAACCGGCTGTCCTCTTCGTATTCCATGCCTTCTCCGGAATAGATTTCATAGAGCACCATGGCTGCTTCAGTGGAACCATGGGCAGCCGCTTTTTCAAGGCAGATGAGGGCACGGCTCATGTCCCTTTCCGTACCGATGCCGTCACGGTAGCAGCAGCCCAGCTGGCATTCGCCATTTCCATAGGCCATGGCGGCGCTCTTCAGGTACCAGAGGAAGGCTTTGTGTTCATCGTATTCCTTGAAATCTTCATTTTCGAGAATCCATCCGGCCCGCACCATGGCGTCCACATGGCCCAGGGAAGCGGCCTTTTCGTACCATTCCAGCGCTTTTTTCAGGTTCACTCTCCGATGGTGGCCGAATTCATACATGAGACCCATTTCTATCATGGCAAAGGTATTTCCCTTATCCGCCAGTTTTTTCACCTTTTTTACCAGCTTTTCGAAATCAGCGGAAGGAATGTCCGGGTCCTTGGATTCCACCATGAAAAGGCCCAGGGGACTTTGGAGCTTCACGGACTTGGCCAGGAAATCGTCGGCCAGTTTGTCGTTCACCTCTCCTGTCATGCCGCAGGCATACATCTGGGCCAGCATGATGGCGGCAGTGCCTCTGTCCTCATCGCTGTAAGGACCTTTATACAAACGGGTATACATGGCAAGGGCGGCGGGAAAATCGCCTTTCAAAAGCAGTTCCTGTGCTTGTTCAATGGTATCGGTCATGGGGGACTCCTTATGAGTATAACAGTGAGCTAGTGGGATAGTGAGACAGTGAGACAGTGGGACAGTGGGACAGTGGGACAGTGGGACGGTGGGACAGTGGGACAGTGGGACAGTGAGGCGGCGGGCCGCTTACCGCTGTCGGCTTACCGCTTTCCGCTGAACTGATGAATGGTATTCCGCCGCGCAAGAGGATTTATGGGAAGTGATATAGTACCGCTTCGCAAAATTATATCACTCATCGTCCCTAAAGGGGAAACGACTCACTATGATTGGTGCGTCGCTTTGCTCCTGCCAATCATGTTCGCTGTGCACCCGGCAGAGCGATACCACACCCCTCAGACGCAAAGCGTCTGTCAATCTTAAGAACCTTTGGCCCATAGGCCATCAAACTTGCGAACCCTTTACAATGGGGCCTCTTTACAGCCCCGTTGTTTCACATGAAACATTTTCATCCATACAGTTTGTCATAATGACTCTTATCTAATCATATATTTCCTGTCCAATCCGGTCAAGAAAAACGAAATGAAATAAAAAGGACAGGACTTCTGCTGTCCTGTCCTTTAATTATACCATTTTCCTGCCATGTTTCACGTGAAACATTTTTCCATTCAATAAGAGAATGGACAAGAATATGAGCACCATACCCATGTATTGAAGGGACTTAAGGCTTTCATGGAAGAAGAAGGCTCCCAGCAGGGCAGCGGTGATGGTTTCGGCAGACGCAATGACCGGAACTTTGCTGTTTTCCCTGATTTTCTGCACGCCTTTATAATAAATCACATAGGCCAGTGCCGTAGGAATAAGAGCATAAAGGAATCCTGCAAAGGCAATGGACAGATTTCCTGCTTCCAGAACCACGCCGGGATCATAAGCCAGGAGGAAAAGGGAAGCAAAGAGATAACTGTAGGTACTCATGGCCCACACATTGGTCTTTTCTCCTGCCATGCGGCCGAAGATAGATGTCATGCCATAGGTCATGCCGGAGAGAACGCCGCAGAGGATGCCATAGGGAGAAAAGCCGGAAAGGGACAGGTTCCCGTCGGTGACTGTGAGGACACAGCCTGCCATACAGAGAAAAAGGGCCGTCCATTTTCTTAAGGTAATAGGTTCTTTCAAAAGAAAATGGGCCGCTGTCAATGTGCAGAGAGGGGCGGCGTTCAGAAGAACCGCACTCATGGTCATGCCGATTTCCACAATAGACTCATTATAAAAAACATTGTACAGGCCCTGGCAGATAAGGCCCAGAAGGGCGGAAAAGAGGAGGGCCCTCTTGGAAACCAGAAGGGAACGCGTACCGCCCAGAAAAAGTGTAATCAGAAGAAGGATGAGAAAGGCAAAAGCCATGCGAAGGAAACTGATAAGAGCCGATGAAGCCCCCAGTCCATCCATCCACAAAACGAAAAGCCCGATGGTTCCCCATAATACACTGCCTGTGAGTATTTCCGCCACGCCTCTTTTTTCCTGCCCATCCATAAAAATGCCTCCTTGCAAGTATTGACCCTATTATCTCCGATATTTCATGAGAAAGATAACAGGAATCTGTGATGAAGATATAAGGAATGCTTATATGTCTATTTTGTGTTATGCTTTAATGAAGCACTGATTAAATCGGATTAGATATACTTTCTTCAAGTATTTCAGAAGGGGGAATTTTTTATGGATGCCTATAAAATCGAAGCCCTGCTCTGCGCCCTGGAAATGAAAAGTTTGAACAGGGCAGCGGAAAAGCTGCACTGCAGCCAGTCCAGCCTTTCCCAGCTCATGAGCAGTCTGGAGAAGGAACTGGGTGTCAAAATTCTGGAAAGGACCCACCGGGGCATCGTCCTGACAAAGGAAGGGAAGGAGCTCCTTCCCTTCCTCATGGATATTCACCGGAATTATGAAATTCTGGAAATCAAGACCCGGCGGATTCGGGAAGGCCGGGAAAGACCTCTTCGTATCGGTTCTTTTTCCAGCATAGCTAATCTGTGGCTGCCGGACATATTGGAAAAATTCAAAAAGCTTCATCCTGCCCTGACCTTTGACCTCCGCGTGGGCACCGATGCAGTCCGCCAATGGCTTTTGGAGGGCCGGATTGATATAGCCTTCGGCGATGACAGGCGGCTGGGCGATTTCCATTGGATTCCTCTCAGAAATGACCCCCTGGAAGCGGTGATTCCCGCTTCCTTCCCTCTGCCCTCTTCTGCTTTCCTCACCATGCAGGAACTTTCTTCCTATCCCCTCCTCCTGGCGCCTATGAATGGATTTGACAACTATGGAGAAATCCCTCCGGAAAAAAAGATTTCCGTCACCTGCGACGATGACTACACCCTTCTCTCCCTGGTCCAAAAAGGACTTGGCGCCACCCTTATGCCACGCCTCAGTCTTTCCCGCTGTCCTGACGGTATCCGCCGCTTTCCCCTGCAGCCTGGAATCAGCCGCATTCTGGGCATAGCACTTCCGTCCCGCCCGAGGAAAACGGCAGAGATACTGGCTTCCTTTGCCCGAAAAATCCTTTTGGAAATATGAATCATTTACACAGAAAAAGAGCTCCCTGTGAGAGCTCTTTTTTACACAAGTTTTATCAATAATTTCCCGGAAGGAAATAGGTGGGGTCCACGGCGTCGCCGTTAATCCGGACTTCGTAGTGGCAGTGGGGTCCGGTGCTGTTTCCTGTGCTGCCAGCCAGGGCGATGACGGTGCCCTGCTCCACATTCTGGCCCACGGTGACCAGAAGGGCGGAGTTGTGACCGTAGCGGGTGACAAGGCCTCCATCGTGTTTGATTTCTACAAGGTTGCCGTAGCCCCCTACCCAGCCGGCTTGGGTCACCACGCCGGAGGCGGTGGCTTCCACAGGTGTGCCGTAGTCCACGGCAATATCAATGCCTTCGTGGTAGGTGGAGCCGATGCCGCCGGGGCTTGACCGGAAGCCGTAGGTGCTGGAAATGGTACCTTTCACGGGCCACATGTCAGGGGTGGTGGAAGAGGTATGGAGCAGGGGAGCCTGCATGCCATAGGTTTCATTCATCAGTTTTTCCCTAAGGACAATCATAGTTTTAATCTGGCTGTCCAGACGTTTATCCAGTTTTCTCATGCTGCTTAACAGTTCGCCGGGGGTGGAAATCTCATGGTCTTCGCTGTCTGCGCCATTTTCATGTTCCGAGGCTTTCACATTTCTTGCCTTATCGGGCACCGTGGAAGCGCCGCCCTGGCCGCCTTCGCCGGAGGTGGAAATATTCTGTCCTGCGCCGTTGTTATTGGCCTGGATCATGTCCTGCAGCTGGGAGGACAGCTTTTCAATGGTCTTTGTCTTATCAGACAGGGCATCCATCTTTTCTTCCGCCATTTTCAGCTGGTTCCTGTACAGCTCATTCTCACTCTTCAAAGAGTTCATGGAAACGGCGGCATACACCGCTGTGCCCAGGCTTAAAACGAAAACGGCAGCGCCTGCCAGGGATAGAATTTTCAGTTTTTTGATTTCTTTGTCCGTAAAGGAGAAGGTCACTTCTCCGGTGTCTTTGTTTTCTGTTTTCTTCATGGATTACCTTTTAGATGAAATCAACTGCCGGAAGTATCCCCATATTCCGGGCATTACATATTTATCACTATAAGTACTTGGAAGTATTTTCAAATGCATGAGGGTTCAAAGGGTTCAGAGGGTTATGGTATCGCCCCTTGGGGGGCGATGAAATTTTTATATGCCGCCTTCGGCGGCTCCCCCTTTGGTGCCTGCGGCACCACCTTCGCCACGGTGTGAAGCGTGTCACAGGATTTTCCGGTCGTCAGCACTCCCCTACAGCACGGCTGTCACCGGATTCTCAGGTCGCTCCCGCTTCCACCATCTGGGCCCTTTGAACTTTCTGCGCCTTTTGAACCTTTTTACAGAGCCCGCAGCGAAGCTTTCTACTTTCCCTTGGCCATGTCAATCTTATGCTGCTGGGGCTGGGATTCCGGCGCTGCCGGAGCTGCCTGGCCCGCGGCTCCCTCCGCCATGTCCGGCATAAGGGTGTCCAGGGCGATGTTGATACTTTCCGCCTCTTCCGAAGAAAGGGCTTCCCGGCACTGGCCGTTCACCACTTTTTTCGCGTAAATGCGGGAGGTGTCGTGGCCGGCCAGGGAGGAGAGGATGAAGCCGTTGTTCTTTCCGTCCAGCACGGTGAGGGAGAAGGACAGCTTGTCGCCGGTATCGTCGAAAGCGTCGTAGCGCACCAGGCCCACCTTCTGGAAGGACTGGAGCTGCATGGTGGCCAGCAGTTCCTGCTGGTGAAGCATATTTTCAGAGGAAGCCACCATTTCACGAAGCTCCCTCACTTCGGTGGACAGTTTCAGTTCAATGGAACCGCCGTCTTCGCCGTTCATGAAGTATTTATATTTCTTGGAAAGACGGTTTACCTTATTTCTAAGCAGCACATACTGCAGGAGAATGAAAAGAAAAATAATAACAATGATGCCGACTGCGGCATACATGAATGCATTGGGATTCATCATATTTGCAGAAACTCCACCTATCTTGACTCATGATTCTGATTCAGAATATCGGCGATGCGCTGAAATTCCTCATCATTACTGAAGGAAATGGAAATGGTGCCTTTGTGGGCATTCTTCCCCTTCCCTATGCGTATACGTACTTTGGACCCCACGGAAAGGCCCAGTTTTTCCTCCACCGCCTTCATAAAGGCCGCTGCCGGCGGATCTTCTTTTTTCTTCGGTTCCTTTCCTTCACGGATGATGTCTTCCACCTTCCGGGCGGAAAGGCCTTCCTTCACGATGCGGCGGGCCAGCTGCACCTTTTCCGCATCGCTTTCAAGCCCCAGGAGGGGCCTTGCCTGGCCGGCGGTGAGCTTTCCTTTGGAAAGGAAATCCTTCACTTCCTCCGGCAGGTCCAGAAGGCGGACCATATTGGCCACGTAGGGACGGCTCTTTCCCACTTTTTTGGAAATGTTCTCCTGGGTGAGGCCGTATTCGTCCATGAGCTTCCGGTAGGCCATGCCTTCGTCCACGGGATTCAAATCCTTCCGCTGCAGGTTTTCCACCAGCGCCATTTCCGCCATGGACCGGTCATCGTATTCCTTTGAAATGGCGGGAATAACGGTAAGGCCTGCCATTTTGGCCGCCCGCCAGCGCCTTTCGCCGGCTGCCAGCTCATAGGTGCCGTCCTTCTTCTTCCGCACCACCACCGGCTGGATGAGACCGTTTTCCCTGATGGATGATGCCAGGGCATTCAGGGATTCCTCATCGAAATCCCGCCGGGGCTGCCAGGGGTTTGGTGAAATTTCATCAATGGAAATGTCCATGACCCTGCCTGTATCGTCCAGGGCGTCTCCCAGAAGCTCGCCGAGGCCCCGTCCCAATTTCTTCTTATTCACGTTTCAAAACCTCCCGACATAGCTTCCTGTAGGCCTCCGCGCCCTTGGACTTGGGCGCATAGGTGAGCACCGGTTCCCCAAAGCTGGGCGCCTCCGACAGCTTCACCGTCCGGGGAATCACCGTACGGAATACCTTGGAGCCGAAATATTTCTTCACTTCCTCCGCCACCTGGAGGGACAGGTTCGTCCTGCCGTCAAACATGGTAAGAAGGATGCCCAGGATGTGGAGGCGGGGATTCATTTTCCGGGAAACCACCTGCACCGTCTTCACCAGCTGGGACAGCCCCTCCAGTGCATAGAACTCCGCCTGGATAGGAATGATAATGGAATCGGAGGCCACCAGGGCATTCAGCGTCATGAGCCCCAGCGACGGAGGGCAGTCGATGAGAATGTAATCGTAGGATTCCCGGAGGGGCTCGATTTTCCGCTTCAGGAGGGACTCCCTTTCCGGCAGCGGTGCGATTTCGATTTCCGCCCCCGCCAGGTCGATGGACGCCGGCAGCAGGTGCAGCTTATGGATGGCCGTCTTCACCACCGCCTCCTCCGGAGCCGTATCATTCAGCAGCACATCATACAGGCTCTTTTCAAAATCCACGGACCTGCTGAGACCGCTGGTGGAATTCCCCTGCGAATCTTCGTCGATAAGAAGGGTTTTCTTCCCCTTGTCTGCCAGGTACGCCGACAGGTTCACCGCCGTGGTGGTCTTCCCTACGCCGCCCTTCTGGTTGATGATGCTGATGATAGTTCCCATGGTCGTTTCCTTTCATAGATAGTCTCTATAATTATAACATAAAAAGGGGGAAAGAGACCGTTGATTTCATAAGGAAATATGAGTTTCCTCTATGAAATCAGGGTTCAAAAGGTTCAAAAGGTTCAGAAGGTTCAGAGGGTGGTGGTATCGACGCCTTTGGCGTCGATAAATATATACCGCCTGTCGGCGGCGCAAGCCCTCTCACCTGCCACACCTTTAAGTAAAATACAAGCCCACTTCACAGGATGAGTTTCATTGGATTTAGGATTTCTTTACTCCCTGTCTGTACAGTCTGACTGCCCTCCTCCTATCCTCACTTCATGGCACTTCCTATGGAAAAATCTGATAAAGGTAACAAAGGGGAATGCCGCCTGCGGCGGCATTTATAATCATCGCCCGCCAGGGCGATACCACCCCCTCTGAACCCTTTGAACCCTCTGCACCTTCTGAACCCTTTTTCTACCCCCATTTGACAAACTCCCCTTTCTTTGATACTCTCTCTATAGAAATAATTCTATTTATCACAGGAGTTCAGACAGTATGGAAAAGATTTATATTGACACCGCCAAAATTCTGAAGGCCATTTCCGATCCAAAAAGGCTGAAAATCGTGGACATGCTTTCCTGCCGGGAGCAGTGTGCATGCAAGCTGCAGCAGGCCTTTGCCATCACCCAGCCCACCCTGTCCCATGACATGAAGGTGCTGGTGGAGTCGGGCCTCATCATCGACCGGCGGGACGGCAAGAATATTTTTTATTCCTTAAATCCCGAGGCCCTGAAGGAGTTATACAGCATTATGGGCGAAATTTTCAAAAATAAGCTCCACTGCGTCTGTGACGGCCATCACAGCCATGAGAGGGAAGCTGCCGGCGGACAGTAAGGAAATTGAAATTTCATCCATTTTCCTTTACAAAAGAAGTTTTTCCTTTTTTACGGAAAAAGTGAAATATTTCCCTTAAAAATCTTCTGTTTATCATGAAAAAGTGGTAAACTATATAAGGAAATAGCAATCGTTCGTTGCTATAAATTGGTCGTAGAGGTGATAAACATGGCAGAAGTAACTGAAAAAAGTATTGTTGTGTGCGGCGTAGATAAATACGCTGTAGCAGATCTGAAGCGTGTTTACGGCAGCGTAACATACCAGGGTGCGGAATACATTTTCCTGCAGTTCCCGGTAGTTGGCGACACAGTCAGAGAATATCGTCCGGACAGCTACACCACAGCTATCCAGCTGGGCGATGAGATTTTCGATGGCCAGACTTTCCATTATCATGTAACCCTCACTTATGACGGACATGTAAGAGAAGTGGCTTATCTCGGTCTTGATGATGCAGGCAGACCGGATACTGTGGATATCGAAGCTTGAAAACCATAAAAAAGTCCCCGGAGCAATCCGGGGATTTTTTTTGCTTTTGTGACACTAACGGCAGAGCGGCTGTATTCCCGAAGGTTGACTCGCCCTTGCGGGCTCGAGGGTTGATGGCGCCGCCGGGCCTGTCGGCCCTGGGCGCCAAGGGTTCTGTCCGGGACCGGCTGACGCCTCCCGGACAGTTTGAGGGCCTGCCGGCCCAGGGTAGTTATATAGTATCGCTGCGCTGGCGAGGTGGGCGCCTGCCGGCGCCATTTTATATGCCGCTTCGCGGCGGTGACTGCTGTGCAGACACCTATATCCGCCGACAGGCGGATTATATACTGGCGCCGAAAGGCGCCCACCGCAACCCTCTGAACCCTTTGAACCTTCTGCACCTTTTGAACCCTTTTCTATGCCCCTTGAGCGAAGCGAACACAACCTTTCTACACAACCTGCGGCGCCAGCCGCGCCCCCCTCTTCTTTCGGGAATACAGCTGCCCACAGCCAATGACACTACAGCCCATGACTCTACAGCCCATAATCCTTTATTCCGGGTATCTTCTTCACCCGAATCCCCGGAATCATAAGAATCACACTCACCATAAGCCCCACGAAGAGCGGGTCCATGGGGAGGTGTATCACCGAAGCCGAAAGGAGAGCCGCCAGGGTGCTTCCGGCCATGGAGATGACCGCCCATTTCTTTGTCAGATGGCCGGGAAGGAAGACGGCTATGGTGAAAGGAATGAAAATGCCGCCGCCGCGGAGGGCCATGGAAAGATAGTTCCAGAAAAGCACTTCGGAGCCCCTGTTGGCAATGGAAATGACGCAGGCCAGAATCATGACGGCCAGTACTGTCATTTTTGTCACTTTCAGCAGTTTCAAATCGTCGGTAATTTTCGTGATGGGCATGATGATATCATGGGAAATCATGGTGCCGATGCCAAGGGACAGGCCGCCGATGCTTCCGATAAGGGAGAGCAGGATGCCGCCCATGGCCAGGCCGCCGATGAGTGTGGAGGTGTGGTTAATGAGGTACGCCGGCAGAACCAGGATCGGCGATACGCCGGGGTCGAAGGCATGCATGTACATGCCGATGGCCACGCTGGGAAGGCCCACGGGAATGACGATGAGGGCTGCCGTGAAACAGCCGAAGGCCGCAGTCACCGGCGTGCTGGCGGAGAAAATGCACTGGATATAGGTCTGGGTGCAGAGAACACCGACAATAACGGAAAAGAGATTGGCCATGGAAAGCTCAAATCCCCGGCCGAACAGGTCCAGATCCACCGCCGGAAGGGCCTCCCACTCCGCCGTGCCGTAGAGGGCCTCGAAGGCTTCAAAGCCTGCCACGAAAAGGGATACCCAGATAATGGCCATTTTCAATATGCCCCCTACCGCCGCACTCTTCATGCCGCCGAAGAAGGTATAGCCGATAACCATGACGATAAGAACCACCGATGAAACCATCGGGTCCAGTCCCGACAGGCTGGAAATGATTTCAATTCCCGGCAGACAGCTGGCCACGGCAGAAAAAAGGATGCCGATGGATGAAATCACCGAAGAAAGCTCCTCTGCCTTCTTCCCGTAATTCAGGGACAGAAACTCAGGAATGGTCTCCAGCCCCGTGCCCCGCATGCGCCTTGCATAAAAGAGGCCCATAATGATAAAGGCAATGCCGCTCCCCAGGGTAAACCACCAGGCAGACAGGCCGAAATTAAAAGCCAGCTGCGCCGTCCCGATGGTGGCGCCGCCGCCTACCACGGTGCCTGCAATACTCCCCGCCACCAGGGGAACACCGGCGCTCCTGCCGCCTACACTGTAGCCGGCGGCGGACTTGATAGAGCGGGAATGGTAAATGCCGATACCAATCACCAGAGCCACGGTGAAGAGGATAATGACTGCATGCATGGTTGTCAGATTCATCCTGATTTCCTTCTTTCCTCATGAATCTTCAAAAACTTTTTCAAAAAGCATTATAGCAGAATCAAAGACCGGTGAACAGAAAAAATTGACTGGAAATAATCACTTTTGTTTTTCTTCCTGCCGGTGGGAAAGGGTATAATGGGAGAAAAGGGGCCGCTGCGCGGCCCGGGTTCAAAGGGTTCAAAGGGTTCAGAAGGTTCAGAAGGTGGTGGTATCGCCGCTTTGCGGCGATGAGTATAAAGACAGCGTTACGGGACTGCCTTCACGCCTTCCACTGTCATCCTGAGCAATAATCCCTAATTTTAACATGACTTACGAGGTAACAGTTTATCAGTGCTTTATTGTGCCCCCGTCAGGGGTGGCAAAGGAACTGGATTTGTAGGGAAGCGCAGCGACCCGAAAATCCAGTGACATGCTTCCCTTTAGGAGAAAGGTGGTGCCGTTAGGCACCAAAGGGGGAGAGCCGCCAACGGCGGCTCCTTCCCGCCGACTGGTATTTATCAGCAAACAAGACACTAACGGCATGTACCGAGATCCTTCGCTTTCGCTCAGGATGACAATGTCAGGCGGGAAGCGGACAGCGGTAAGCCGACAGCGGATAGCGGCCAGCCGCCTCACTGTCCCACTAGTTCACTAGTTCACCAGCTCACTATTCCACTAAACTCCAAAGGAGAATACCATGTACAAAGCAGTTATTTTTGATATGGACGGCACCATTTTAAATACCATCGGCGACCTCACGGATGCTTCCAATTATGCCCTTGCGAAACTGGGGAAGCGCCATGATTTCCCTGAGGGGAAAATCAAGCTCTGTTTCGGCTGCGGCATTGACGCGGATATGGAGAAGGTGCTGGCCCTGGAAGGGGGATGTGCCGATGAGGATTTGGAATATGTAGGCAGTACCATTCCTTTCTCCCGATACCATTTTTCTGAAAAGGATGTTACGGAGCTGAAGGGTTTCTTCGTGCCTTACTATGCTGCCCACCGCAGGGAAAGGACGGCGCCCTACGAAGGCATACCGGAATTGCTGTCCGCCCTTCGGAGCCGTGGCGTTTTGACTGCGGTGGCTTCCAATAAGGATGACCGGGACGTGCAGGTGCTGGCGGAGGCTCTCTTTCCCCGCCTCTTTGACCGGGCCATAGGAAATCACAAAGAAATCCGACGCAAGCCGGCGCCGGATATGGTGCTGGAAATACTGAAAGATTTCCACCTCACTCCGAAAGATGCGGTGTATATAGGTGATTCGGAGGTAGATTTGGAAACGGCTAAAAACAGCGGTCTTCCCTGCATTTCCGTGGACTGGGGCTTCCGCACCCGCTCCTTCCTCCTTGCCCACGGCGCCAAAGTCATCGTATCGTCGCCGGCAGAGCTGCTGCCGCTTTTGATGAGATAAATAAAGGGGTTATTAAAAGGTTCAAAAGGTTCAAAGGGTTCAAAAGGTTCAAAAGGTTCAAAAGGTGGTGGTGGGCGCCTGGCGGCGCCAGTATAAGTGCCGCCTTCGGCGGCATATAAACTCATCGCCCGTAAGGGCGATACCACAACCCTTTGAACCCGTCTGCCAAAGGCAGACAGAACCCTCTGCACCTTTTGAACCCTTTTGCTTTTGGAATAACTTTTCCCCCGCCTCTTTTGACACGTAAAAATCCCTGTGAAACCAAACGGTTTTCACAAGGGTTTTTATTTCCTATGGATTACTTATGTTCAAAAATATCCACGCGCCGTCCTTCGGCACCGCTTCCATCTTCAGAACCCTTGACCATGGCCACCAGTTTGGAGGCGTCCACGCCGTGGTCCACGGCGTACTGTTTCACGCTTTCAATGCGGCGGGCGGACAGGTCTTTGTTGTAGTCAGCACTGCCTGTGGCGTCGGCACGGCCCACCAGTTTGAAGGTGTGGCCCGTTTCCTTGGCCTTTTTAATGAAGGCTTCCAGGTTCACCTTCTGGGCATCGTCAATGGCGGCGGAGTCGCTCTTGAAATGGATGCTGTTGAAGTAGTAGTCGTTTTCCGGAGCTTTCACCGGTGTGTCTGCCGGTACATCCAGGGTATCCGCATTTCCTTCCGCAGGCTTAATGGTCACGGTGGACGGTTCCGTTTCTCCCTCAAAGTCGTAGTTCTTTTCTTCTTCCACAGGGAGGGCGGCTTCATCGCTGCCGCCGAAGCGGTAGGACAGGCCTGCCATGAAGCCCTTGTAGGAAACGTTGTGGTCGTCGTCGCCCCGGGTATTGAGGTAGTGGTAGCCGGCATTCAGGTCCACGTTCTTATCCACGGCCAGGTTCACCCCTGCTTCCCACATGGAGGTGGATTCGGTGCCTACGGCGCCTTTGGCATACACGTCCACCACGTCAGTCACCGGCTGGCGGGCGATGATGCCCAGCTGGGCGATGTTGTTGGTGGCATTGGAGGAGCCGAAAACGCGGCTTGGGAAGTCCTTCATGGAAATCCGATTCCATCCTGCAAAGGCAGCCACCTGGGGATGTAGGGAATAGAGGGCATTGATTTCATTCATATTGCCATTGGTATGGTCCGTATGAAGGCCGGTGTACTGGTACTGGGCAGCCCAGCGGTCGTTAATTCCGTAGGTCAGTCCGCCCAGAAAATTCCATTCTCCATCGGACTTATAGCCGTTGGAATGGGCGGAGGAGTCCCACATTCCCACGTTCACTTCGGTTTCTCCCTTTTTGAAGGAGGTCTGGGGAGAGGCGTAGGCCGCGCCGGAAATAGAAGCAGCCAGAGCCAGCATAAGAAGTATTTTTTTCATATCATTCACCTCGCGAATTGACGCATCTAGGGAAGCGCTGATTAAATCATTGTTTGCTTTGATTCTTGAATTTTTTATGCAATGCGAGAAATGGGCTGACGCGAATAGCGAACTATTTAAGGAAGCCCATAACGAAGCAGTGCATAAAAATTCTTATAAAAGCAGACTCTATGAATTAATCAGTGCTTCCCTAGGTATCCAGTCTTATGGATATTATACCATATGGGGCCACTTTGTGGCCCGGGTTCAAAGGGTTCAGAGGGTTCAGAGGGTTCAGAGGGTTCAGAGGAAAAGGTTGACGGGTCTTCGGCCCCGAGGTTTGTGGCCTGCCGGCGCAGAAGGGTTGTGTTCGCTTTATTGGTAGTTTCTTCCCGCCGACTGGTATTTATAAACAAATAGGACACTACGGCATGCACTGAGATTCTTCGCCTACGGCTCAGAATGACGAGTCCGGCGGTAAGGCATTCCCGTAACGCTAACTTCATACTCATCGCCCGCAAGGGCGATACCATCCCCTCTGAACCCTTTGAACCTTCTGAACCTTCTGAACCTTCGGCCCGTAAGGGCCGTCATGAACTTATTTCTGCAGCACGTCTTCCATTTCTTCAATCATGCCCACGTTGCCGCTTTCGATGAGTTTCCTGAATTCCTCCAGCTGTTCCTTAATTTCTTTGGACATTTCCGGAAATTTCGGCGCAATGTCCTTCAGCGCCTTCATGACGATCTGGGAAACCACGTAGCGGGTGTACCATTTGTTGTCCGCCGGTACGATGTACCAGGGCGCCTCTTCGGTGGAGGTGGCGGAAATCATTTCGCTGTACAGTTCCTGATACCGGTCCCAGTACCGCCTTTCGTTAATGTCGGCCATGGAAAATTTCCAGTTCTTTTTCTTGTTTAGAATGCGCTGGGCCAGGCGGTCCCGCTGTTCGTTTTTCGACACGTGGAGGAAGATTTTAATCATGTGGAAACCATTTTCCCACAGGTACCGCTCCCAGTCCCGAATCTGGCGATACCGGATGTCCCAGATATTCTTGGTAATCAGGTTTTTCGGCAGCTTGTCCTGGTGAATCAGGTCATGCACCCTTGTAACCACCACATCTTCATAGTGGGAGCGGTTGAAAATGCCGATATCACCCCGCCGGGGCAGGGCCTTGTTGATGCGCCACATGTAGTCGTGGTCCTTTTCCTCGCTGGTGGGCTGTTTGAAGGACACCACGTGGACACCGTTGGGATCCAGATGGGAAAAGACATGGCGGATGGTGCCGTCCTTGCCGGCGGCGTCCATGGCCTGGAGCACAATGATGAGTCCGTAGGTGCTCTGGGCATAGAGCTTGGCCTGCAGCAGGCTCAGCTCCTCCAAAGCCTTGGGAAAGGCGCTCATTTTCACCGACTCCTTGTCCACATCCGTGTCACAGGCGGTGGAATACTTCTTCAGATTGATTTTCTCTCCCTCCCTGGCCCGATAGCGGTCAATATCGATTTTCACATGGCCGTCATATGTCTTCTCCGGCACATCTTCCTGATTTCCCCGATTTTCCATAATGGTTCTCTCCTTGAAATAGTACGATGCAAATTGGACACGCCCTTCGGGCGATGAGTATAAAGTCAGCGTTACGGGACTGCCTTCCTGCCCTTATCGTCATTCTGAACAAAGTGAAGAATCTTGGTACGCGGCGCATTTGAGACAAACGATGGTAAATACAAGTCGGCGGGAAGGCAACAGACGATAAGCGGGCTACCGTTTCTCCGCCCCCTGAGCGTAAGCGAACACAACCCTCAGCCCGCGCGGAAGCGACGGGCTGTCGCCCCTCCGCCGAAGGCGGGCACCCCCTTGCGTTCGGGAATACCGTTCAGCAGTCCAGCCGGCAGCCATCCCCCCTCACTCCTTCTCTATGGAATTCTTGATTTCCTCCAACGACTTGATATCCACTTCGGAAATGAGTTTCTTAAATTTTTCCAGCTGCTCCGCCACTTCCGGCGCCAGTTTCGGGAACTGGGGATTGATTTTCTTCAGCGCCTGCAGGGTGATGAGGGCCACCACGTAGCGGGTGTACCACTTGTTGTCTGCCGGCACAATGTACCAGGGGGAGATGTCCTTGGAGGTTTTGGAAATCATTTCCTCATAGAGCTCCTGGTACCGGTCCCAGTACTGTCTTTCGTTGATATCAGACATGGAGAATTTCCAGTTCTTCTGCTGGTTGATGATGCGGTCCATGAGTCGGCGCTGCTGTTCCTTCTTCGATACGTGGAGGAAAATTTTCACCATCTGGAAACCGTTCTGGTGGAGGTATTTCTCCCAGTTGTTAATCTGTTCATACCGCTCTTCCCAGAAGTCCTTATGAATCAGCTCCTGCGGGAGCTGGCCCTTGTGAATCAGGTCGTGAATGCGGGTGACAATGACGTCCTCGTACTGGGAGCGGTTGAAAATGCCGATATCCCCCCGCTCCGGCAGGGCTTTATTGATGCGCCACATGTAATCGTGGTCCTTTTCCTCGCTGGTGGGCTGCTTGAAGGACACCACCTTCACGCCGCCGGGGTCCAGATTGGCGAAGACATGGTTCACCGTGCCGTCCTTACCGGCAGCGTCCATGGCCTGCAGCACGATGATGAGACCGTAGGTATTCTGGGCATACAGTTTTTCCTGCAGGTCCTTCACCTTTTCAATGACCTCCGGAAAATAGAGGGATTTCACCTTTGCCTTGTCAATGGCCACATCACAGGCAGTGGGATATTTCTTCAGGTTTACCTTGGTGCCTTCCTTCACCCGATACCGGTCAATATTCACTTTACCATCTTTGATTTCATCCATCTTTTCATCCTCCAGTCTGTAAAAAATACTCTTTCCCCTTAATTATAAAACATATTTCCCTATGAAGGCATAAAAAGAATTTCTATTAACCCTTATCAGTCATAGTATAATAAAGACAAAAAGGAGGAGCGCCATGGAAGAAGATAAGAAACCGGAAGGAAAAAGGTACCGCACCATGGAAAGCATTGCCGGCGTCTTTACGGAGTCCGACGTGAGGCAGAAGCTTTTCGGAAATAAGGGTTTCCAGTTTTACCTGTTCCAGAAACGGTGGAAAAAAATCGTAGGCGCCGTGATGGCGGAGGAGTCCTACATTACCGGCTGCAAGGGCCCCCTCCTCTTCGTAAGGGTCACGAACTCCACCTTCCTGCAGCAGCTCTTCATGATGAAGGCGGACATTCTGAAGGAACTTCAAAAGGATGAAATCGGCCGCTATTTCACGGATATCAAATTTCTGGCCGGCTCTCCCCAGAAACCCTACAAGCCCTTCACCACCCTGGATCCGGTGAACCAGACCATTGAAAAGGAACATAAAAGATACAGCCAGAGCCTCACGGAAGAAGAAGAGACCTGGATAAGGAGCTGGGTGGATGGACACGTAAAAAAAGAGGCCCTGCGGCCCCAGTTTGCGGAAATGATGGAAGAAGTGCTGAAAATCAGGAAAGGAGAACTCAAAGACGGCTACCGCCCCTGCTCCATCTGCGGCAGCCTCTGCCCGCCTTCGTCTCCCATCTGCCCCGCCTGCCAAAGAAAACTGGCTAAAACGAAGAAAAACAAGGTCATCCTCATCCTGAAGGAAAATCCCCATTACACCTACCAGGAAGTCCGCGCCATCCTCCCCTGCGAATACAGCATGTACGAAGAAGCCCGGGACATCCTCATCCACCGGGCTAAAGAAAAAATCTTCCGCAAAGAAGCGGCATCGGAAGAAAAAAGAAAACTCCTCGCCCTCCTCCTCCACAGGCCTTTGACCGGTATTACGGAAAAGGAAGCGGAGGAAATGCTGCAGAAAATGCCGCAGAAGAAATGGGACTGATGCGGCTTTGCCGCCAAAGGTTCAGAGGGTTCATAAGGTTTAAAAGGGAAGGTTGACGGCCCTTGGGCTATTTAAGGAGACTGATGACGCAGCATTGGATAAAAATACTTATGAAATTCAATTCTGCGAATGAATCAGTGCTTCCCTAGGGCCGAAGATTGTGGTGGCGCCCTGCAGGCACAATCATAAATCATGTAAATTCTTTATGATTGACACTTATATCGAAAACTAATATTGTTGTTTTTTACCTTTTCTATGGTATAATGGGCATAGAAAGAGACAGCTGGCATCCGTGGACTGGAAACGGCTCTCTCAGAATTGTTTAATTTGAAAGGAGCCTTCCAAGCCATTGGATGGCTTTTTTCAATTGCTACTTTTTAGAAAGTACAATGATGGCGACCACCAGAGCAGCAAAATTAATGATGACCATAAAGGCCTGATACAATTCTTGGCTCATAGTGAATCACCTCCTCTTACAGGAAGTAAGAGAAAGCCATGCCAGCTGTCTTATGTAAATAATATCATGTGCATTAGAATCATAGCAAATATTTTTCTATCTGCTTTGAAACGGATATATTATTTCGCTATCAAAAGCACGGAAGAGTATTTTTACTTTGCTATCCCCTAAAATGGCAATTCCCTGCGAACAGCCCAAAGCTGCCTTACTGTCCTTCCATCTCACTCACCAAAAATTGTTTCACGTGAAACAGGCCCGGCGCAAAAAGCGCCGGGCCTGTTTTTTTAAGGAAGCACTGATTAATTCGAAGAATCGAATTTCATATGTATTTTTATCCAATGCTTCGTCATAAGCCTCCTTAAATAGCTCGCTATTCGCGTCGACTTATTCCTCGCATTGAATAAAAATGCAAGAATGAAATTCGATAACGATTTAATCAGTGCTTCCTTAACAGCAAAAAACTCCTGATTCATCCCATGCTGATGCGCGGTAGGGCTCAGGCGTTCTGATTCGATGAATCGGCCAGGAGCAGCCGCCGGAGCGGAATATCTGTGTCGTCAGGGAAGAACAGGTATAGCCATAGTTGCCACCAGGATGTCTAGCAGGTTTTTCCTCAGGAGTTTTTTTGCGTTGTCGGTACCGAAGAGAGGGCTGATTCATGAGAAGTTCTTTCCTTTTCCCCTGTCCCTTATAAGGAATGGGCCTGGCAGGAGGAAAGGGATGTCCCTTCGGAGCTCCATCAGCTCTCTCTGATAACATAGTCCTTTTGAGGGAAAGGGTATCTCAGGAATAAAAAAGGTTCAGAGGGTTCAAAAGGTTCAAAGGGTTCAGAAGGTTGTGGTGGCGCCCTGCAGGCGCATTATAAAAGGGGCTGTGAAAAAATGGTTAATCTTTTATCAGATAGCCAGACAATCCAGCGGCAGACGCCTTATCTTTAACGAATTAACACAAAAAGGCTCCCCGCTTCAATGTCATTTCGACCGTAGCCGGTCAGCCGCCAATAGGAAAGCCTCTTATTGTGCAGGCTAGAGGCCAACTTCGGCTGACTTGGAGACTCTATGCAGAGTCTCCACAGAGTGGAGAAATCTCCCTCTTCAATGGCACAAACCGCATTGTGACAGGAGATCTCGGGGCTCTGAGCCTCAATAGAGCCATATACTTTTTCCTTCATATCGACATGCAGCTCCGCTCGATATGACAATGCAGAGAACAGCTTACTGCCATTTTGAGAATTTTCTGAATCTATATGCTAAGCGTAAAAAGGGCTGTGAAAAAATGATTTGCATTTTTTCACAGCCCCCCTCTTGCGTTCAGCAATACAGCTCATCTGATGTCTGCAGCCTGACCGTCCAATAGTCTGATATCTACCTGCCGACCCCGAATGACTGGTGGACAGTGGGAAGGAGCGGGCATCAGGCAGCGGAAAGCGGTAAGCGGACAGCGGATAGCGGTCTCACTCTCCCAGTTCCACCACTTTTCCCTCTCCTTCAAACATTTTCTCCGTGCCGGTGACCAGGGTCTGGATGTCCTGTTCCATGAGGAAGGAAAGGAGAGCAGCCCTCCGGCTTCTGTCCAGTTCGCTTCCGATGTCGTCCAGAAGGAGCACCGGGTATTCGCCGGTTTCTTTTCTGATGAATTCCATTTCCGCAAGTTTCATGGAAAGGATGGCGGTGCGCTGCTGGCCCTGGGAACCGTAGGCAGCGATGTCCAATCCGTTCAAGAGGAAACGGAGGTCGTCCCGGTGGGGACCGATGGAGGTGTGGCAGAAGCGGGCATCTTCTTCCCGTCTTTGGGAAAGCTGCTCTAAGAACCATTCCATGTCATACCGGGGACTTTCGCTTCCCTGCTGGACGTAGCGGATGGCAAGGCTTTCTTTGTTTCCGGTGAGCCTTTCTTCCATGGCAGGAACGGTCCGATTCATCTGGTCTATGGTTTCCAGTCTTTTTTTCACCAGGTAGGAAGCGGAGGCGGCAATCTGCATGTCCCATATGTCCAGGTCCGGTTTTTTCCCGGTGGCCTGGGCGTTTTTGAGGGCGCCGTTCCGCTGCTGCACGGCCCTGGTGCAGCGGAGAAATTCTTCGTAGTACCGGGGAGAGACCTGGGAAATTTCCATGTCCAGGAAGCGGCGGCGCAGCTGGGGAGCGCCTTTGATGAGCTGCAGTTCATCGGGAGTGAAGAGGACGGTGCGGAAGAGGCCCATAAGTTCCTTTTTCCGGATGGCCGTGTCATTCAGGAAAATCTTTTTCCCCTGGTTTCTGGTGAGCTTGATTTTGATGGTCTGCACCGTTTTTCCTGCTTCAAAGTCCACCAGAATGGTGCCTTCGTCCTCTCCCAGTCGGATGATTTCCCCGTCGCTTCCGGTGCGGAAGGATTTTCCGGTGGACGCATAGGACAGGGCTTCTATGAGGTTTGTCTTGCCGCTGCCGTTGGGGCCGGTGAAAAGGGTAAGTGACGGCGACGGTTCCACGGTCCTGTCTTCAAAGCTTCTCACCTGGATGCAGCGGAGGGATATACATTTCATGGCTAGGCCCCGGTCATATGGAATTCTTCGCCGTCAATGGAGAGGATGTCTCCTTTTCTGATTTTCTTTCGTTTTTCATGGACATCATTTCCATTGAGGGTGATATCGTGGCCTTCTAAAAAAGCAGCCGTTTCACCGCCGGAGGAAATGTAGTCCAGCTTTTTCAGAAACTGGTCCAGCTGGATGTAGTCTCCGTAAATCGGGATTTCTTTCATTAATATTTCCTTCCTCTCATGGGGGTGAGCATGTAGTTGTAGCTCTTGTCTTCTTCCTGTTCAATGACGATGGGGCCTGCTTTCTGCAGGTTCAGAATAATGGTGTCCCCTTTGGAATGCTTCAGGATGTCTTCGATGTAGTTGCAGTTGAAGGTGAGGCTGATGTTTTCCCCTTCCAGTTTCAGTGGAATGGAAGTGTCCGCCTTGCCGATGTCCGGATCTTCTTCGAAGATTTCCAGGGTGTCGCCGTTGAAATGGAAGTTAATAGTCTGGTAGCTCATGTCCCTGGAAATGGGGCTGACGAAACGGACCGCTTCTTCAAAGTCCTTCAGGTTCACCTCCGCCCGGGCGTCGAAATGGGTGGGGATGATGCGGTGGTAGTCCGGGTATTCGCCGTTCACCAGGCTGGCAATGAAGTAGGTGCTGCCGAAGGTGAAGGCCACGTGGTTTTTGGACCAGGAAATTTCCACCTGCGCCTTGTCATCGTCCAGAGGAAGGATGCGGCTCACGTCGGACAGGATGCCTGCGGGAACGATGAAACGTCCTTCCGCTGCGGCCTCTTCGTCCAGGGTGATTTCCTTGGCAGCCAGACGGTGGGTATTGGTGCCTACCATGGTGAAGGTGTTCTTTGTCACTTCAAAAAGGATGCCGGAAAAAATGGGCTTCTGTTTATCGTTGGCAGCAGCAAAGGAAACGAGGGATACCATTTCAGCAAAGTCCCTGCATTTCACCAGGCAGTGGTTCTGGTGGTCCATTTCCTGGACATCCGGAAATTCCACCTGGTCCCTGGTTGGGAATTTGGATACATAGGATCCGCTCTTAAAGGAAACCAGGTTTTCATGATCCGCCTTTTCCATAATAATGTCTCCTGCCGGCATCATGCGGATGGTGCTCTGCAGCTGAGGTGCTGCAATCACGGTGACACCGTCTTCTTCTATATTGGCAGGACAGGATGTTTTGATACCGATGGTGTAATCATTGGCCTGGATGAGAATGTTCCCTCCGGCAGCAGAAATGAAAAATCCATTGTTTGTGTTGGATGTGACTTTTGTCTGGGCAGCCCGCTGGACACGGTCCAGTGCGCTGGAAAGGTCTGATTTGTTGAAGATGACTTTCATGGCAGCTCCTTATAAAAACGACGGGGATATTAAAAGATAGTAGTAGTCGTAGTAGTACGCTGTGAAAAAGTGAATAACTTTGTGAAAATCCCGATTTTTCCGAATGTCCCGGTTTGTCAGAAGGAAGTGAATAACTTTTTTTACTATTCACAGATTTCACAGCTTTTTCGGAAATCCGCTTTATTCACAGTCTGGAAACAGGAATTTCCACCCTCCCCTTCCGTTTTATTCACAGTCGTTTGAGCTTGGGGAGGGGCTTGGGGATGAAATACAGCGGTGTCAAACCGGTTAGGAAACTTTTCGTAAACAGTTTCCTGTCGGTAAGAAACGCAGGGTTTCAAGCCGAATAGGAAACCCTTTTCTCACCGCTTCCTGAGGAGTTTCCGGATGGCTTCCACGGCGGCCCTTGTCTGGGGGTCTTTGGCCATATCGTTTTCCACCCTTTCGCAGGCGTAGAGGACGGTGGAGTGGTCCTTCCGTTTGAAGCAGTCCCGAAGGGTGGGATAGGATTCGTGAAGTTCGTTGCGGCAGAGGTACATGGCAATCTGCCGGGGAATGACGATTTTCTTGGGGCGTCCGTTTCCCAGCAGTTTTTCCTTCTTCACGCCGTAGTATTTGCACACCGTGTCGATGATGAAATCTACGGTGAGCTCCTGTCCGCTTTCGATGGGAATCTGGTCTTTCAGCGCTTCCCGGGCAAAGGCAAGGGTAATGGGTTCCCTTTTAATGTGGGAGAAGGTGACCAGTTTGTTGAAGGCCCCTTCCAGTTCACGGACATTGGTATTAATGTGGCTGGCAATGTAGTCCACCACGTCCTTGGGCAGGGTGATGCCCATTTTTTCCGCCCGTTTCTGCAGGATGATGCAGCAGATTTCATAGTCCGGCGGTGAAATGGGAGCCACCAGGCCGCTGGAGAAGCGGCTCTGCAGGCGGTCTTCCAGCTTGTCAATGTCCGACGGCGTGCGGTCGCTGGTCATGATGATGTATTTCTTCTTGTCGAAGAGCTCGTTGAAGGTGTTGAAGATTTCCATCTTCGTGGAATCCTTTGAGCCGAAGAACTGCACATCGTCGATGAGAAGGAAATCCAGGTTCCGGTACTTCGCCCGGAACTTGGGCATGGTGTGGTTCTGGATGGCATCGATGAGCTCGTTGGTGAAGGTTTCGCTGGAAACGAAAAGCACCTTCAGGCTTGGCTTATATGTATGTATATAATTACAGATGGCGTGAAGCAGATGGGTCTTTCCCAGTCCCGAGGGGCCGTAGATGAAAAGAGGATTCATCTTCTGGTCCGCCTGGTTCGGATTCGTGGCGGTCTGGGCCACGGCATAGGCGGCCTGGTAGGCGATTTCGTTGCAGTTGCCGTGGACGAAGGTTTCAAAGGTGTACTCTTCATTCACCGGGTTGGGCTGGAAATTTTTCTTCGTTTCCGGCATATTTCCAACGGCATCAAAGAGGGAAGGCTCATGGAGCTCTTCATAGTTCCGGATATCCGGCAGGGTCACCTGGTCCGCAGTCTTCGGCTTCAGCTTTGTGAAATCAGGCGGCGCTGCTTCTTCAGGGAAGGGGTCGGTGGGCGGGGTCTCCGGAATAGGCGCCGGCATGGGAGGGCTCGCGGGATTTTCCTCCTCCGGAAAAGGAGCCGCCGGGGCGGGAGACGGAGAAGGCGCCGGCTGGGGCTGGGGCGCTGCGGGAGCGGTGGACTCATCGGGCAGGGCCACTTCCACCTTCATCGGTTTCCCCGCAATCCGGCTCACAATCTGCTCCAGCTTTCCCTTGTACACCCCGTTGATCCACCGTACCAGATAAGGTTTATCCGGGGTAATGACCAGGGTGGTATCATTCATGGATGTGGGAAATACATTGTATGAGAACATCTGGTAGTACTGGCTGTCATTCTTGCTGATGTAGTCCAGCACCTGTTCCCAAAGCAGGAAAAAATCCATAATATCTCCTTTGAATCATATGTGAATACCTGTGAATTTCTACGAGAAAGTTTTCTGTGAAAATTTACTTGAAATTCGATAAACACGGAAATTCTGAGCCTTTGAATAAGGCTGTTCATAAGTGAAGAATCTTGTGAATAACTTAATTTTACCATCTCTTTCCCTTTCTGTACATTCACAAGATAATGGGAGAAAATCCTTTTGAACCTACTATGGGTAGTAGAAATTATTGTTCACAGGAATTCACAGGGAGGGAAAGTCCGCTGTCAGCTTACCGCTTACCGCTGTCTGCTGCCTGTAGAGCTTTCCCGCCGGGCAGTGTCATCCTAAGCAAAGGATCTCGGTACATGGGGTATATGAGATAACAGGTACCAGCTCCATTCGGCGGGAAGAAATCATAGACAGCAGGCAGCGGATTATTCAGAGGGCGCCACCACAACCCTCAGCGCCACAGGCGCTGTCAAACTTAAGAACCCTCGGGACTTCTGCCCGTTAATCTTGTCCCTAAAGGCGGCATTATAAAATAATTGCCCGAAGGGCAATCCACCACCCTTTGAACCTTCTGAACCCTCTGAACCCTTTGAACCCGGGGCCGGGCAGCGGCCCCTTTTATACTAGTCAAAGCAGCCAAATCATGGTACCATAAAGAAGATATTGTTACGGAGGCACTGCTTCATTTCATACCCTTGAACCGGTGCTTCCCCGGAAAGGAATCACGCCATGAAAAGACCGCGGAAGGTGACCCGGGAGACAAGACTGAACCAGTATGCCCGGAAAATGTACGGCAAAGAAAAAACGGAAAAAATCATGGAAGATGAAGACATGGAAAAAATCCAGCCCAGCAGGAACGGGGAAAAGAAGAAAATCCGAACCCTGCTGAACCGGAGGCTCCGCCATTCCATGAAAAATAAAGACCTTCCCAATGGGGCGGCTTACCGCAGGGAAACGGCCTGGGAAGAGGAATAAAAAGTGACGGCGCAGGTTTCTCTGCGCCTTTTTTTGGAAGTGATGATGATGAATAGAAACGAAATCCTTGTGCTGGATACAGAAACCACCGGCTTTCTGGGGGACGCGGAGCTGCTGCAGGTATCCATCCTTGATGGAAAAGGACAGGTCCTCATGAATGAATATTTCAAGCCCGACCACACGGCAAGCTGGCCCGGCGCCATGGCGGTGAACCATATCACACCGGCCATGGTGGCGGATAAGCCCTCCATCCAGGCACGGAAGAATGATATTTCCCATCTTCTCCGCCACGCGAAGGCGGTGGTGGGATATAATATTTCCTTCGACCTGAAAATGCTCCGGCAGAACGGCGTCTATGTCCCCGGCCGCCTGCAGCTTCGGCCCATCGACCTCATGGGCCCCTTCTCCGACCGCTATGGAAAGGAAAGAAACCTGCCCCTCAATAAATACGGCCACTACCGGTACCAGAAGCTCATCACCTGCGCCGATTACTATGGCTACGAAGGCGGCGGCTGGCATGACAGCCTGGAGGACACGAAGGCCACCCTCTACTGCTTCTGGAAAATGGTGGAAGACGGAACACTGACCATGTAGGGAGTACGGATTCTCACATGAATCCGTGCTTTTTTTATAAAGGAAATCAGAATGATACGTAAAAATTTCAAAACATCAGCCAAAAAGAAATATTATATTGTAAAAAAAGGAAAGAAACCGGGGGTTTACTACAACTGGCCAGACTGCCAGAAACAGGTGCAGGGATTTCCCGGCGCCGTTTACAAAGGCTTCGTCACCAGGGAGGAAGCGGAGGCCTGGTACGGAAAACCGGTGAAAGAAGCGGCTGCTTGTGGCGCCCCTATAGCTGCAGTGAAAAAGGAAATCCCGGATATTCGGAAACTGGAAGTCCTCTACCCGCCCCACATCCACCCTTTGGATGACAGCGTCCTTTCCTACAACGGCGTTTCCATGACCATTTCCCTGCCTGAAAAGCTCACCATCTACACCGACGGCTCCTGCCTGGTGAACCCCGACGGTCCCGGCGGATTTGCGGCGGTCTTTTTAAGCACCGACGGAAAAGAACTTCTCACATTGACCGGCGGAGAGCCCTCCTCCACCAATAACCGCATGGAACTTCGGGCGGCCTATGAAGCCCTCAAAATGGCGGACGACGGCAGGGTCCACACCATTTCCTTCCACACCGACAGCAAGTACCTCCAGCAGGCCTTCACCAAGGGCTGGGTGGACAAGTGGAAGAAAAACGGCTGGAAAACGGTGCAGGGCACATCGGTGCTGAACCGGGACCTGTGGACTGCCATCGACGGCCTCATGGAAAGACACCACATTCTCTTCCAGTGGGTCAAGGGCCATGTGGGGACAAAATACAACGAACTCTGCGACCGCCTGGCCAAGGAAGAGGCAAAAGACCATAGGTGATGGAGGCATTGTTGGAGATAAACTGTATTCCCGAAGGTTGACTCGCCCTTACGGGCTCGAGGGTTGATGGGGCCTCCGGACCTGCGGTCCTGGGCCCCAAGGGTTCTGTCCGGAATCGGCTTCGCCTTCCGGACGGGCCCTGGGCCTTGCAGCCCAGGGAGTTAGATAGTATCGCTGCGCTGGCGGGGTGGGCGCCTGCGGCGCCATTATAAAAGCCGCCAGCGGCGGCTAATCACTGTAATGCAGTTTCTGTTGATGAATTCCAAGGCATCAAGTAAGACTCAACCGGAAGCCTGAAGCCGGCAGCTGGAAGCCGATTGCTTTCACCTCTACATCCCACGGCTCCTTCCCGCCGACTGTTTTTTTATACCATTTATCTCATATGCGGCAGTCACTTTATAAATACCATAAAAAAAATTACTTTTCTCTTGTGCTTGATGTCAATAGAGCCTATAATAAAAAATGAATAAGAGGGAAATTTATTTTTTTAAAACATTTTGGGCTCTGTTTTTCTTCAGGAGAAAGAAGGTACTATCATGACATCTGGCAAGGAAGATTATTTAAAGGCGATTTATCTGCTTAGTGAAACCCATGACATTGTCACGAACAAGGAACTTTCACAGACGCTCCAGGTATCCCCGCCCTCCGTCAGTGAGATGATTACAAAACTGCAGAAACAGGGATACGTGGACTATACGGCCTACAAAGGCAGCAAGATGACAAGAAAGGGACGGAAAGAAGCGGGCCGTCTGCTCCGCTACCACGCCCTGTGGGAAGTATTCCTGGTGGACTACCTCCACTTCTCCTGGAGCGAAGCCCATGAACTGGCGGAAGGACTGGAGCACCAGACCAACGACATCCTTTCCGAAAAACTGGAAGCCTATCTGAAACATCCTACCCACTGCCCCCACGGAGACCCCATCCCCCGGAAAGACGGCAGCCGCCCCGGCATTACCAGAGAAAGGCTCTCGGACCTGGGCGTAGGCGAAAGCACCCACATCCGCCGCATCCTGGAAGACTACAGCCTCATGGACTACCTACAGGGCAAGGGCATCGACATTGACATGGAAGTCACGGTCAAGGAAAAGGAACCCTACGAAGGCCCCCTCCTTCTGGACACTCCGAAAGGTGACATCTCCCTCAGCTACAAAGCAGCCCAGCAGATCTTCGTAGACGATAAGAAATAACATATTCCCGCCGGATAGAAAAAGCTCATACCCGGCGGGATTTTTGTGTGTAAATAGTTTCCTGTCGGTAAGAAACAGCGAAGCGTCAAACCGGATAGGAAACCTTTTGCAAATAGTTTCCTGTCGGTGTGAAGCACCATAGCGTCAAGTCGGATAGGAAACCTTTCGCCAATAGTTTCCTGTCGGCATGAAACACCATAGCGTCAAGCCGGATAGGAAACCCTTCGCGAAAAGTTTCCTGTCGATGTGAAGCACCATAGTGTCATGTCGGATAGGAAACCCTTCGCGAAAAGTTTCCTGTCGGCAAGAAACAGCAAAGAGACAAGTCGGATAGGAAACCTTTCGCAAACAGTTTCCTGTCGGTGTGAAACACCATAGCGTCAAGTCGGATAGGAAACCTTTCGCACACAGTTTCCTGCCGGTAAGAAACAGCGAAGCGTCAAGCCGGATAGGAAACCTTTTGCAAATAGTTTCCTGTCGGTGTGAAGCACCATAGCGTCAAGTCGGATAGGAAACCTTTTGCAAATAGTTTCCTGTCGGCATGAAACACCATAGCGTCAAGCCGGATAGGAAACCTTTCGCGAATAGTTTCCTGCCGGTAAGGAACAGCATAGTATCAAGCCGGATAGGAAACTTTTCGCCAACAGTTTCCTGTCGGCATGAAACACCGTAGATTCAAGCCGGATAGGAAACTTTTCGCCAACAGTTTCCTGCCGGTAAGGAACAGCATAGTATCAAGCCGGATAGGAAACCTTTTGCCAACAGTTTCCTGTCGGCAAGGAACAGCATAGCGTCAAGCACAATAGGAAACTTTTTGCGAACAGTTTCCTGCCGGTAAGAAACACAGTGGCGTCAAGCCGCTGCCCCACCCTCTGAACCCGGGCCGCTTACAGCGGCCCCTTGCATTTTCCCCTCATTTTCTGTAAAATTAAAAAAGGGATAATCTTTTCAGGTTATCCGGCCCCCATTGGGGCTTTTTTATTGCCTGCTTTCCCCCAAGAGCAGGACATCTATTCATACGAACGGGGTGTTTTTTATGGTAAAATCCTATGATGTGGTCATTATCGGTGCCGGCCCTGCCGGTATTTTCACGGCGCTGGAGCTGGCGGATACGGGGCTTTCCATCCTGATTCTGGAGAAGGGTCTGGATATTCGTGAGCGTATCGCCCTCAATAGGGACAGGACGGCGCCGGCTGCGAATCGGCGGGCGAATATTGTGTCCGGCTGGGGCGGTGCCGGTGCCTTTTCCGACGGCAAGCTGACTCTCACCACCGATTATGGCGGCAATCTGGATGATTATATGAATAAGGGCGAACTGGCGCGTCTCATTTCCTACGTGGATTCCGTGTACTGCCGCTTCGGCGGCGAGGGCCGGGAGGTGTACGGTGAAGAGCACAAGGATAAGATCCACGAGCTGAAGCGGAAGGCAGCGGCTGCGGACCTGGCCTTTATTCCCGCCCGCATCCGGCACCTTGGTACCGATGTGAACGGTGAAATCCTCACCCACATGCGGGACAGCTTCCCCTCCAATGTGACGGTGAAGGCCGAATGCCCGGTGGACCACATCCTGGTGAAGGACGGGAAGGTGGAAGGCGTTATGGCCGGCGGCGAGACCTATCTCTGCCAATACCTGGTGGCAGCACCGGGCAGGGACGGTGCTGAATGGTTCACGAAGGAAGCAAAGAGTCTGGGTCTCCACACCGCCTCCAATGCCGTGGATATCGGCGTTCGGGTGGAATCGCCGGCGGAAATCTATGAACCCATCACTGATATCTGCTATGAATCAAAACTGGTCTATTTCTCCAAATCCTTTGACGACCGGGTGCGCACGTTCTGCATGAACCCCTACGGCTTTGTGGTGACGGAAAACAACAACGGCCTCATGACGGTGAACGGCCATTCCTATGCCCATAAGAAAAGTGGAAATACGAATTTCGCCATTCTCGTTTCCAAACAGTTCACCCAGCCCTTCCACGAACCCATTGAATACGGCAAGTACATCGCCTCCCTGGCCAACATGCTGGGCGGAGGCCCCATCGTGCAGCGGCTGGGAGACCTTCGGGACGGCCGCCGCTCCACGGAAGAGAGAATCCGCCGGGGTTTGGTGCACCCCACCATGCCCTCTGCCACACCGGGAGATTTATCTTTGGTCTTGCCATATCGCTTCTTAAAGGATATTATGGAGATGTTCGAAGCACTGGATAAAGTGGCGCCGGGAGCCAACTCACGGCACACCCTCCTTTACGGTGTGGAAGTGAAATTCTACTCCTCCCGCATCGAGCTTTCAAACCAGCTGGAAACGAAGATACCAAACTTCTTCGCTATTGGTGATGGTGCCGGCATCACCAGAGGTCTGGCACAGGCCTCCGCCGCCGGTGTAGTGGTGGGCCGCGAAATCTGCGCCCGCATTGGGAAACCGAAGGGAGAAATCTAACAAATGATACCAAGGTACACACGTCCGGTCATGGAAAAGATCTGGAACGAAAGAAATGAATGGCAGACCATGCTGAATGTGGAAATCGCAGCCTGCGAAGCAAATGCCGAACTGGGCCGCATTCCGAAGGAAGCAGTGGAAGTCATCAAAGCCAAGGCAGACTTTGACGTGGACCGCATCCATGAAATTGATCGCGAAATCAACCATGACATTATCGCCTTCCTCACCAACGTGGGAGAACACGTTGGCGACGAAGCCAAGTACATCCACATGGGCCTCACCTCCACCGACGTGAAGGACACCGGCCTCAACGTACAGCTCAAACAGGCCTCCGAAGTCCTCATCGACGACCTGGAAAAACTGGCGGAAGTGCTGAAAAGAAGGGCTGTAGAATTCAAACACACCCCCACCATCGGCAGAACCCACGGCGTCCATGCAGAACCCACCACCTTCGGCCTGAAGCTCCTCCTCTGGTACTCCGAAACCTTAAGGAACATCGACCGCATGAAACGGGCTGCTGACGAAATGGCAGTGGGCAAACTCTCCGGCGCCGTAGGTACCTATGCGGACATTGATCCCTTCGTAGAAGAATACGTATGTAAGAAACTGGGACTGAAACCGGAAATCGTGGCTACCCAGGTGGTACAGCGCGACCACCACGCCGAATACGTGGCTACCCTCGGTGTCATCGCCGGCGTCCTCTCCCAGATGGCCCTGGAAGTCCGTCACCTCCAGAGAACGGAAGTGAGAGAAGCGGAAGAATACTTCAGCCCGAAACAGAAAGGCTCCTCCGCCATGCCTCATAAGAGAAACCCCGTGAAGTCCGAAAGAATCTGCGGCATGGCCCGTGTCATCCAGGGCTACAGCGTTCCTGCCTTCGAAGACATTCCTCTCTGGCATGAAAGAGATATTTCCCACTCCTCCGTAGAAAGAATCATCCTCCCCGATGCCACCATCGCCCTGGACTACATCCTTGACCAGACCACCAGCCTCATCGACAAACTCCTGGTGTATCCGGAAAAGATGATGGCGGACCTCAACCTCACCGGCGGCCTTATCTACAGCCCCAGAGTCCTCCTGGCCCTCGTTGCCAAAGGCGCCTACAGAGACACCGCTTACCGCTGGGTACAGAGAAACGCCATGAAACGCTGGCTCCAGGGAGAAGACTTCTACGAAAACCTCTGCAAAGACGAAGACGTAAGAAAGTACCTCACCCCCGAAGAAATCAAAGCCTGCTTCGACTACAAACCCATGCTGAAGCACGTAGACGAAATCTTCGCCAGATTCGGCCTGTAATCTGTGAGATACAACAAAAAATCCTCTCCGCAGTGGAGGGGATTTTTTGTGTCTGTGAAGTTTCCTGCACGGCGGGAGATACCAATGGTCCGACCTGCCCCTGTCATTTCGAGCGCAGCGAAGCGGAGTCGAGAAATCTCCTGTCAAATCGTTTCTTGTCGGCAAGAAGCACCAATGGTAAAACCTGCCCCTGTCATTTCGAGGGTGGGAAACCCTGAACTCTCTCTGCAATAGCATAAAACGCATGGAGACGGGAGATCTCTCGACTCAGAGTTTCAATAGTGCCGATGCCACTACTCCCATTTCGACACGCCGCCCCGCTCGAGATGACAGAGTGCCTTGTCCCTTTCATTGTCATTTCGAGGGTCGGAAGCGGAGCCGAGAAATCTCCGGTCGAATCGTTTCCTGCCGATAAGAAGCACCAATGTGCAGCACCACAATAGGAAACCCTTCGCCAACAGTTTCCTGTCGGTAAGAAACACAGTGGTATTCTCCCTCCCTGTCATTTCGAGCGCAGCGAAGCGGAGTCGAGAAATCTCCGGTCGAACAGTTTCCTGTCGGTATGAAGCACCAATGTCTGTCAATTCCATCGGAAGCACCAATGCGCAGCAACAAACCCATGCCTTTCAGGTATAAAAAGAAAGGTGAAAATATAGTATATTCATAGAGTATGAAAAATTAATGATATACATTTCTGCTATAGAAAGGACGATACCATGAAAAAAGCATCCTTATCTCCGGAAGACCAGGTCCGGAGCATCCATTTCAAATATGAAATTCCCGAAGACCGGGTGCAGGCCGCACTGGACGGGGGCTTCCGCTTCGGCGACGTGGACCGGGCGGCCCTTCTTTCCTGCCTGTCCGATGCGTCCATGGAGGACATCCTGACCATGCGGAAGGACCACCCCTGGGGCGTAATTGAAAGGAAACTGGGCCTCACGGCGGCGGTGTATGAAAAGGCCTATCTCCTTCACCGGGCAGAACGGCTGGAACGGTTCTACGGCATTGACGCAAAGAGGGCCCTTTCCCTTCTGGAAGAAGGCTACCCCAATCACTGGATCCGCCTGGCGTATCTTCTCGAACAGCACACCGGCAGGAAGACGGAAGACATCGTCCACAGCCGGAAGAAATCGGAAAAATGGAAACCCTGGGCGGAAAGAGAACTCCACGTAACGCCGGAAGACTTCACCGCCTGGATTGCAGAAACAAGGAATCCCGCCCTGGCGAGGAAGAAGTGAGCTGGTGGGCTGGTGGGCTGGTGAGCTAGTGTATTAGTGTGACAGTGTGACAGTGTGACAGTTTGTCCGCTGTCCGTTGGGGCTGGGCTGTATTCCTGAAAGAGAAAAAAGGGGCGCCGCTGACGCGGCGGGTTGTGTAGAAGGGTTGTGTTCGCTGGCGCTCAGGGGGCGGAAGTTCGGCTGCCCGCTGTCCGCTTACAGCTGCCCGTCGAGGCTGGGATGTATTCCTTATAAGAAAAGGGGCGTCCCGAGGGGGGCGCCTCACTATTTTGGGAGATATTTGCCAAAACTTTAAAGAACATGTTAAGGAAGCGCTGATTAAATCGTTATCGGATTTCATTCTTGTATTTTTATTCAATGCAAGGAATCAGTCGACGCGAATAGCCAGCTATTTAAGGAGACTGATGACGCAGCATTGGATAAAAGTACATATGAAATTCGATTCTGCGAATTAATCAGTGCTTCCTTAATATTTACTTAAGACAGCTGGCATGGCTTTCTCTTACTTCCTGTAAGAGGAGGTGATTCACTATGAGCCAAGAATTGTATCAGGCCTTTATGGTCATCATCGTGGAAGCACTCATTTATTCATAGAGTCTGATTTCATAAGTATTTTTACGCAATACTGCGTCATGGGATTCCTTAAATAGCTCGCTATTCGCGTCATCCCATTCCTTGTATTGCGTAAAAATACAAGAATGAAATGCAGACAATGAATAAATGAGTGCTTCCTTCTTTGCGGCCCTGGTGGTCGCCATTATTGCACTTGTTAAAAGTAGCAATTGAAAAAAGCCATCCAATGGAGGAAGGCTCCTTTCAAATAACAATATTCTGAGAGAGCCGTTTTCCTCCCCAGGATGCCAGCTGTCTCTTTCTATGCCCATTATACCATAGAAAGAAAAGGTAAAAAACAACAGTATTGGTTTTTGATATAAGTGACAATGATAAATGATTCACATCCTTTATCATTGCGCTTGCAGGACGCTTGGCAGCTTTATCCCCTTGTTTCCTGGCCTGTCAGAATTTCCACGCCCTTCTTTGTCTCAAGTCCTAAATCCGCCATTTTCCGTGCCACCGCTTCCGTAGGCACGGGGGCCATGGTTTTGAAGAGGCCCAGGGCATTGGCCAGCTGGAACAGTTTCACCGAAACCGTTTCCGTCGGCCTTTTGGCATGCTTTCGGATAAGGGAGGGGGGACGGAGGATGGCAAGCTGTGGAAATTGGAGAGCTTCCACGTCCCTTTCGATGAGGCCTTTGAGCTTTAAGTAAAAAATGGAAGAAGACCGGTTGGCGCCCAAAGAGGACACCAGCACCACATGGGGCACCCCGTTTTCCCGGGCCGCTTTGGCAAAAGAGAGCTGGTAGTCATGGTCTATGCGGTACTGGGCTTCCTTGGACCCCGCCTGCTTCAGGGACGTGCCCAGGGCGGAAAAGAGGACGTCCCCTTTCACCAGATGGGCCCAGTCTGACGGGCGGTCGAAGTCAATGATGTAGGATTCGATTTTTTCACTTTTTATATCCAGAGGGCGGCGGGTGAAGGTGATGATTTTCTCATATTCCCTGCGGGAAAGGAGTTCTTCCACCAGGTCCTTTCTCACAGCGCCGGTGGCGCCGATAACGATGGCTTTCATGGGTCCTCCTTGAAATTATGAACGATGGGGATGAATCATTTCCTGCACGGCCCGGAAATCGGGGTCCCTGTCAAAATCATAGTCCGACTTTTCCCCCACCTTCCAGCGGATCCACACCGCGCCGTCGGCCATGATTTCAGATGAAAGGGCCTTGAAACGGACGGGCTGGTCTTTGGAAATCCCATCCTTTGCCATGAAAAGGGTCTGGGTATGGCAGCTGCCGTCGGCGGCAGGCGCTATGACCTGGCTCACTTCATCGGCCAGCCCTGCCTGGATGAAACTCCAGTTCAGCACACCGCCGCCGCCCAGAATCATGGTGTCCACATGGAGGAGATTCTTGATTTTCCTGCAGGCCAGAGTAAGGTCCACCTGGTCTTTGCCACAGATCAGGTAACTGATACCCTTCCGGCGGAGGAAATCTTTGTAACCGTTGGAGGCAGATTCCGTAAGGATTTCCACGATGTCCATGGAAACTCCGTTTTCCTCCGCCCGGTTCTCCTCCCAGGCCAGTTTCCCATGACCGTCCAGGGCGATGAGGTAAGGCCCTTTGGCACCGGTAAGGAAATCCCCCTCCGCTGCGGGAGCGGCACTTTCATGGATTTCCGGCTTTTTGTACAGGGTCCTGTTGTCATCGATAGTGGTGCGTCCCATGATGATACCCTGGAAATTATATTTTCCCTGCACCGCATAAAAGGAATCCTCCGCCCCCTCCGGCCCGGGAAGCCACAGGTACTTCCCCATGATTTTGCCGTCCAGGCTCGTTTCCATATGACATATAATGTAAGGTCTTTCCATGATGGTCTCCTTCCTTCTGGGAAAACAGAACTTTTCCTTCATTATAGAGGGAAGAACAGGGGAAAAGCAATGGGGCTGCCTGCTGTCCACCGGGTGCTGGGCTGTATTCCCGAAAGAGAAAAAAGGGGCGCCGCTGACGCGGCGGGTTGTGTAGAAGGGTTGTGTCCCCACAGGGGAAACGACTCACTATGATTTGTGCGTCGCTCCTCTCCTTCAAATCATGTTCGCTGTGCATCGCTGGCGCTCAGGGGGCGAAAGGTCGGCTGTCCGCTGTCCGCCGGGTGCTGGGCTGTATTCCCGAAAGAGAAAAAGGGGCGTCCCGAGGAGGGCGCCTCACTATTTTGGGAAATATTTGCCAAAACTTTAAAGAACATGATAATATTTACTTAAGACAGCTGGCATGGCTTTCTCTTACTTCCTGTAAGAGGAGGTGATTCACTATGAGCCAAGAATTGTATCAGGCCTTTATGGTCATCATCGTGGAAGCACTCATTTATTCATAGAGTCTGATTTCATAAGTATTTTTACGCAATACTGCGTCATGGGATTCCTTAAATAGCTCGCTATTCGCGTCATCCCATTCCTTGTATTGCGTAAAAATACAAGAATGAAATGCAGACAATGAATAAATGAGTGCTTCCTTCTTTGCGGCCCTGGTGGTCGCCATTATTGCACTTGTTAAAAAGTAGCAATTGAAAAAAGCCATCCAATGGAGGAAGGCTCCTTTCAAATTAATTATTAATTAAATTCTGAGAGAGCCGTTTTCCAGACCAAGGATGCCAGCTGTCTCTTTCCATGCCCATTATACCATAGAAAAGGTAAAAAACAACAGTATTGGTTTTTGATATAAGTGCCAATGATAAATGATTTACATACTTTATCATTACGCTCTCAGCGCGTTGACCTTTTTATACTGCGGCGACAGCCGCCACCGTCACCCTTTGAACCCTTTGAACCTTTTGAACCTTTTGAACCCGGGCCGCTCCGCGGCCCTAAATCAGTGATACAATATATAAAGAGAGCCGATTGGCTCACACTGTCAAAAGGAGGATGAGAGAAATGGAAATCAGAAAAATTACCATTGCCGGTGCCGGGACCATGGGGTATTCCATGGCGGAGATTTTTGCACGGAAGGGCTATGATGTGATTCTCTGGAACCACCGGAGTGCCACTTTGGAACGGGCGAAGACGAAGATTGCGCCGGACATGGTGGACCATATTTCCTACACCACGGATCCCGCTGCTTTTAAAGGGCGGGACCTCATTGTGGAAAACATTGTGGAAAATCTGGCGGTGAAGTCGGAATTCTATAAAACCTATTCTCCCATGGCAGACGAAGGGACCATCATCGCCACCAACACCTCCGGCCTTTCCATCAATGCACTGGCAAAGTCGGTGACAAAGCCGGAGCGGTTCCTGGGCATGCACTGGTTCAATCCGCCCACCCTGATTCCCCTCATTGAAATCATTAAGAATGACCGTACAAAGGATGAGGTGGCAAAAACCATTTACCACCTTGCCCTTGCCATCGGAAAGAAACCGGCCATTGTGGAAAAGGATGCCCCCGGCTTTGCGGCCAACCGCATCCAGCTGGCGGTGATCCGGGAGGCCCTTTCCATGGTGGAAAAGGGAATCATCAGTAAAGAAGGTATTGATTCGGTCATGAAATACGGCCTGGGCTTCCGCTGGGCCTGCCTGGGGCCCCTGGAAACGGCGGACTTCGGCGGCCTTGACGTATTTGCCCACATCAGCGAATACCTCATGCCGGATTTGGAAGACAGCCATGAAGTGCCATCCCTTCTGGCAGAAAAGGTGAAGGAAGGGCACCTTGGCGTGAAAACGGGAGAAGGTTTCTACAAGTACGACGGCAATAGGGCAGCGGAAGCGACAAAGGAAAGGGACAGGAAACTGAAGGCAGTGTATGAGGCGCTGTATAAGTAATGAGTGAGCTAGTGGGCTGGTGAGCTAGTGGGCTAGGGTAGACCTGATTCATTTGCTCCTCTAAGGAAGCGCTGATTAAATCGTTGTCTGCTTTTATTCTAGAATTTTTATGCAATGCGAGGAATGGGATGACGCGAATAGCGAGCTATTTAAGGAGTCCCATGACGAAGCAGTGCATAAAAATTCTTATAAAAGCAGACTCTATGAATTAATCAGTGCTTCCTTAATACTTTACCTATTGCATAAAATTTATTTATAGGGCCTGCTTACACAAGAACCCGCCGTCCGGAATCATCACCGGGACGGCGGGTTTTACTGTGTCTGTTTTTCGATATCTGATTATTTAAAGATTAATTTTCCCGGGCAAGGCGGGGCTGCCTTTTTGCCTGCTGCCGAAAGGCGGCATATAAAACCTGCGGCGCAGCTGCACCATCACCCTCTGAACCCTTTGAACCCTATTACTTTACATGGAGAAATGCTTTTTGGCAAATCCCATTTTCTGTACGATTTCCAAAGTTCCCAGGAAGGTGCCTTTTTTATCGCGAACGGCCATGTAGCGGACCAGTACCGGTTCCCCTTCCTTTTCCATCCACACGTCGAAGAGGTCCTGTTTTCCGCTGCGGAAGGAGTCGATGAGCTGGCGCACCATGGGCACCACCTTGGGCGGGTGGCAGGTGTAGACTTCCCTTCCCAGGGCGGTGGCGGGGCGGTTGAAGAGTTTGGGGGCGCCGTCGTCGTTCCAGTAGCGGTTGATGTCCCCCGCGTCTACGAAGGTGATTTCCAGAGGCAGGGTATTCAGGAGGGCTTCCAGTTCCTTCACTTTAAGCTCCCCTGTAGGAAGGTGGATAATGCCCTCTTCCATGGAAATTTCCTTACGGCCTTCCTGGAAGGCGTCCTGCCATTTGGGCTGGGGGTCTATGAGGCAGGGCTCATAGCGGTCAAAGTCCCGGGCAATGTTCTTCCATTCTTCTTCCGTGAAATTTTTGGCGCAGAGGGGGAAGAGGATGTTATTTTCCTTATAAATCATTTCCTCGGCTCTGGTAAGGGCGGAGGAAAGGCGGTCCTTCCACTGCGGCGTTTCGCGGATGGCGGCGCTTTTCTGGCCCTGCTTTTCTAGATTCCGCAGGCTGTCCCGGATTTCATCGTCCACGCTCCACATGACGTCGGAGGGGCCGGAGAAACCGTAGTTCAGCTTCAGAATGGGATAGAGCACATTCTTTTTATTGTAATGAAGGGAAATCCGGCGGAGCGCTGCCAGTCCTTCCAGCGGGTTGTCTCCCTTTTCCAGCGCTTCCCGCACCGTTTTCAGCTGTTTCCCGATGGCTTCATTTTCCAGGGAAAGGAGGGACAGCGGATGGCCCGGAATGGCTTTAAGCGCTTCGTAAAGGCTGTCGGCGCCATCCTTCCGCTGCAGCATGGCAGCCGGCGAATGGCGGCCCAGGGATTCCTGCACCTTCGCTTCGGCGGCGGCAATTTTTTCTGCCCTGGTGGTGCCGTGGAAGAGGGCGGAGTGCACGTCGCAGAGCCGCTGCACGTCGCGGAGGGGCACGCCGCCCTTCAGGAGGGACTGTTCAGCCAGTGCGATTTCCCCGGGGTCCACGTCCTTGAAATTCTTCACGAAATCCGCCCGCACGCTTTCCAGGTCTTCGCCCTTGGAAAGGCGGCTGATGTAGTCGGTGATTTTGGCGGTTCTTTCGCTGGCGGCGGGCTCTTCGGAAGGGGCCGGCGGTGTATCCGGCGTTCCGGCAAAGGAGCCGCCCAGGGTAAAGCCGTGGGCGGTGAGGGTGGAAATAATTTTCCCCATGTCAATGTGCATCATCATGGCGCCCTTGGGGATGGTCATGAAACGGCCCACCGTGTTGAGGGCCGTTTTTTCTGTAATGCGGGTAAAACCAAGCTCCTTCATAATGGGAACGAGCTCCGGATATTCCTTCACCAGGTCGTGTACGCTCTTTGTGAGGTAGAGTATTTTCCGGTCTGCCATATATATCTCCTTTTCTGTATTTCATAGATAATTTTCAATGGATAAAACCATTGTACCATGAAGGAAAGGGGATGTCACTATGGCGATTACTTACATGCTCGTCCGTACCGCTTTCCGGCAGCGGGTGAAAATCTTTCCGAAGGCCCAGGCCGTGGCGGCGGTAAAGGCCATGCCCGGAGCCGCGGCAATCAGCATCAAAGTGAGCCCCTTGCCCAGGAGGAAGTACATGGCCAGCCGGGCCAGAGCGGTACCGACAGGGCCGGAGAAAATGTAGAAAAACCGGTTTGACCCCGACAGGAGCCAGAAAGCCCCTACCCCCAGACGGAAGGACATCTGGATGGCCACATTCAGCAGATTGCAGGTGCCAAGGGAAAGGCCCATGAGGGACGCCAGAATGCCGGCGATCATGTACTTTTTGAATCCGAAAACGCCGCAGACAGCCACGGCAATGGGCGCAGACAGCTGGAACTCCGTGCCCGGCACAATGCCGGGAATGCAGAAGGTGCCGCTTACTGCAATCAGCACCGCCAGAAGGGCCGTCTCGCAGCAGTCCATGGCTGTAGTTCTTTCTTTGTTGACGGATATGGCCTTTTCCATGATGGTCTCCTTTTTGGAACTTGAGGTTTGAGATTTGAGGGGACAGTAAGCTGCTGGAATGTATTCCCGAAGGTGCCCGCGCCCTTGGCGCGGAGGGGCGACAGTCCTGCGCTGGCGCAGGGGCTGAAGGTTGTGTTCGCTCCCGCTCAGGGGGCGGAGGAAAAGGTTCTTAAGATTGACCGGCCGTTGGCCGGAGGGGTCGGAGGGAAAGGTTTTAAGTTTGACGGGGCTTTCGCCCCGAAGGTTCTTAGGTTTGACGCAGCCTGTGGCTGCGAGGGTTGTGGATAGCCGCCTTTGGCGGCTATGTTTATGAAGTCAGCGTTACGGGAATATCTTTCTTATGCTTTCGTCGCCCTAAACATGGCGGTGAGTTAGCCACCTCTGGTGGCTTTCCCCTTTTGGTGCCTCTTTTCCCTCGCTCGCAGGGCGGTTGTACGGTTTTCCCACGGGCGAAAGCCCGGTTGTAACGGTTTTCTATAAACTGGCGGCAAAGCCGCCCACCACAACCCTCAGCGGCTAAAGGCCGCTGTCAAACTTTAGAACCCTAAGAACCTTCGGGGCCGCAGGCCCCGTTAACCCTCCCTTTGAACCCTTTTTCTCGCCCCTTGAGCGAAGCGAACACAACCCTTCTACACAACCTGCGGCGCCAGCCGCGCCCCCGCCGACCGGTATTTACTGCCATTTGTCTCATAAACGGCATGTACCAAGATTCTTCGCTGCCGCTCAGAATGACTGTGTCCGGCGGGAAAGCGCGTAACGCCGACTTTATACTCATCGCCCGGCAGGGCGATACCACAACCCTTTGAACCTTCTGAACCCTTTGAACCTTCTGAACCCGTTTTCTCGCCCCCTGAGCGGAGCGAACACAACCCTTCTACACAACCTGCGGCGCCAGCCGCGCCCCCTTCCCTTTATTCAGAATCAAGGTCAAGTGTCGTTAGTGAGACACTCTTTCATCACCTCCACCGCCCGGTCCAGTTCTTCCCTTGTATGGGCGGCGGTGACGGTGAGGCGGATGCGGCTGGTGCCGGCGGGAACGGAAGGCGGGCGGATGGCGGAGAGGAGGATGCCCTGTTCCCGGCAGCGGGCGGCGTATTCCATGGCCGCTTCTTCTCTTCCCATGACGATGGGGATGATGGAGGTGTCGCCGGGGAGGAAGGAAATGCCCGCTTTCCTGAGTTTTTCCTTCATGTATGCCGTGTTTTGGCGGAGAGCGCCCATGTATTTCTCCGGATTTTTTTCCAGAAGGCGGAGTGCCGCGAGGGCGGCGGCGCCGGTGGAGGCGGCAATGGAGGTGGAGAAGATGAAGGGACGGGAGCAGTTCCGGAGGTAGTCGGTGATATTTCTGTCGGCGGCGGCAAATCCCCCTTCGGCGCCCAGGGATTTAGACAGGGTGCCTACCTGGATGTCGATGCCCTCCATGTGGTAGTATTCCGCCGTGCCCCGGCCGGTTTCACCGATGACCCCGGTGGCGTGGGCGTCGTCCACGATGAGGCAGGCTTCGTATTTTTCCTTCAGCTTCACCAGGGATGGCAGGTCCGCCACGTCGCCGTCCATGCTGAACACGCCGTCGGTGACGATGAAGCGCTGCCCCGCCGTTTCCGTTTCTTGAAGGAGTTTTTCCAGGGCCCCCATGTCGGAGTGGGGATAGACCTTGACGGCGGCCCTGGAAATCCGGCAGCCGTCCACAATGCTGGCGTGGTTCAGGGCGTCGGAAAAAATCACGTCCCCCGGTCCCGCCAGAGCATAGAGGACGCCCAGGTTCGTCATGTAGCCCGTATTGAAAATGACGGCGTCCTCTTTATGTTTGAAATGGGCGATTTCCCTTTCCAAATCGGAAAGCTCAAACACCGCGCCGCTGGTGAGGCGCGCTCCGCCGGAGCCGGTGCCATAGGAAATGGCAAGCCCTGCGGCCTTTTCCACTTCCCTTTCATGGGTCATGCCCAGGTAATCGTTGGAGTTGAAGACGATGTACTCCTTCCCCTGCCGGTCCACCCCTTTGGAGGCGGTTACCATGCGGAGGTCCGAGACTTTGCGGAAACGGCCTTCCGTTCTGATTTCATCCAGCCTTTTAGAAATATCACTGATCTTCATGGGGCAGCCTCACAAGAACGGTCTGGTTCTGCATGTAATCATCGTAGGCATCCATATCGGTGCCCGGTTTCACGAAGAACACCCGGCCTCCCACGGGGTCACCCATGTCCTTCATCACCGTAATGCGGCCGTACCCGAATTTCCGGGAGCCCACATAGCCGGTGACATAGTCCGGATCGTCGGACCAGCAGAGCTCCGCCACCGTGCCGGGAGCATAGGCCACTTTCGACGCCAGCACCAGCGCTTCCCGGGGATGATCGCCGCCAAGTCCCTTCTTCCCCATGATTTCATCGTACAGGGCGGTGTCCTCGCAGTCCATATTGCTGCAGCGCACGCCCCGTTCATGGCGGTCATCCAGCCGCTTCCCCGTGACGGCGTCCATGACGATGGCGCCCCGCATGCTGTCGGTCAGGGACTCCAGCTCGTGAAAGGCACTTTGGATGGCTGCCTGGCTTACGCCGATTCGGGCCAGTTCCTTTTTGGCCGTTTCCCGCCCCTCTTCCTTCGTGGACGTATTCATCTGGTAAATAGGAATCATGGGACAATAGGTAATGGACTGGGGCTTCACCTCTTCCACCTTCACCTGGATGAAATCGGCGGCGCCCCGCTCGTGGGTCCTGGCCCGGCGCAGCATGGCAATCACGTCCGCCTCCACCTGGTCCTCCGGCACGATTCTTTCCGCACCGGAAATATGACGGCCTCCCTCTCCATGATAACCGCCAAGACTGGAACGCATTTTCACACTGTACAGCAACGAAACCACTCCTTTTGTCAACTTATTATGGTTTTATTGTCAACCATAAAGGTGAAAAATAATCCGAAGTTATCGCACTTCAGCTGTTGTTTTTTAGTGTAAAACTGTTAACTATTATTTGTCAAGATAGAAATATTATTTAGTTTACAATACAAGAAAAGAGTTACTTTGGAGGATTGACTGTATTCCCGTACGCAAGTGGATATAGGGGTAAAAGGTTCTTAAGATTGACGGGGCAAAAGCCCCGAGGGGGCTCAAGTTTGACGGCCCTTTGGGCCGAGGGTTGTGGATAGCCGCCTTTGGCGGCTATGATTATGAAATCAGCGTTACGTGCTTACCTTCCCGCCGGACGCGTCATCCTGAGCGCCAGCGAAGGATCTCGGTGAGCATCCCCAATGACTCACCTGTCAATAAATACCAATCAGCGGGAAGGGGCCGCCTTCGGCGGCCATCCCCTGAATAGGGGGTGGAAAATTAGCCTCTCTACACTATCTTCCAGAATCATGTGGTGCACTCTCCAGCATCCATAGTGCCCCCGCTTTAGCTGGGTGGCAAGGGAACTGGAGTCACACCAGCGAACTGGATTTGTAGGGGAGCGGCAGCGACCTGAAAATCCAGTGAGTCGGTGATAGCCGTGCTGTAGGGAGTCGACAGACGACTGAGAATCCAGTGACACGCTTCACACCGTGGCAAAGGTGGTGGCGCCAGCCACCAAAGGGGGGCGAGCACAGCGAGCCTGCCGCCTGTGGCGGCATATATACTCATCGCCCCTTGGGCGATACCACCACCCTCAGCGGCGAAGCCGCTGTCAAACCTTAGAACCTTAAGAACCTTCGGCCCTTTAGGGCCGTCAACCTTCACGCCGCAGGCGTGTCCAATGGCGATACCACCACCCTCTGAACCCTTTGAATCTTCTGAACCCGGGCCGCTCCGCGGCCCCATATTTCCCGTACTCTCTCCTCTCCCAAGAACAGGGCGGAAATTTGAAAGAATTCTATTTTTTTGCTAAAATGGTACTGTTATCAGTTAGAGAGGTGCGAAATGTTTTTACATGAAATTATAAAAGGAGCAGACCCTGCCCATGCCGTATTTGAGGGGGAATCCAGGGTAACCTACGGAGAAATGGAAGAGGAGCTTCGCCGCTATCGGAACTGCCTGTATCATATGGGTGTAGGCAGGGGCGACCGGGTGGCCCTGTATTCCGCCAACCGGCCGGAATTTGTGTATGTCTATCTGGCGGTGGTGAGCCTGGGGGCCATCATCATTCCGGTGAACAATTCCCTGGTGGACCGGGAAGTGGACTACATTATCAAAGACGCCGGCGCCACGCTTCTGGTGACGGATACGGCCCTGGAAGTCTCCTGTCCTTCCATTGACATCCATGACCTGGATTTCAAGGCTTCCGAGGATACCTGCCCCGAAGCGCCCCGGTTTCCGGAAGATATTACGGAAGACGACGTATGTGCCCTGGTCTATACCTCCGGCACCACCGGCAGTCCGAAGGGTGCCATGCTGACCCATCGGAATCTGGTGGGCAATGTGGAGCAGTTCATTTCCCGCATTGTCTTCAAACCGGAAGACAAGGTGCTCTGCGTACTGCCCATGTTCCACTGCTACGGCCTGACCACCGTGGTGAATGCGGGCCTCTACGCCCATTCCACCATTGTCATCTTAAGGTCCAAGAGCCCCACGGAAATCATCAATACCATTGTGGAACATTCCGTCACCATTGCCATCATGGTGCCGCCTATGTACAACCTGCTGGCAAGGCGGGGCGATCCTTCGGTGATGAAAACGGTGCATACCTTCATTTCCGGCGGCGCCTCCATTCCCCAGCCCGTGGCCCAGGCCTTCTATTTCCGCTTCCGCCATCCCGTGCAGGAAGGCTACGGCCTTACCGAAGCATCGCCGGTGGTCTGCGTCCTTCCCAGCGCGAAACCGAAGTACCTCACCAGCGGCCCCGTGCTCCCCGGCGTGGAGGCTTACATCCGCACCGAAAGCGGCGGCCCCTATGAGCCCGGCACGGTGGGCGAACTCATGGTGCGGGGTTCCAATGTTATGAAGGGCTACTGGAATAAGCCGGAGGAAACGAAAAAGGTCCTCTCCGAAGACGGCTGGCTCCGCACCGGCGACCTGGCCTACATGGACGCCGACAAGTACATTTACATTGTGGACCGCATCAAGGATTTGATTATTGTGAATGGGGAAAATATTTACCCCGGCGAAGTGGAAGACTGCATTTACGAAGTGGAAGGCGTGGCGGAATGTGCTGTGGTGGGCCATCCGGACCCCCTCCGCGGCCAGGCGGTATGGGCCTACGTGGTCATGAAGGATGGCTATGAATTTGATGAAAATAAAATCAGGAAGCACATGTCCAAGAACATTGCCAGCTACAAAATTCCCCGCCGCTTCATCCCCATGGATGCCCTGCCGAAGAATGCCACAGGAAAGATCCTGAAACGGGCGCTTCGGGACAATTGAGATTTGAAAGAGCACGCAAAAAGAGCAGCCACAAGGCTGCTCTTTTTATATGTGCCATTAACGGTGCTTACGGTATTCCTAACAGCAAGGGGGTTCAGAAGGTTCAAATGGTTCAAAGGGTTCAGAGGGGAAGGTATCGCCGCTTCGCGGCGATGAATTTTATATGCCGCCGATAGGCGGCATATATGCTCATTGCCGCGCAGCGGCTGTCAAACTTTAGAACCTTAAGAACCCTCGGCCCCAAGGGCCGTCAACCCTCACGCCCGAAAGGGCGTGTCCTATGGCGGCCCCTTATAGCTCCGGCAGTTCCCTTCCTTCCAGCATTTTCTGTACCATGCGGATATGTTTATCCACGGTGGCCAGTTTCCAGCGGGTTTCCAGCTCTTCCTCTCCGGAAAGGCAGAGGACGCATTTGCCGCTGTCTCCGGTGTAGAAGCCGCGGATGGCGTCCAGACGGACGTAGCCCAGGGTGGGTACCCGGTCGGCCATGCGGATCTGCACGAAGATGCTGCCGTCGTTTAGAAGGACGCCGGTGCCCCGTTTCCCGTCGAACAGTTTCCGGCAGGCCCGGTTGTCGTTTCCCATGAAGGCGGCCAGGGTGTTCATATACCGCTCCACGCTGCAGAAGCGGCGGCAGCGCCTTCCGTCTTCGTAAACCACCATGCAGCCCCGGGCGGGGCCGTTCATGATGGGAATGAGTGCTGCAATCTGTGAAGGTTCCATTTCTTTCCTCCTCTATGATTTCATTGATTTTCCTGTTCCGGTTTGTATCGGGGAGGAAAGCAGCTGGTGCTTTCCTGCATCTTTCCCAATAAGAACGTTAGTTCTTTATAGATTATAATAGAACTGATGTTTGAAATCAAGCGGTGAAATCCATTTCTCCGTTTGCATGAGCATTTATCTGTAAAACGAATAAAAACGGAGGAAATCGATGAAAAACAAATATACATAGTCATATTGCAATTTTTTGATTCTAGTGTATAATTTGGTTAAATCACTTTTCTGCAGGAATTCAGACAATGCAGAGGTGACGGAGAAATGTACGGGGCACCGTACCATATTGGTGGATGATGTACACTGAAAAATGAGAGCCCAAAGCTCTCTGCCGAAGGAGTAATACTATCAGGCGTTCAGAAGAACACGAAACTGTGTACGGACACATCTCTGGAGAGTCCCATTCAATTGGGAGCCGAAGGTGTAAAGGAATTTCACCCGTAGAAATTCCGAATCTCTCAGGCAAAAGGACAGGGCTGGCACATGGGTAACTCCCGTGTTTTCTGTTACGCCAGCATCAGTCTCTTTGGAGCCTGAGTGCGGCGATTTTTTGTTTATGACAACAATTACGGGAAACAAGGGGGACATGATTATGGACATGGCACAGATTAATCAACTTGTAGGTACCATTGACGGGTTCGTATGGGGGCCTGTCATGCTGATTCTGCTGGTAGGCACGGGCATTTACATGACCGTAAGCCTCCGCTTCCTCACCTGGCGGAACCTGCCCTATGCGCTGAAGAGCGTATTCGGCCATGATGCCCGCACCACCAGCCGCGGCAGCGGCGACGTATCGCCTTTCTCCGCCCTCATGACGGCCCTGGCTGCCACCATCGGCACCGGTAATATCGTCGGTGTGGCCACTGCCATGTTTGCCGGCGGCCCCGGCGCCCTGGTATGGATGTGGCTTTCCGCCTGCTTCGGACTGTCCACCAAGTTTTCCGAATGTATGCTGGGCTTCAAGTACCGCGAAGTGAATGCGAAGGGTGAAATGAAGGGCGGCCCCATGTTCACCATGAAGAACGGCTTCAAGAACCGGAGAGCCGGCCTCATCATGGGCACCCTCTTTGCTTTCTTCGCCGTCATCGCTTCCTTCGGCATCGGCAACATGACCCAGGCCAACTCCATCAGCACCGCTGTGGAAACCACCTTCGGCATTTCCACCACCATCGTCGGCGCCGTGCTCACGGTGCTCACCCTGGCAGTCATCGTAGGCGGCATTACCTCCATTTCCAAGGTTTCCTCCGTGGTGGTTCCCGGCATGGCTGCCTTCTACATCCTGGCCGGTCTGCTGTGCATTGTTATTAATTATGAAAATATTCCTCACGGTTTGTACCTCATCCTCATGATGGCCTTCGACCCCTCCGCCGTGGAAGGCGGCGTGGTAGGCACCATCACCGTGTCCGTCATGAATGCAGTCCGCTTCGGCGTGGCCAGAGGCTGCTTCTCCAACGAAGCGGGCCTGGGCTCGGCTGCCATTTCCGCTGCCGCTTCCACCACCGACCGTCCTGCAAGACAGGGTTATATTTCCATGACCGGCACCTTCATTGATACCATCATCGTATGCTCCATCACCGGCCTCACCATCGCCTCCTCCGGCGTTCTCGGCACCCTGGGCGCTGACGGCAAGCCTTTGACCGGCGTAGGCCTCACCATGGCCGCTTTCTCCACCCATCTGGGCACGGCAGGCAGCTACATCGTATCCATCGGCATCATCCTCTTCGCTTTCTCCACCATCCTCGGCTGGGAATACAACGGCGAAAAAGCCTGGGAATACCTCTTCGGCACCCATAAATACAACGTTATTTACCGTGTCGCTTTCTCCCTTGTGGTATTCGTAGGCGCCACCCAGACCCTGGACCTGGTATGGAACCTCTCCGACATCGCCAACGCCCTCATGGCCATCCCGAACCTCATCTCCATCCTGGTTCTCTCTCCTGTGATTAAGGAAGAAGTCTTCTCCTTCCAGGAAGTGATCCGCCAGGAAAAGGCGGCCAAAAAAGCACTGGCCCATGAAGCGGCCAATGAATCCGTGAAAATCTAGTATGTCTCCGCATTGTGAAATCAAAAACCCCGGCCGGAAGGTCGGGGTTTTGCGATGGCGGTGCAGGAACTGCTGAAGGCAGGAAGGTTCAGAAGGGAAGGCTCTCGGCCCTTCGGGCCGAAGGTTCTTATGGTTCTAAAGTTTGACGGGCCTTTGGCCCGAGGGGTGTGGTATCGCCCTTGCGGGCGATGAGTATATATGCCGCCTTCGGCGGCGAGGGAATAGCGCCACTTACCTTCCCACCGGACACGGTCATTCAGTGTCGGTCAGCCGACAATAGGAAAGCCCTTATATGTGCAAGCTAAGGGCCAACTTCGGCTGACTCGGAGACCCTATGCAGGGTCTCCACAAAGCGAAAGAATTTCAGTACGTGGTGATAGTGATTCATTGACCGGTGAATATCTGGGGGCAGGGAAAACCGTACAACCGGGCTTCGCCCGTGGGAAATGCACCCCTTCTGCCGCCTGCGGCGGCGTCTCTCCACGGGAAAGCGTCTCACGAAATTTTCAGTCGCCTTCCGGCTCCCTACAAATTTCGTTCGCTTGCCACCCCGGAGGGGGAGATTTTAGCGGCGCTATCCTTTGTGCAACTCATGAAACTGGACGGGAAACATAGAGCAAACTTCCCCCTCCGGGGGAAGTACCGCCGTAGGCGGGGATAGGGGTGTATTTCCATCGCGCCGCAGGCGCGGTTGTAAAGGTTTTTGCCGCCGATAGGCGGCATATATATTCATCGCCCCTTGGGCGATACCACAACCCTCGGCCCGTAGGGCCGTCGCCCCTTTCTACACAACCCGCCGCCATCAGGCGGCCACAACCTTCGGGGCGAAGCCCCGTCAACCCTCTTGTGCTTGAGAATTCAGCTTAACCATGCCTTCCCGCCGACCGGTATTTATTAGCACTGTCCCAAATGTGCAGCATACCGAGATTCTTCGCTGTCGCTCAGAATGACGCATAGGGCGGGAAGGTAATCCCGTGACACTGATTTCATACTCATAGCCGCCACTACAACCCTCGGCCCGTAGGGCCGCCGCCCCCCCTTCTATACGACCCGCGGCATATAAAACTTCATCGCCCGCAAGGGCGATACCACCACCCTCTGAACCCTTTGAACCTTCTGAACCCTCTGAACCCGGGCCGCCGGCGGCGGCCCCAATTAATAACCAAACCGTCCATATTCCATGAATTATAATTCAAATGGTATTATTTCCATATTTTATTGACTATTCAATTTCAATATATATAGAAATGTATAAAAGATTTCATAAATATATTGGTCTGCTGATATATATTTGCTATAATAGGGTAAATAATAAGTGCAAGTATATGAGGGAGGGCACGTTATGAACTTATCTGTACAAATTTTTATTTCCCTGGTCCTGTCCGTGGTGGTGGGCCTGGTGCTGGGGGACGGAGCGGCGGCTCCGGTGAAGACGTGGATTGCGCCTATCGGCACCATGTTTATTAACCTCATCAAAATGATGATTGTTCCGGTTGTTTTCTGTTCCCTGGTGGTGGGCATGACCTCCATGGGGGATATGAAGAAGCTGGGCCGTATCGGCGTGAAGACGCTCTGCATTTACATGATAACTACGGCCATTGCCATTGTCATCGGTTTTGCGGTGGCCGGCGTCATCCAGCCGGGCATCGGCATGGCCCTGCCTACGGATGCGGCGGCGCCGAAGGTGAAGGAAGCGCCCACCATTATGCAGGTCTTCGTGAATATGATTCCTGCCAACCCCATTGCCTCCATGGCGAAGGCGGACATTCTGCCGGTTATCATTTTTGCCCTTTTCGTAGGGGCCGGCATTGTATCCGTAGGCGGCAAACGGGCGGAAACGCTGATTACCTTCTTCGACGCCTCTGCGGAAGTGTGCTATAAGATTATCGGCATGATTATGAAGACCGCCCCCGTCGGCGTATTCTGCCTCCTCCTTCCGGTGGTGGTGCAGAACGGCCCGAAGGTGCTGCTGCCCCTTCTTTCCGTCATCATCTGCATGGCCGTGGGCAGCGTCATCCATGCGCTGTGCGTGTATTCTTCCATGACCACCATTGCCGCCCACATGAGTCCCCTGAAGTTCTTCCGGGGCATGTCGGAGGCCATGGCCATTGCCTTTACCACCTGCTCCTCCGCCGGCACCCTGCCTGTGAACATGCAGAACGTGCAGACGAAACTGGGTGTGAAGCGGGACATCGCTTCCTTCGTCCTGCCGCTGGGAGCTACCATTAACATGGACGGCACGGCGCTGTACATGGGTATCTGCTCCCTCTTCATTGCCAACGTATTCGGCATTCCCCTCACCATGGACCAGATGATGATGATCGTTTTGACCGGCACCCTGGCTTCCATCGGTACCGCCGGCGTGCCCGGTGCAGGGCTCATCATGCTGGCCATGGTGCTCCAGTCCGTGGGCCTTCCCATGGAAGGGCTGGCTCTGGTAGCCGGCATCGACAGGGTGCTGGATATGTTCCGTACCTGCCTCAACATCACCGGCGACGCCGCTGTGGCAGTGGTGGTGAATGCTACGGAAAAGGAATAATAAAGTCATAGAAGCATATTGTTTATTTCTCCATGATAATTTATAATAGTGACAACTTCACAAGTGGATGATGCATGCGGAAAAAGACACTAAGGAAAACGCCGGTTTAATCGGCAGCGATTCCCCAGGGTCTGCCGAAGGAGTAACACTATCAGGCGTTCATTGAACACGAAACTGCATGCGGACAAACTCTGGAGAGCCCCGGGCATTCCCGGGCGCCGAAGGTGCACAGGCCGGATTTCCGGCTGTAATCTCTCAGGCAAAAGGACAGAGCCGGGTGGTGATTGAAACCAATGACCGCCGGCTCTGTTTTATTTTACTGAGCCGGCGGTTTTATTGTGGAGAGGAAGAATGGAAGCTTTTTAAAAGGAAATGCGGGTAGTGAATCTATAGGATTCAGGGGAGGTTGTTTCTATGTTAGTAGATGTATTGAACCAAATCGACAGTATCGTGTGGGGGCCCTGGCTCCTCATCCTTCTGGTGGGAACCGGCGTATTCCTGTCCTGCCGGCTGGGATTCCTGCAGGTCATGAAGCTGCCGAGGGCGCTGAAACTCATTTTCTTCGCAAGAAACAAGGGGGACGGGGACATTGATTCCTTCAAGGCCCTCTGCACCGCCCTGGCAGCCACCGTGGGCACCGGCAACATCGTAGGCGTGGCCACCGCCATCAAACTCGGCGGCCCTGGGGCCCTCTTCTGGATGTGGCTGGCCGCCTTCTTCGGCATGGCCACCAAATTCTCCGAAGGCTGCCTGGCCGTGAAATTCCGGCAGGTGGACGACCAGGGAAATATTGCCGGCGGTCCTATGTACTACATTGAAATGGGACTTGGCAAGAAATGGAAACCCCTGGCTGTGGCCTTTGCCCTCTTCGGCATTATGACCGCCATGCTGGGCAGCGGCACCACCACCCAGATGAACGCCATCGTTTCCTCCGTGAACGCAGGATTCGGCGTTTCCACCTACATCACCTGTGCCATCGTCACCATCCTGGTAGCCATCATCACCTTCGGCGGCCTCCAGTCCATTTCCAAGACCGCCTCCAAAATCGTACCGGCCATGGCAGTCATCTACTTCATTGTCACCGTCATTTTCCTTATCATGAACGCCTCCGAAGTGCCCCATGCGGTAGGTGAAGTCATCAGCGGCGCCTTCAACGGCACCGCAGCTGCCGGCGGCTTCGCCGGCGCCGGCATTATGCTCACCATCCGGAGCGGCATCGCCAGAGGCCTCTACTCCAATGAATCCGGCCTGGGCAGCGCCCCCATCGTGGCCGCCGCCGCTAAAACCAAGTGGCCGGCAGAACAGGGACTCATTTCCATGACCGGCACCTTCATCGACACCATCATCATCTGCACATTAACCGGCCTCACCATCATCGTATCCGGCGTATGGACCGGCACCACCAACGGCGCCGAAATGACCCAGGCCGCCTTCGCCACCACCTACGGAAGCCTGGCCCCCTTCATCCTCACCATCTCCCTCACCCTCTTCGCCTTCACCACCATCATCGGCTGGAACTACTACGGCGAACGGTGCTGGGAATACCTCTTCGGCACAAAGACCATCAAACTCTACCGCATCGGCTACATCGCCATCCTGGCCTCCGCCGTGTTCCTCAAGCTCGAAGCTATCTGGTCCCTGGCGGACATCGTGAACGGCCTCATGGCCATCCCGAACCTCATCGCCCTCCTGGGCCTCTCCGGCGTCATCACGGCAGAAACAAAGAAATACTTCAACCACCTGGCCATCAGGGATGCCAAACTGAAAGCCTACAAAGCAAGAAGAATAGGAAAGAAATAAAAGAAACCGGGCTTGGGCCCGGTTTCTTTATGGAGACACTGGCGGCGGGAAATTGTATTCCCGAAGGCAAGCGGGTTCAGAAGGTTCAAAAGGTTCAGAAGGTTCAGAGGGGAAGGTATCGCCGCGTTGCGGCGATGAGTTTTTATAATGCCGCCGCAGGCGGCAGCGAAAACCATACAACCGCGCCTGCGGCGCGATGGAAATGCACCCCTTCTGCCGCCTACGGCGGCGTCTCCCCCGGAGGGGGAGATTTTAGCGGTTCTATAATTTGAGATGCTTATGAGAACAAAAGCAGTACGGAGAGCAAACTTCCCCCTCCGGGGTGGCAAAGGAACTGGATTCGTAGGGAGCCGTAGGTGACTGAGAATCCAGTGACATGCTTCCCTTTAGGAGAAGTACCGCCGTAGGCGGGAATAGGGGTGCATTTCCATCGCGCGTCAGCGCGGTTGTATGGTTTTTTCTGCAGAATGGCATTTATTGATGACTGTCTCAAATGCCCCGCACACCCAGATTCTTCCCGCGTTTAGAATGACAGTGTCCGGCGGGAAAGTAAGCACGTAACACTGATTTCATAATCATAGCCGCCAAAGGCGGCTATCCACAACCCTCAGCAGCCACAGGCTGCCTCAAACCTAAGAACCCTCCGGCCATGGGCCGGTCAATCTTAAGAACTTTTCTGCACAACCCTTCTATACAACCCGCCGCCGCAGGCAGCCATAACCTTCGGGGCCGCAGGCCCCGTCCACCTCCCCCTCTGAACCCTTTGAACCCGGAGCTGCTTCGCGGCTTTTTCCCGCCGACTGGTATTTACCGGCATTTCCATCACTTACGATTCTTACCAAGATTCTTCGCTGTCGCTCAGAATGACGATGCTGGGCGGGACGGCAAATCCCGTAATGCTGACTTCATACTCATCGCCGCAAAGCGGCGCCACCACAACCCTCGCAGCCACAGGCTGCGTCAAACTTAAGAACCCTCCGGCCGAAGGCCGGTCAATCCTAAGAACCTTTCTGCACAACCCTTTTCCACAACCCTTCTACACAACCTGCGGCGAAGCCGCGCCTTTTTTTTATTTGCGGCGTCAGCCGCCACCACTCCCCTCGGCCCGAAGGGCCGTTGCCCCCTGAGCGCTAGCGAACACAACCTGCCGTCATCAGGCGGCCATAACCCTCGGGCCAAAGGCCCGTCAACCCTCACGCCGAAGGCGTGTCCAAAGGCGCCATTCTGCCCTTTCCTCACAAGTCACAAAGTGCTATGCTATAACTAAATCTATTTTACACAGGAGGCAGCTATGAATTACGCAGAAGACAAACCGTTTCGGAAATGGGTGCTGGCGGCTCTTTTGACGGGGGCGGCGGTGCTCCTTTCCCCTTTATTTTCTTTTCCCCTGGGGGTGACCAGGGCTTTTCCGCTGCAGCACATGATTAATATTTTCCTGGCGGTGCTCTGCGGCAGCCGTTACAGCACGTCGGCGGCGTTCTGCACGTCGGTGATTCGGAATCTTCTGGGCACCGGAAGCCTTCTGGCCTTTCCGGGCTCCATGATCGGCGCCTTCCTGTCGGGGTTCCTCTACAGCCGTCTTCACACCCTGTGGGCGGCGGTGCTGGGAGAATTCGTGGGCACTTCCATTATCGGCGGCCTGGTTTCCTATCCCATAGCAGCCCTCTTCATGGGTTCCTCCAAGGGCGCCCTCTTCTATGTGTCCCTCTTTTCCATTTCCTGCGGCGCCGGCTGCGTTATTGCCTATGTGGTTTTGAAGAGCGCCCGTATAATTCAAACAGAATTCATCAAAATGAGATAAAAAGTGGTTCCTGAATGAAATCGAAGCGCCTTTGGAGCGGATTCAAAAAGGAAGAACATGGAAATTTTCTCAAAAGAGACCGGCGGCGGTCTCTTTTTTATGGCTGCTATATGCTTTTTAGTACGGAAAACAGGCTATCCTTGCCATTTTATCATCAGGTGCTAATTCCTATTGACAGACTGATTCAATACGGGGTATAATGTTTTAGTTTCATAAGCTGAAAATCATTCAATTTCATACTATCGTTTTAAAAATAAAAATCCATTTGAGAATTTAAAGAGAGCTAACCAAAGCTCCGGGGAGAGAAAATGAAACACTGCCTTCTGAAAACCGCCATGGCCGCCTTGTTTGCGACCGCCGCTTTTACCGTTTCCGCCGCCAATCCTTTTGCCGATGTAGATACATCCTCCTGGGCCTACCAGGCCGTATCCCAGCTGTCCGACCAGGGTGTGGTGGATGGCTATCCCGATGGCACCTTCAAGGGAGATAAGAATGTGAGCCGCTACGAACTGGCCCAGATCATCGCCCGCCTCATGGCAAAGGAAGACAGCCTCAATGACAGCCAGAAGGCTGTGGTGCAGAAGCTGTCCGCTGAATACGCCGACGACCTTCAAAACCTGGGTGTCCGGGTGAAGGAATTGGAAAAGAAGACAGGAAACCTCTCCACCATTACGGAACTCCGGGTACAGGACATTCCCCGCTATGACAATGTATATAAGGACAGCAAATCCAGCCACGACGAACTGAGCCTCCGTGTCCGTATCAATACCATGGCCAATGTGAACGACAGAAGCACCGTGTACAGCCAGCTGGAAACCACCATGAGCATGAACGGCTCCACCCCCTTTGATCCGAACCGCCAGGACTGGTCCAGCCGCGAAAGCAGCGACGCCGATAAAACAAGGACCGGCTACGGCGACGGCGACCTCCACCTGAACCGCCTGTGGGCAACCTACCAGTTCGGACCGAAACAGGATACCTCCAAGCTCCCCTTCGGCCCCTCCAAGAACCTCATCGGCATTGGCCAGTTCCCCGTTAAAATGGGCGTCACCGGCTATACCTACGACGGCCAGTTCAAAGGCGCCTTCATCTCCTTCGGCGACTACCGCCAGGGCGGCCGCTTCACCATCGCCCACGGCCGCGCTACGGATATCAACTATAACTACACAGGACCCATGGTGAGAGGCATGTCAGGTATGTCTGCATTGACTACAAAGGCAATTAAGAGTCAGCTGCTTAGTACCCTTGATAAGAGTGGTCTGGACAAAGTTCCAACTTTCAAGGAGGAGGTAAATGCTGCCAAGCAGGCTATCAGTGCAGCTCAGACAAATAAACAACTGCAGAATACCATTTCTGCTATCGGAAAGAAATTAGCTGAGAAATTAGCTGCGTCCGGAAATCCGAAGCTGATGGAGATTGGTCAGAAGGTACAGGGCATTAATATTGCCAACCTTGTTTCCAATGGTGTAGGCTACTATAACCTTGATAACGATACCCTTTACCCCATGGGCAAAGATGTAATGGAAGACTGGGGACAGGATGAAGATGTACCGGTCACCTATGCTTCTTACATTTTCAAGAAACCGAAACAGTGGGAATTCCATGCCTACGGCATGACCGCCAACGGCCCCATCGGCAAAATTTGCAGGGCCTACGGCTTTGCCGGTGCCTACTATGTGACCCCCATGTGGCATGTACAGGGCGAATTCGTCAAGAATATGCGGAAACTCCCCCTGAACAATGAACGGCCCTACAGCTTCAACTACGGCCTCCACTACGGCACTGCCGATATTCTCCAGGGCGGCTCCTTCGAAGTAGGTCTGGACTATGTATACAGCCAGGCAGGCACCTACTTCGGCGGCTCCTCCGATGACATTGTGGACCAGTACATGGGCCATATTTATAAAAACTGGCATGGCATGCATAATGTTCCTGCCTATATTGCAGACAAGATGGATGCTCAGCTCAACGGCACCGATTCTGCTAACCGCAACTACGGCGGCGCTAAATTCTTCCTGGCCAAAGCCTCCTTCGTCCCCATGAGAGGCCTCATCATTGATGCGGAATACGGCTTCAACGCCAAAGACATGGGTGGACGGAAAATGGACAACATGTTCATGCTGAAAGCTACGGCTTACATTAAATAATCGAATTGTGGCATGAAAAAACCGGATGAGAAATCATCCGGTTTTTTAGTGGGGCGCGGAGCGCCCCACGGGTTCAGAAGGTTCAAATGGTTCAAAGGGTTCAGAGGGGAAGGCGGTGTCGTAAGGCACCAAAGAGGGATTTGCCGCAATGGTATATGGAATCATATGACGCAATAGTTCTCCGCCGAAAATTCTCGTTTCCCCTTGAGGGGAACGCCACGAAGTGGCAAAGGGTGTACGAGATAAAGCACTGCCATGATACTCCATTGCAGACGTGATCGCCGAAAGGCGACCTTTTGATAACTCCCTCATAAATCATCCTGCAGAAAGCTGCCTTTCGGCAGTCAGATTAAAATGGAGTTTCATCTCTCCTTATGCCTTCGTACACCCTTTTGCCGCTAGCGCGGCACTTCCCCTCAAGGGGAAACGAGACGTTACGCGCTTGCCTTTCCGCATAAATGCGGTGAGACAATGACAGGGGGAGAGAAAAAACTATGAACCCTATTCCTATTCCTCCGCTTTCCCGTCTTCCACGATTTCCGCTGCCTTTTCCCAGAGGAGCCCCAGAAGGAGGCCGGCGGCGAAGAAGAGGAGCCAGGACATGTTGGACGAAGAAAGGGGGAGGGATTCCATGAACGCCTCCAGCCGGGGCATGGAGAGCCCCGCCGCTTTCAGGGCGTCATAGAGGGAAGGAAAGAAGGTGAAGGCGGTGGCCAGGATGTACACCTTCCGGCTGCCATGGAAGAAATCGTTCAGAAAGGTGAGGAGGATGAGGGAAATGGACAGGGGATAGAGGAAAAGAAGCACCGGAATGGCGCCTTTGATAATGGCGGAGAGACCGAAGAGGGCGATGAAGAAGGAAAGGACGGTGAAGAAGGTGGCCCAGACCTTATGGGAGAAGCGGGGAAGAAGGGTGTGGAAATAGGCGGCGCAGGAAGCAATGAGGCCGATGGAGGTGGTGAGGCAGGCCAGGATGACGATGATACCGAGAAGGAGACTCCCCATATTTCCGAAATAGAAGGACGCAGCCCCCACCAGCACGGGAGCGCCGTTTTCCACGTGTCCCAGCACGGCGACGGAAGAGGCGCCCAGGGTGCAGAGGGCGGCGTAAATGAGGAACATGAAGAACGTGGAAATGAGACCGGACTTCAGCGCAGCCGCTGCGATTTCACGATTGGACGACAGACCGTAGAGGCGGATGGATTCCACCACAATGACGCCGAACACCAGGCCAGCCAGGCAGTCCATGGTATTGTAGCCCTCCAAGAGCGCCGAAGAAAAGGCCTTCACCGGCGTGTCGTAGGCAGGAGACGGCGCCATCCAGCTTCCCATGGGAAGGAAGAGGGACGCGGCGATGAGGATGAAGAGGAACGCCAAAAGCAGCGGTGTAATGCACTTGCCGATACGGGGCACCAGCTTCGACGGATTGATGGACAGGTACCAGGACAGAAGGAAGAAAAGAAATACGAAGCCGTAAAGGCCCATGGTTCTCATATCCCCTGGAAGGAAATGGGAAACGGCGATTTCATAGGACACCGTGGCGGTACGGGGGATGGCAAAGAAGGGCCCGATGGTGAGGTACAGGGCGCAGCTGAAAAGAATGCCGTACACCGGACTCACCCGTCCTGCCAGCTCCTGCAGGTTCTTCCCGGAAAAGCAGATGGCCAGCACCGAAGCAAAGGGCAGCCCCACGCCGGTAATCAGGAATCCCGCCGTGGCATACCAGGTATTCCAGCCCGAATTCTGTCCCATAAAAGCAGGAAATATGAGATTTCCCGCGCCAAAAAAGAGGGCAAACAGCATGAGCCCGATAGCAATGTATTCATTTGAAGTCTTTTTCATACAATTCCCATTTCTTTATTTAAATACGTCGAAACAACATAATGCTATTTTATCATAAATTCTAAGAGTTTGCATGAAAAAAGTGAATAATATGTTAGTGGGATAGTGAGCTGGTGGACTAGTGAGCTAGTGTACTAGTGGGCTGGTGGGACTGCTGTCGGCTATCGGCTATCGGCTGACCGACTTGGTGGGCGCCCCTTCAGAAATATGGGGGCGCCATTATGATAAAACCATACAACCGCCCTTACGGGCGATGGAAAAGAGCGTCCCCCTTGCCCGCTTCGCGGGACTTCCCCGGCAAGCGGTGGCAGAACAAAGCTCCGCTAGGCTGTAATCTCATAAGTAGCTCTAAGCAAAGCACGGGTTGTTGTCCCACCGCTCCGCGGGGGGAAGGTGGTGCCGTAAGGCACCAAAGGGGGGAAGGCCGCCAAAGGCGGCCAATTCAGCAGAATGTTTATCATGACTTAAGCAGCAGAAGGCAAGACCCGTAACGTCTTGTCCCCTTGAGGTGGCAAGGGAACTGGATTCGTAGGGAGCTGTAAAGTGCGTATTCTGCATAGAATACGCACGGCCGGATAGGTTGGCGCCTGGTCTGCCCATAAAGGCGCTTTCCTTTGGCTATCCGGCCCGATGTCTGAGAATCCAGTGACACGCTTCTCTATGGGTGAACGCCACGTAGTTGCAAAGGGTGCAGGAGGGCAAGCGGCGACATGATACTCCATGCTGGTGTGACTGCCGAAAGGCAGCCCCTTCCCGCCGACTGGGATTCTTTAGTGAGCTAGTGGACTAGTGGACTAGTCTGAGTCAATGTCGGCAGGGACCGAGATTCTTCACTGTGTGGAGGTCCTGCATAGGACCTCCAAGTCAGCCGAAGTTGGCCCTTAGACTGCACATAAAAGGGCTTTCCTATTGTCGGCTGACCGACCCAGAATGACAAGTGTAAGGCGGGAAGGTAAGCACGTAACGCTGTCTTCATACTCATCGCCGCGAAGCGGCGATACCTTCCCCTCTGAACCCTCTGAACCCTCTGAACCTTCTGAACCTTTTCTCCCTCCACAACCCTTCTACACAACCCACGGCGAAGCCGTGCCCCTTCCGCGCCCATGGGGCGCGGAGCCCCCCTGTGCCCATGGGAATACCGCCATATACTCATAGTGACACTACCGCCATGAGGCTGTATAATAAAAAGAAAATCCGCCGCTTTGGCGGAGAGTGTACATATGGAGGAACATATGGGTCTGAAAGAATACAAGCTGGCCTATGGCCATGGAACGCAGTCTGTCATGCTCCCGGAGGAGCATATTTCCGATGTGCTGGAAGGAGTGCCCACGCCTGCCTGTGACGTGAAGGAGGCCACCATCGAATGCATGCGCCATCCTATTGGCACAAAGCCCCTCAAGGAGCTGGTGAAGAAGGGGGATAAGGTGTGCCTGGTGGTGGCGGACATTACCCGCGCCTGGAACAGGGCTTCCGAATTTACGGTGCATGTGGTGAACGAGCTGAATCTGGCGGGGATTCCGGATGATGATATTTACATCGTCTTTGCCCAGGGCACCCACCGTCCCCATACGGACGAGGAAAATGTGACCTGCGTAGGGGAAGAAGTGGCACGGCGCATCAAAATGTACCAGCATATTTCCACGGACAAATCCATGCTCACCCACATGGGCGTCACCAAACTGGGCACCGACGTGTGGATCGATACCCGTGTGGCCAAGGCGGACAAGGTGATCCTCATCAATGCCATCTCCACCCACGACATGGCAGGCTTCGGCGGCGGCAGAAAGCTCATCCTTCCCGGCGTGGCAGGCTTTGAAACGGTGCAGCAGAACCACTGTCACGCCCTGGGACCCACTCTGGGAAGCGGCCTCAATCCGGACGCCAAACTTTTGAAAATCGAAGGCAATCCGGTGTCCGACGACATGCAGGAAGCCTGCGACATGGTGGGCCCCTGCTTCCTGGTGCACTCCATTATCAACGAAGAGGGGGAAATTTCCTCCATGGTAGGCGGCGACCCCTACAAGGCATGGCTGGAAGGGACGAAGGAAACCTACCGCATGCAGAAGGTGCCCATGAAACAGCAGGCCGACGTGACCATCGTTTCCGCCGGCGGCTACCCGAAGGACACGAACCTCTACCAGGGCACCAAGTGCTATACCACCGCCGAAATCGCCACGAAAAAAGGCGGCATCATCATTACCATGATTGAAGCGGAGGACATTATGGAACCGCCGGCCTACCTGGGCAGTTTCAAGTACAAGAACCTGGAGGACATGGAGAAGGGTCTTCGGGAATGCTTCACCATCCCCTTCTTCGTGGCCTTTGAAAACCTCATCACCGCCATGACCCACACGGTGTACATCGTCACCCGGCCGGAAAACTTCGACATCCTCAGGGAAAAGACCCATCAGATTCCGGTGGCCACCGTGGAAGAAGCCTGGGAGCTGGCGCAGAAACAGCTGGCAAAAGAAGGAAAGAGGGACTACTCCATCAACATCATCCCCCATGGCAGCGCCATTGTTCCCTTTTTAAAGAAATAAGGACATGATGAAATGAAGAAAGCCATCCTTGCCCTCACCGCCGCCCTGGCTCTGTCCTTCTCTTTCACTGCTGGAGCCGCCGATTTCATCCATTTGAACGATTCCTCCTACGAAACCATGTGGCAGAAGGGGAAAACCATCAAAAAGCACGGCTCCCTGGAAAATCCCATGCACTACGGCGTGGAAATGCGCCACGGCACCATCGGCTCCAACCAGGTGGTGCTGGTGACGCCCTACACCGCAGGACTTTACATTTCCTCCACCGAAGTACTTCGGCTTCTGGACATCCCTTCGGACTTCAAAGGAGAGCTCCTCCAAAACCAGGACGTCCTCTTCATCGCGCCAGCCTACGTGCCGGTGCATCACCTCATCTCCTGGTCCACCGAAACCAAGGGCAGCGGCAGGGCGGAACACCTGGCCCTGGTGAAGGACGGAAAATTCATCTTTCCCCGGTACACCATGAACCCCACGGTGGACAGCCTCCTTCCCCACAGCCACTTCGTCCGTTACTTCGGCTTTACCCGGAAGGAAATTCTGGACGTGCCCTACGAAGTAAGATACGTCAACGGCGAAGGGGACCTCATCTCCTTCCAAGTGGATAAGAAGGATCTGGAAGAACTGATTCGGGAAGAAAAGAATTTCAGGGCGTAGCATTTGGAGCAATAAAAAAACTGCGACAGAATCGCAGTTTTTTTGTGCTATTAAGGAAGCTGTATTCCCGAAAGCAGGAGGGGGCGCCCGCCTTTGGCGGGCAGGGGCTCAGCCCTGCGCTTTTGCACGGGCTGAGGGTTGTGTAGAAGGGTTGTGAAGGCTATGACGGCGAGGGACGGGAATTTCATCCCGTAACGCTGACTTCATACTCATCGCCGAAGGCGATACCACCACCCTCAGCGGCTGAAGGCCGCTGCCCTCCCTTGAGCGAAGCGAACACAACCCTTCTATACAACCTGCGCCGTCAGGCGCGCCCCTTCACGGCGAAGCCGTACCGCCGGAACCCTCTGAACCCGGGCCCGTGAAGCGGTATAAAAAATAGCGCCCCACAGGGACGCCACCTTAACCCTCGGCCCAAAGGGCCGTCGCCCCCTTCTACACAACCCGCCGCCGCAGGCGGCCATAACCTCCAGCCCCGTAGGGGCTGGCCACCTTCCCCTCTGAACCCTTTGACCCCTCTGAACCTTCTGAACCCGGCCCCGCGAAGCGGGGCCTATTTCCATATATCCCCGTCCACCAGCTGTCCTTCCAATGGGAGGGCATTGGTGAACTGCCACAGCATGGCTTCCTTGATATCGCAGGCGCTGCCCCACTGGGCGCACCAGAGGGGAGTCCCTTCGGGAAGGGCGGGAATGTGGATTAAGTCCGCAAGCCAGGAGCAGGAGCTGTAGAGGCCGGCCGGGCAGCCCTGCTTATTCATTTCGGAAAGATAGCTCACACAGAGGGCGGTGATTTCTTCCTTTCCGGTGATTCCATTTCTTTCCTTATAACCGTCGGCATCTTCCATGTCCAGCCAGATGCCGGCGGAGAGCTTTTCCGGCGGCAGGCCTGCATCTTTCAGCACGAATGCGGTGAAGCGAGCTTCTTCTGCTGCCGCTTCTTCGGTCAATGCATAGCTGTAGTAGTACATGCCCAGCCCAAGGCCTGCATCCAGGACGCCGTTGGCGTATTCGTAGAAACGGCTGTCCAGGTGGCCCGCGCCCCAGCCCAGGCGGACGATGACGAAGGAGGCGCCCTGTTTCTTCAGGGAGCGCCAGTCAAAGGGCCGGTTGTGCTCCGATACATCGATACCCCACTTCATTTTGGGCCTCCCTTCATACGCTTCAGGAGGAAGGTGATGGAAGAAAATCCGGCTTCCGACAGGTTTTCCATCACCGACAGGGCCTCCGCAGCGGCAAGGTAGCTCACCGCCAGGGACACCATGCCCGAGGGATGGCCGCTTTCGGAGAGAAGATAGTCCGCCGAGGCGGAGACAAGGACGCAGAAATTATACAGAATAAGCTTGGACAGTCCCTGCTCCTTCATGGCGCTGCTGCAGATGAGGCCCAGACGGCGGGCCCTTGGGATGGCGCGGAGCATGGCAAGGAGCGTGGGCGATGATTTTCCTTCCGCCCGAAGGAGCTCCGCGCTGATGGCAATCCAGCGGGATCCAAGGTCCAGCAGCACCAGCAGGGAAAAGCAGAGGAACATGAGGGCGTGGTGCACCAGGGCAAGAAAGAAGATGGACAGCGCCGCCTTCAGTGGAAAATGGGAGGACAGCTCCTCCCATCCGGTGAATGATTGGTTCATAGGAAACCTCCTTTCATGAAATCCATTTCCTGTTTCTATAGTCGGAAACGGACCGGATTATCCCTGTCCTTCCTTTTGTGGTAAAATACCCTTGATGAAAGGAGATATGCCTTTGAACCATTTGAAACTGAAAGCGGCGGCCCTTCTGCTTTCTGCCACCCTGCTGGCAGGCTGCGGCCTCACCGATGAAAAGATGACCATGAAACCGGAAACGGGCGATGAAATCCAGGTCACCCTGGATGGCGGCGACGATTTCTCCATGAAGGAAACGTCCGGCATTATCCTGGTGTACCAGAAGAAAAAGGTGATGATGCGCTGCGCCTTCATTTCCAAAGAACAGGAACAGGCCCAGCGGGCTTCCATCATTACCATGCCCTTTGAAATCCATAGGGAAGATGATAATTATATTTCCTACAGCATGGCCGGCCCCGACGGCATGGTGAACTACTACATGTACCCCGTGGGAGAAAAGACCTGGCTCTTCGCCGCCACCCACCTGCCTCCGGAAGCGGCTGACAAGGTGCTCTCCCGCATTCATTTCAAGGATGTGAAATCATGAGAGTCCTGGTGAGCGCCTGCCTTCTGGGCAGAAACTGCAAGTACAGCGGCGGAAACAACAGAAGCGAAAGGGTACTGGCTTTCCTTAAAGATAAAGAAATCATCCCCGTGTGCCCGGAAGTGGAAGCCGGCCTTCCCGTGCCCCGGCCCCCTGTGGAAATCCGAAACGGCCGGGTCATCCGTCGTGACGGCACCGACATGGATGACATTTACCGGCGGGGCGTAGAAAGAGTGCTTGCCCGCATGGGAAAAGTGGATCTCGCCATCCTGAAATCCGGCAGCCCCACCTGCGGCGTCCATGACATCTACGACGGCACCTTCAGTGGAAAGAAAATCAAAGGAAGCGGCGTCCTGGCAGAAGCCCTGATGAAGATGGGTGTGACTGTGGTGGATGAGAAGGGGACGCTGTGACAGGCCCTGGCGGACCTGAGGGTTGACGAGGCTGACGCCGCGGGTTGTGTAAAAGGGTTGTGTTCGCTGGCGCTCAGGGGGCAACGGGCCTTTGGCCCGAGGGGGGTATCGCCGCCTTTGGCGGCGTCTCTCCATGGGAAAACATCTCACGTGATTTTCAGGTCGCTGCGCTACAAATCACGTTCGCTTGCCACCCGGAGGAAGCATGTCACTGGATTCTCAGTCGTTTTCAACTCCCTACAGCACGGCTATCACCGACTCACTGGATTTTCAGGTCGCTACCGCTCCCCTACAAATCCAGTTCGCTGGTGTGACTCCAGTTCCTTTGCCACCCGAAGGGGGATTCTGGCGGCGCTATTCCTTGAGGTGCTTATGGGTTCGAAAGCTGAACGAAGAGCAAATCTCCCCCTCCGGGGTGGCAAGCAAACACGATTCGTAGGGAGTCGTAGACGACTGAGAATCGTGTGAGACGCTTTCCCGTGGAGAGATGCCGTAGGCAGAAGGGGTGCATTTCCATCGGGCGAAGCCCGGTTGTATGGTTTTCCATTCCGCGGAGCGGAATTATAAAACTCATCGCCGGCAGGCGATACCACCACCCTCTGAACCTTCTGAACCTTCTGAACCCTCTGAACCCTCTGAACCCTCTGAACCCTCTGAACCCGGCCGCGAAGCGGCCTCTAATTCCCCATTGCAAGAAGAGGCAATATATTATAAACTGGTACGAGTGATATTTCCAAAAGCGTAAGGATAGGGAGGCGTTTCAAAATTTTAATCGGCGGTATAGAAGCAGGCGGTACTAAAATTATTTGCGGCGTGGGAGAAGTGAAGAACGGCACTATCCGGATCCTTTCGGAAATGCGGTTTCCTACCACCACCGCAGCCCAGGTGCTGCCGGAAATCATTGCCTGGTTCAAACAGTATGACATCGAATCCTTGGGAATTGCCAGCTTCGGGCCCCTGGACCTGAAGAAGGAATCTTACACCTACGGCTACATCAAAGCCACGCCGAAGAAGGGCTGGCAGGATGTGGACTTTGTGGGTCCCTTTGCAAGGGCCTTTTCCATTCCCATTGAGTTCGACACCGACGTAAATGGTGCCGCCCTTGGCGAATCGGTATACGGCGCAGGAAAAGGATGCCAGGTGGTTTCCTACATGACCGTAGGCACCGGTATCGGCGTAGGCCTTTACTGCGAGGGCAGACTGCTCCATGGCCTCATGCATCCCGAAGCAGGCCACATGCTGATCCAGCGTCATCCCAAGGACACCTATGAAGGAAGCTGCCCCTTCCACAAGGACTCCTTCCTTCCCGGAGGCTGCCTGGAAGGCTATGCCTGCGGACCCGCCATCCAGCAGCGCTGGGGCGCTCCGGGCGAAACCCTCCACAGCCGGAAGGAAGTATGGGAAATGGAAGCCTACTACCTGGGACAGGGGGTCTCCAACCTGGTACTCCTCTATTCGCCGGACAAAATCATTATCGGCGGCGGCGTCATGCATCAGGATAACCTTTTCCAGATGGTGAGGGACGAAGTGAAAAAGAATCTGAACGGCTATATTCACTCCGACAAACTGACGGGAACCCTGGAAGACTACATCGTTCCCCCGGCCCTGGGAGACCACGCAGGCCTCACCGGCGCCATCGAACTGGGCAAGAGAGCCTGGGAAAACGAAAATAAACAATAATGACACAAAAAAACTTCAGCCTCGAGGGCTGAAGTTTTTTTGTGAAGTTTCCTGTTGGGATGAAATAAAGCGGTGTCATGTCGTATGGGAAACCATAGGCGAAAAGTTTCCTGTCGGCAAGAAACGCAATGGTGTCAAGCCGGATAGGAAACTATTCGCGAACAGTTTCCTGTCGGTAAGAAACGCAATGGTGTCAAGCCGAATAGGAAACCTTTCGCAAACAGTTTCCTGCCAGCAAGAAACGCAATGGTGTCAAGCCGAATAGGAAACTATCCGCAAACAGTTTCCTGTGGGTAAGAAACACCAACGCGTCAAGTCGGAAAGGAACCCCTTTTACCTCACCCATTCCACGGACTCGGAGAGGGGTTTTCTGCTCTTGTCCCGGTGAGGGGTTTCGGCCCGGTAGCCGAAGGCGGCCATGACGGCGATGCCGTAGTGTTTTGTGTCGAAGAGTTTGTGTTCCTCTCCCAGGATGCGGGTCATGTCAGCGGGGTTATATCCTTCCAGGGGGCAGGAGTCGATGCCCATGTAGGCGGCCATGGTCATCATGTTGGCCATGACAATGTAGGCCTGCTTGGAGGTCCAGTCCAGGGCGGTGCGTTCGGAATCAAGAATTTTCATTTCCTCTTTTCCGAAGCGGGTGTACACATGGCTGTAGAAATCGTACACTTCCGGCGGCACCTGGTGGATATCCTTCAGCATGTGGTCCACATAGGGGGAGCCGAAGGTCATGTCTTCCCTCTTGTTGGCCAGGAAGACCACGAAATGGCTGGCGCCGGTAAGGCCGGCTCTGGCGCCCCAGCCGTAGGGAATCATTTCCTCCCGGATTTCCTTATTCTGGATGACCAGGATTTTCCAGGGCTCCATGCCGAAGGAGGTGGGAGACAGGCGGGCCGCTTCCAGCAGGGTTTCAAAATCTTCGTCGGAAATGATTTTCTCCGGGTCGAATTTCTTGGTGGCATAGCGGTACTTCATGGCTTCCAGAAGGACCGCCTTATCGTTATGGGGCTTCGGTGTATCTTTGGTAGGGATGATGATGGATTCGTTGTTCATGTCATGCTCCTTTTATATTCATGAATTTCTATTAAGAGATGAATCAAATATAGCATTTTTTCTATATTAAGTCAATGGGGCCGCCTTGCGGCCCGGGTTCAGATGGTTCGGCCCGCCGTGGACGGGCTGGTTCAAAGGGTTCAGAGGGTGGTGGTGGCGGCTTCGCCGCAAATAGGAAAAATGGGAGCGCCTCGAAGAGGCAAAGGGGGGACGAGGGGAAGAATGATGATGCTGCTCTACGCAGGGCTCACTTTGGCCGACTCGCCCATGCGGGTTGGGAAGGTAAGTACGTAACGCTGACTTCCTGCTCATCGCCCGAAGGGCGATACCACCACCCTTTGAACCAGCCTGCCGAAGGCAGGCGGAACCCTCTGAACCCTTTGAACCCTCACGCCCGTTAGGGCGTGTCCAAAGGCGATACCACAACCCTCAGCCACGAAGTGGCTGTCAAACCTAAGAACCTTAAGAACCTTCGGGCCGTCAACCCTCACGCCGCAGCCGCGTCAATCTTTGGGAATACAGCCAAACGCCGTACTGGCTCACTGTGGTCCCATCAAAAAAGCTCCCCGGAGGGAGCTCTTTTGATTTCCATTTCATCCTATTCCTGCACTGCCTTAGTTTTATCAAACCGGGAGAGGATGACGCCGATGATGAGGCCTGCCAGGCAGAAGGATACCCAGGAGAGGCCGTAGCCTGCAAGGGGCAGGGAGGCCATGAGGGTGTCCAGGCCGCCCAGGGAAAGGCCGGCGGTGTGGAGGCCGTCATAGAGGGAGGGGAAGAAGGTGAAGAAGGTGGCGGCGCGGTATACGCTGCGGCAGTCGCCGTAGAGGGAATGGGCGAAGGTGAGGATCACCAGGGAAATGGTGAGAGGATAGAGGAACATGAGCACCGGAATGGCTGCCTTGATAATGGTGGTGAGGCCGAAGAGGGCGACGAAGAAGGAAATGATGGAGAAGGCAGACACCCACATGGTGTAGGACAGGGCGGGAATGAGGCGGGAGAAATATTCAGCGCAGGCGGTAATGAGTCCCACGCTGGTGGTGAGGCAGGCCAGGAGCACGATGACTCCCATAATGATGCGGCCGTAGGAGCCGAAGTAGTAGCGGGCGGAGCCTACCAGCACGCCGGCACCATTTTCCTGAATGCCCAGTTCGGTGACGGAGCTGGCGCCCAGGAAACAGAGGAAGAGGTAAATAATGCCCAGGCAGGCACCGGCGATGAGGCCGCTCTTCAATGTGGAGAGGGCGATTTCTTCATTGGTGTCAGCGCCGTACTGGCGGACGGAATTGACTACGATAATGCCGAATACGAAGGCAGCCAGGGCGTCCATGGTGCCGTAGCCGTCCAGGAATCCCTGGGTCAGGGCCTTCATGGTGTCCCGATAGCCATCGGCAGCGGGCTGCCAGGGTCCCATGGGATGGATGGTGGAAACGATGAATAGAAGGGCCAGGAAAAGGAGGAGCACCGGCGTAATGACCTTGCCGATACGGTTTACCAGCTTATTGGGGCTCACGGAAAGCCACCAGGAAACGACGAAGAAGAGGAAACAGAAAACGTAGAGGGCCATGGATTTCATGGCGCTTCCAAAGAATGGAGCCACGGCGATTTCAAAGGAGGTGGTGGCGGTACGGGGGATGGCAAAAGCCGGCCCGATGGTGAGGTACAGGGCCACGGTGAAGAAAATGGCGTACTTGGGATGAATCCGGGAAGCCAGGGCCTCAAGGTCACTGCCGGAATAGCCGATGGCAACTACCCCCAGAATGGGAAGGCCCACGCCGGTAATCAGAAAGCCAATGGTGGCGGGAATGGTATTGACGCCGGAATTCTGTCCCATGAATACGGGGAATATCAGGTTGCCGGCGCCGAAAAAGAGGGCAAAGAGCATGAGCCCGATGGGGATGAGGGAATTGGCTGATTTCTTCATGACATACACTCCTTTGAAATAGAACACAGAGGCAGGACATCAAAAAGCCCTGCCGGAAAAAATCCGACAGGGCACAGATTCGTGAGGTACCACCTTGTCTTGCGTACTCAATTGGGCTGTAACGGTGCCGCCGCTTGCTCCTGGCCACAGATGGACTCAGAGAAGGACTCCCGGGTGACGCGGCTCGTTCGCTTCAGCAGCTTTCACCACCCGCTGCCTCTCTTGGAAGATTCCCCAGCCTGATTCCGGTCATTGTCATGCTATAAGTTTAGTATATTCTAGCATGAGTTGTTTAGGGAGTCAAGGGGGGGAAGGGGCCGCGTAAGTGTCAAGTTTTCCTCGGTAATTCATTTGACTGTAGATAATTACTATCTC
>ERZ791907.210-NODE-210-length-77153-cov-17.499144_pt1 | contig 77153 bp, 62 predicted proteins | sample MGYA00510145_ERZ791907 | MGnify/ENA primary metagenome ERZ791907 (study PRJEB30046, sample SAMN00792089) | human gut metagenome | study: EMG produced TPA metagenomics assembly of the A metagenome-wide association study of gut microbiota in type 2... | reverse complement strand
TTTGTGCAAACCTGTCATCGAAAGATGATAAGGCGGCACACTGCTACCTCACGAAAGAAAACTGGTGGAAGCATTGGAGGAAGAAAGTATCTTCCGTCAGATGGCAACGGTTATCAAGACTTCCAACGGCGACCGCAAGATTCCGATTGTGACTTCCAAGGGCGAAGCAGTCTGGATGGACGAGGAGCAGCAGTATACGCTCTCCGATGATACATTCGGTCAGGCATCGCTTTCCGCATATAAGCTGGGAACAGCAATCAAGATTTCTGAGGAACTGCTGAACGACAGTGTATTTGACCTGCCGTCCTACATTGCCCGTGAATTTGCCCGTCGTATCGGTGCAAAGGAAGAAGAGGCATTCTTTGTTGGTGACGGCAAGGGCAAGCCGACAGGTATCTTCCATACCGTAGGCGGTGCAGAAGATGGTGCAACAACAACCGGTGCAAACATTACCTTTGATGATGTGATGGAACTGTTCTATTCTCTCAGAAGTCCGTACCGCAAGAAGGCTGTGTGGGTTCTCAACGATTCCACGGTTAAGGCACTTCGTAAGCTGAAGGATAACACAGGCAACTATATCTGGAATCCGTCTGTGCAGGCGGGTGTGCCGGATACCATTCTCAATCGCCCTTACAAAACATCAAGCTATGTGCCGGAAATCAAGGCTGGCAACAAGTGTATGGCATTCGGTGACTTTAGTTACTACTGGGTGGCTGACAGACAGGGACGCTCTTTCAAGCGACTGAATGAACTCTTTGCTATGACCGGACAGGTTGGCTTTCTTGCAAGTCAGAGACTGGACGGCAAACTGATTCTCCCGGAGGCTATTAAGACACTTACCATCAAGAAAGCGTGATGTAAATGATAACGCTGAAAGAAGCGAAAAATTATCTGAGAGTGGATTACGATGAGGACGACAGGTTGATTCAGAATCTGCTGCTTACAGCTAAAAATCTGGTAATGGACGTTGGCAGAATGGACGAGGATGCTTTTGCCAGAAATGAAGATACGGTGCGGACAGCGATGCTTTTCGCACTTGGTTATCTTTATGAAAACAGAAGTAATCCCGATTATCAAAAGCTAACGCTGAATCTCAGGTCAATTCTGTTTGCACAGAGAGAGGGCGTGATGTAATGGAAATCGGAAATCTGAATCAGAGAATTACCATTCTGGAACACAGAACTGTTATTGACGAGATCAGCAACCATATCACCAAATGGGAAGAAACATTCTCCCTGTGGGCAAATGTGACCGTGAAAACAGCAAGTGAAACCACTGATGCAGGAATAACCAAAGAGGTACAGAAGCTTGAATTTCTCGTTCGTCAAAGCCCTGCATCACTGAACATCAACAGCACCAATTTCCGTATACTGTTCCGAAACAGTATCTACAACATCACAGGAATTATTCCCCTTTATGACCACAACGATTACCTGAAAATTGAGGGAGAAACAAGAAAGGCAGGTGTCCCCGATGACTTCAATTGATAATATGGCTGCTGAAATCATGAAAGGTCTGACGGAATACGCCGACCTTGCAAATGAAAGCATGAAAAAGGCTGTAAAGAAAACTGCCACAGAGGTAAAAAAAGAAATCTCCGCCAATGCACCAAAGGACACCGGTGCTTACGCAAAAAGCTGGGCAGTTAAAAAGACAAAGGAAAACAGCCATTCTCTGGAAATGACTGTTCACAGTAAGAATCGCTATCAGTTGGCACATCTCCTTGAAAAAGGCCACGCCAAGCGTGGCGGCGGACGTGTGGCAGGAAAAGCGCATATATCCCCTGCAGAGGAAAACGGCGTACAGCTGTTTGAAAAACTGATCGAGGAGGCACTTAAATGACCTACGAACAAATCGCAGAAATGATGGAAGAAATGGGGCTGCCTTTTGCTTACCACCATTTCGCTGAGGGCGAAAGTCCAGCACCTCCTTTTTTACTATTTTTATCTCCCGGAGAGAATACATTTTCTGCGGATAATCAGATGTATTTCAGCTTTAAACAGCTGGATATTGAATTATATACAGACATTAAGAATCCTGAACTGGAAAAGCAGATAGAACAGGTTCTGAAACGTCATAAAATCTACTATACAAAATCAGAAGTATGGATAGAGTCCGAAAAACTCTATGAAGTACTTTACGAAACGGAGGTATAACTTATGGCAAACAAAAAGAATAAGGTTAAATTCGGTTTGCAGAATGTGTACTGGGCAAAGATTAACGAATGGGGTGTAGACTCCGATGGCAACAGGACTTTCCCTGCATATGGAGAGTCAAAGCATCTGCCGGGTGCTGTATCGTTATCTATTGATGCAAACGGCGAGGCCGAGAATTTTTACGCGGACAACGGTGTATATTACGTGATTAACAACAACGCCGGCTACACCGGTGACCTTGAAATTGCCCTTATCACAACCGAATTTGCGACGGAAATCCTTGGAGAAATTCTCGACAACAACGGCGTTCTTGTGGAAAGAAATGATACAGAACTTGCACAGTTTGCATTGATGTTTGAGTTTCTTGGAGACAAGCACCACATCAGACACGTGATGTATTGCTGCTCAGCTTCACGTCCTGCGACAGAATCTGCAACTACAGAGGAAAGCACAGAAGTTAAGACGGAAAAGCTGACGCTCAAGGCGACGCCTTTGCCGACGGGTCTTGTAAAGTCCAAGACAACTGAAAGTACATCGGATACAGTTTACAACAACTGGTTCAAGACACCCTACAGCCCAAGTACACAAACAGCCACAACAACTACCAAGACATCTTAAGGAGGTACTGCTATGTCTATCAAGAAGAATATTACCATTGACGGTATGGAGGTACCATTCAAGGCAAGTGCAGCTGTGCCACGTCTTTATCGTCTGAAGTTCCACAGGGATATTTACAAGGACTTTGCATCGCTGAAAACGGATGTGGAAGAGGGAGATGAGAACAAAAGCGAACTCGATATTGAGAGCCTTGAGGTTTTCGAGAACATCGCCTACATCATGGCAAAACACGCCGACCCGGAAAACGTTCCCGACAGCCCTGATGATTTCCTGGAACGGTTCAATACGTTTAGTATTTATGAGATTCTTCCTCAGCTGATTGAATTGTGGGGACTGAATACAGCAACACAGGTTGAGTCTAAAAAAAACATCGCCCGACTGACCGGCCGATGACTACTCCGCTTTTTCTCCTGAGATGCAAACAGCTCGGTCTTTCCATGACCGAGCTGGATTTGCTGACAATTGGGCTTATCAATGATATGTTCACGGAACGTGAAAATGATGATTACGATGGCTGGAATGAGGTCGCTGGACAGGCGGATTTTGATAATTTCTAAATAGCCTCTTTACTTTTTTCTCTTTATGCAGTATAATAAAGGAAAAGATTCTAAGGGGTGGAAATATGAGTAATTTTAGAGATGAAGATTATGCTTATATTCTTGGAGATTGTCTGCATGATATTTTTTATGTTGATTCATCTTACCGTGGAAAAATTGCTCAAATGAGGTTGCTTTCTGAAATAATAGTAAGGAAGCTGATCGATTATAATCCAGATGATCAGTTGACAATCGGTGACAAGGAAGTCCTAAAGACTGTAAAAGCTCTCACATACGGAGACCATTTTAAGAAATGTATTCTTGCTGTTAAGAATGATACAACTGACTATTACGCAGCGAATTCCTGTTCACATTCAAAAGTACGTTCGCAAATAACACAAGATGATTATAACAAGATCTATGAGCATTTACTTGATCTTATTTCTTGCTTATTTATTCAGTTCTTTTCCAAGCATACTTTTGGCACGAACCAAAAGATAGTTAGCTGTTTTTCTTTGCTCCCGCCTATTATTCGATACAAGGTGCTGAGTTTTTTATATGCTAATGACAACCATAACATTATTTTGATCGATAAATTAGTGTTAGTAACATTAAAAGAATTTGGGAAGGAAAAGACGACTCAATGGCTTGAAGACAATAAAGCTCATTTGACTTCAATTCCAACTGATTTTTATGATAATATGTATCAATACTCTCTACGAACAGTGGCAACAAACATGAAAGCAACATATCAAACAATGGAAGAGGCAAAGGTGTTCTTCAATCACAATAAAAAAGCTTTTGTTGAGGACACCGAGGAAGAGGTGCGAGACTTTGCCAAATTGATGGAATTTTTCTATACCGGAAGAAAGCTGGACACAAAAATAGTTCCGTCAGAATATGTTGTGAGCTTTCATGACAAAAAATAACTGCCATTTATGTAAGGAGGAATGATTTGTATGCCGTACAATGCTTTAGGTGATCTGTATAAGATCGAAGTTGTCAAAAGGCTTCAAAAAATGGGATGCAATGTCAAAAGTGTTCATGCCTTAAATCTGATTTTAGAGAAAATGGGCATCCTTATTCATTCTGGAGATCATTGGCTCACTTCAAAAAACGGGGTTAAGTACACCATATACAGCAGTCAAGTATTCGATGCTGATGCGTGGCACCCTTCAATTGTTGATGCTGTTCTTGAATATTTACAAAATAGCGGAAGAGCCTAAAATATTAAATACACACAAAGCACTTGCTACGGCAGGTGCTTTTTTCATGCCTTTTTGCAGGAGGTGAAACCACATGGCAAACAGAATCAAAGGCATTACAGTTGAAATCGGCGGTGATACCACCAAACTTTCCAAGGCTCTGGAAGGTGTTAACAAGAACATCAAGAGTACTCAGACGCAGCTGAAGGACGTGGAAAAGCTTCTGAAGCTTGACCCGAAAAATACAGAACTGCTTTCCCAGAAACAAAAGCTGCTTGCTGACAGCATTGCTACTACCAAGGAGAAACTCACCACGCTGAAAACTGCCGCAGAACAAGCCAATACTGCACTCGCCAATGGTGAAATCTCTCAGGAACAGTATGACGCATTACAGCGAGAAATTATCGAAACCGAACAGGAACTCCGCAATCTCGAAACCGAAGCCGGCAAAGCATCGGACTCTTTGAAGCAAATCGGTGAAGCCGGAGAGATTCTCCAGAATGTCGGGGACAAGATTTTCGATGTTGGTGCTACACTTACCACAAAGGTTACAGTTCCGATTGCCGCCGCAGGTACAGCAGCAGTCAAGACAGCATCTGACTTTGATTCTGCTATGTCGAAGGTCGCAGCTGTATCCGGTGCAACCGGTGATGACCTTGAAAAGCTTCGTGATAAGGCTCGTGAAATGGGTTCGAAAACGAAGTTCTCAGCATCGGAAGCTGCTGAAGCAATGAACTACATGGCTATGGCAGGCTGGAAAACCGGCGATATGCTTTCCGGTATTGACGGTATCATGAACCTTGCGGCTGCGAGTGGTGAGGATTTGGCAACCACATCGGATATTGTCACTGATGCGCTTACTGCATTCGGCTTATCCGCTGCTGACAGCGGTCATTTTGCCGATGTTCTCGCTTCTGCAAGTTCCAACGCCAATACCAATGTATCTATGCTTGGTGAATCCTTCAAGTACTGTGCTCCGATTGCGGGTGCTTTGGGATTCTCCTGTGAAGATACAGCCGAGGCATTAGGCTTAATGGCAAACGCAGGCATCAAGTCCACACAGTCCGGTACTTCCATGCGTTCCATTATGACCGCACTTTCCAGTGAGGTCAAATTCTGCTCCTCTTCTTTCGGAGAAATGGAGATTGCAACCAGCAATGCGGACGGCTCCATGCGTGACCTTTCCGATATTCTTGCCGACTGCCGAGTGGCATTTGACCAGATGTCTGAATCTGAAAAAGCAAGCGCAGCACAGGCTCTTGTGGGCAAGAATGCCATGTCAGGCTTTTTGGCTTTGATGAATGCTGCACCCCAGGACGTTGAAAAGCTGTCATCTGCGATTGCGAACTGTGACGGCACATCGCTTTCTATGGCGGAAACAATGCAGGACAACCTTGGCGGTCAGCTGACTATCTTAAAATCACAGCTGGAAGAACTGGCTATTTCTTTCGGCGAAATTCTGATGCCTGTCATCAGATCAATCGTAACGAAAATTCAGGAATTTATTGATAAACTCAACGCCATGGACCCTGCCACAAAGGAGACGATTGTGAAAGTTGCTCTCGTTGCTGCGGCAATGGGTCCTTTATTGGTGGTAATCGGCAAAGTCATATCCTCGGTGGGAAGTCTGATGACTTTTATCAGCAAAGTTCCGACTATAATTGCAGGTGCAAAGACAGCATTTTCCACTCTTGGAGCTGCCATTGGCGGTATTTCTGCACCGGTGGTGGCTGTGATTGCAATCGTTGCTGTATTAGTTGCCGCCTTTGTAAATCTGTGGAATACCAATGAGGACTTCAAAAATAGCATTCTCTCCATTTGGGAACAGATAAAAGCTACATTTGAAAGGCTTACTTCCGGAATCGTCGACCGCATCAATGCTCTCGGCTTTGACTTTGAGAGCTTCGGAGAACTGGTGAAAGCCGTGTGGAATGGACTTTGTGAAGTTCTTGCCCCACTGTTTGAGGGCGTATTTCAGCACATTGCAGATATTTTTTCTTTCGTAACCGACACCATTTTAAGTATTCTCGACATTTTCATCGGTCTGTTTACCGGAGATTGGGATCAGTGCTGGAATGGCATAAAAGACCTCTTTACAGGCATATGGGATTTCATTGTAAACTCACTCAGCAATATTCTGAACACGCTGACAGGTGTGTTAGATGTATTCCTTGGCTGGTTCGGCACTTCATGGGACGAGGTCTGGACGGCAATCAAGGATTTCTTCATTGGCATATGGGACAGCATTTGCTCTTTCTTCCAGTCCATTGCCGATTTCTTTGTGAACACCTGGAATGCGATATCTTCATTCTTTACGGGAATTGTAACTGCTATTCACGATACTGCGGTTTCTATTTTTACGGCTGTTTATGACTTTTTCGCAGGAATCCTGACAAGCATTCACGATTTCTTCTCCACCATTTTCAATGCCATATGGACGGTCATTTCTACGGTATGCACCACAATCTACAATACGATTTCAAGCATATGGAATACGATATATGAGTTCATATCTCCGCTTTTGGAAGCCTTGAAATATCTGTTTGAGACGATTTTTCAGGCAATACATATCATTATCAGCAATGTGATGGACTGGATTTCTGAGAAGATACAGACCATATGGAATGCCATTGTGGAGTTTATCACCCCTCTGCTTGAAGGCATTAAGTCATTCTTTGAAACCATCTGGAATGCAATCAGTACTGCGATTTCCACAGTGATGAGTACGATTTCAAATATCATCACCACGGTATGGAACGCAATTTCAGGCTTTATTTCAAGTGTGATGAACACCATCAAATCGGTAATTTCCTCCATCTGGAACACCATCAGCGGTGCGATTTCAGGTGTTGTAAACGGAATCAGAAATACAATATCTTCCGTTTGGAACAGCATTTCTTCTACAATTTCATCGGTGATGAATACCATACGTTCTACTGTGACAAGCATCTGGAACAGCGTAAAATCAGCGATTTCCAATACAATCAGCGGTATTTACGATACGATTAAGAGTGGATTTGACAAGGCGGTCAACTTTGTAAAGGGACTGGCGAGTGATGCATTCAGCTGGGGTTCGGATATCATCAGCGGAATTGTTGACGGTATCAAAAGCTGTATCAGCTGGATTTCCGACGCCTGTACCGATGTGGCGGATACCATCAGAAGCTATCTGCACTTCTCTGTGCCGGACGTGGGACCTCTTACCGAATACGAAAGCTGGATGCCGGACTTTATGCAGGGGTTAGCAGACGGCATTATCAAAAGCAAAAAGGTTATTGCAAAGGCGGTATCCGGTGTTGCGGATACAATGAAAATTGCTCTTAATACCGACCTTAGCTACAAACTTGACGGAATGACAGGTGCTATCATGAACGGCGGAATTGAAAGTTCTGTGGTCAATAACTACTACAATAACGACAACAGCCGTACAGTAAATCAGACCAACAATAGTCCGAAATCACTGTCACGGCTGGAGATTTATAGACAGACAAAGAATGCGGTGAAGATGTAGAAAGGAGTGATTCCAGATGTTCTATCACCTAATCCTGGAAAACGAAACCGGTCAGCAAATTAACCTGTCCAGAACAGCAAACAGGTTCATGTTCTCAAAGATTGAAGGACTGAATCCACCTGCCGGAACAGTCAGCACATCAAGCTATGCCGGAATGGACGGTTCTTACCTCAACAATGCTTTCATTGAAAAGCGAAACGTGGTCATTCCTTTTGAAATGCGTGGCTTTGATGTGGAGAAACGCAGGCATGAGCTGTATCAGGTGGTCAAGCCGTCACGCTACATCAAAATATATTACTCCACAAAAAACATTTCTGTGTATGCCGAGGGTATTGTTGAAACCTGCGAAATGGAGAACTTTGAGATGCTGACCAAAGGGCAGATATCTATTCTCTGTCCCGATATTTACTGGTATTCCACGGAAACCCAGATTGCGGAGTATTCCAAAATCCGTGGTGCTTTCCACTTCATCTTCCCCGATAATGATGAGCCGTTTCCAATCGGTCAATACAGCACACAAAACATCATGACCATTGTCAATGACGGTGATGAAGTGGGCTTTATCCTTGAAATCAGCGGAGGTCCTGCAAAGAATCCGACTATTTACAATGCAGCTACAGACGAATATATGCAGATTCTCGGTGACATCAAAGACGGCGATGTTATCACCATAACTACGAAAACAGGCAATAAGACGGTTACACTGGAACGTGAGGGTGTTGTTACTAATATTATCAACCGGCTTGTTTCGGGTTCCACCTGGCTGACCTTAAAGCAGGGAGAAAATAAGTTTTATGTTCGTGCGTCTGAGGGACTGTCAAGTCTTAAAGTCCGTCTGATACACCGCAATGCGTACTTGGGAGTGTGAAAAATGCAAATTGAAATATACAACATGATTCCCATAGAGGACAAACTCTCCATAACCCTGGAGGCTGTGTGTGACAGCTTTTCTTCGCTGCTTTGGGATATTGAATACTATGCCTGCGGTGTATTTGAAGTGTACATTGCGGCATCTACGAAAAATATTGAAATCTTCCGGACAGGCAGAATTGTGGGTCGTGATGATGATAAAGAACACTACGGACTGATTGAATCGGTACAGCTGGAAACAGATGCAGAGGACGGCGATTATCTCATTGTGAGCGGTCGCTTTTTAATGTGTCTTCTGGAAAGAAGAATCATTTGTCCTACATTCAACTTTACAAAGAAAGTTTCATACGCACAGATTGTGAACAATGTGGTTTATTACAACGCCTGCAGAACAGGTGCGAGAAAGATTCCGGGGCTTTCGATTGGTGATTCTTCCGGTTCTTGCTGGAAACAAGATACTAAACTGCAAATCAGCTACGATAACCTTATGAAATGGGTATACACCATCTGTGAGAAAATCGGTGGGACTGCCAATATACGACTGGCAAAGACAACCGATGAACAGTATGAAATGCTGCTGGAATTGTCAGAGGGTACAGATAGAAGTATCTTACAAGATGATAACCCACATATTGTTTTCTCAGATGGATACAACAATCTGCTTTCATTTTCCTATTCCACAGATAGTTCTGTGCAGAGAAATTATGCCTATATATTGGGTAAAGGCGAAGGAGAAGAGAGAAAACGCACCACATATTGTGACGGCGATGAACCGGAACACCTTGACCGCTATGAGGTGTATGTTGACGCAAAGGATATGGCGGACGAAGAACAGGAAGACGGCGAAACCAAGCCAATTCCCAATGATGAATACATTAACCTTTTACAGGAAAAAGGCAAAGAAAGTATGGTGCAGCCACTTGTGGTTTCCGAATCGCAGATTGCGGTACAGTCTACGCAGTTTCAGTATAACAGGGACTATTTTGTTGGCGATTTTGTTACCGTAGAACACCGCAGATTTGGTCTGAGACAGAATAAAATACAGCTGATCGGTATGATTGAAAGCTTCGACCAGAACGGAAGAAATCTCACACCCACATTCAAGGAGGTATGACTATGGCATTTTCATATGGATTTTTCAGCGCAAAGAATCTTGACAGAACGTATACTGCCGAGAATTTCTGCGATTATCTTGGCAGTATCATCTGCAACGGCATTCAGGATAACTACGGTCAGTGTTTCAAGCTGACAGCAAACAAGCTAAAGCTGACCATTGGCAGCGGTAAGGCGTGGATAAACGGACATTACTTTCTTTCCGATACGCCGTATACCTATGATTTATCAGGCTATGTGAATGAATCTCTGGGCAGATATTTATCAGTGGGTATCTGCTGTAATACCGGCGAAAATTATCGTAAGATAGAGTTTGAAATTCTATCCGGTACGCCTGCCACATCGCCGTCAATTCCAAGATTCAAAGATACAGAAACCAAAACATATCTCACCCTTTGTGCCGTCAGGATTGATGCCGGTGCAGCAGAAATCAAAGTGACGGATTATCGAGAGAATACAACCTACTGCGGTTATGTCCGATGTATTCTCGGAAAATGCAAGGTCACGGATATGATGTCACAGCTTTCGGAGATTACAGCACAGATAAAGGATTACAATTCAACCATTCTTCAGCTGACCAATCAGGTGGCAGAACTTGCAACAAAGGTAAATGAAATGACCGGAGATGTGGTTTCAGTGGGCAAATGCGGCGCTGATATCAATTACGTTCTCTATTCTGACGGCAGACTGATTCTCAAAGGCACGGGGGCAATGTATGATTATGTAGGTGCATATGAAACAAGCGGAAACAAATCTCCGTTCTGCGAAAATGATAACATCACTTCTGTTGTCGTCTCAGAGGGCATCACAACGGTTGGTGAATATGCATTTCAATACTGCAACAATCTGAAAATAGCCGCTCTTCCGACAACGCTCAAAACCATCAAGCGAAATAGTTTCATACCGCACATTGATGAATATCTGGTTCATCAGAATCTTTACGGACTGACTGAAATTACAATTCCGTCTAAAGTGACCGAGATTGCAAAGTTCGCCTTTTCAGGTACAGCTATCAAATCCCTTACCATTCCTGCATCTGTTACAACAGTCGGTGAACAGGCGTTTGGAGAATGTCAGAAGCTTGAAACTGTTCGCTACAGCGGTAAGGTTATCGGTGACAGAATGTTTGTACGCTGTATCAAGCTGAAGAATTTCACGATCACCAAAAGCACAACAGAACTTATCGGTGGCTGTTTCAACTACTGTGAAAGCCTCACGCAAATCACCTATGAGGGCAGTCTTGCTGAATGGAACGCTGTGAAAAAGAACACAAACTGGGACGGTCATTCAAGCAGTACAGTAGATAGTCCCCTTGTCAAAATTCAGTGCCTGGATGGATATATGGAATATGATGCAGATACGGAAACGTGGAAGGAAGTGAAGGCATGATAAAATTTCTTGTAAAGGGACAGAACATCGAAACGCTGGAGCATGAGGTCATTGCAGCTGATCAGATTGCTTTTGTAAAGATACATTTTGTATTTGATAACAGCTGGAAACCCCTGCATAAAGTGGTGCAGTTCACACAGGACGAGTTCACTTACAACAGAGTTCTCGGATTTGACGAGACAAGCTGTCATCTGCCGGCGGAACTTGCAGCCGGTGCTGTGAAGATGTCTCTTTTCGGTTATGACGCAGAATCATCTGAAACAGTCAGGGCAACAACGGTTGTGAAAACCCTGCATATCAGACCATCTGGTTTTGACGGTGAAAGCAGCAATGTACCGCCAACGCCTGACCTATACCAGCAGTTGCTTCAAAAGATAAGTGAAAAAGGTGCTGACGGCAAGTCTGCATTTGAGATTGCTGTAGAGAATGGCTTTATTGGTACAGAAGCTGAGTGGCTTGAGAGCTTAAAAGGTAAAGACGGAAAAGATGGAGTTGACGGAAAAAATGGTCAGGACGGTAAAGATGGAATTGATGGAAAATCTGCATATGAAATCGCCATTGCAAATGGCTATTTTGGCACAGAATCTGAATGGCTTGAGAGCTTAAAAGGAAAAAACGGTATTGACGGACAACCCGGCAAAGATGGAATTGACGGGACAAATGGACAGGACGGTAAAGATGGCATTGACGGTACGCCCGGAACTGACGGAAAATCTGCATACATTATTGCTGTAGAGCATGGATTTACCGGAACAGAAACTGAATGGCTTGAGAGCTTAAAAGGTAAAGACGGTACCGACGGACAGCCCGGAAAAGATGGAGTTGATGGTAAAGATGGCGTCACGCCTGATATGTCGGATTATCCGAATAAAGCAGATTTCGAGGCTTTACAGCAGAAATTACAGTCTTTGCAGGATAGCACTATGGACTACATCATGGGGCTTACAAGCAGATGCGACTCATTTGATACAGAAATTCAGGAAATAGACGCCAATGCTCAGCAGCTAAGAGATTCTGTTCAGTTTGATTTTCAGACAAAGGAAGAAGAAATCCTCGCTCTTGAAACCAGAATTATCGCTCTTGAAAGCCGTTCCGGCATCGAATACATCACGGTCTTTTCTTCCGGCAGTGATGCTTTGCAGAAATATGGTGAGAGCGTCTACACCTATTACAACGACGGTTACCGTTCGCTTGCAGGCTTTGCGGAAAGCTATCCCCATTTCTGCTGTACAGAGAATGACTATGCTTTGTACTTCAATCAGTCTGATTTCAGCTGGGCAGGAACAGTATTTGTGCTTTGCCTGACGCCTGTTGCTCTCACTTCTTCTATGAATCTGATTCTCAGTTATACAGTCGGTGCGTCACAGGACGCTGAATTTTATCTGGTGAAGAAAACCGACAAGACCGGGGCTGAACTTGCTCAGTATATCTATGAGGAAATACAGGCAGGAAATGCAGTAACTTTACAATTCAAATGGCTTTATTCCGATACATATATTTCCGTGATGCAGTCATTGGAAAACGTACCGGATGGAGAATATTATCTTGCCTTCAAAGGCACATCGGATAATTCACATCCGATGATAAAATCAATCAAATTTATGGGAGGATGATGTTTATGAAAGAATGGATCTGTACAATTGCAGGCATTGTAGGCGGATTTATTGCCACGCTGTTTGGCGGATGGGACTCGGCTCTTGCAACACTTGTAGTGTTCATGGGTATCGATTTTGCAACAGGTCTCGTCACTGCAATTATGGGAAAATCCAAGCACAGCAAAAGCGGAGCACTCAACAGCAAGGCAGGCTGGATTGGTCTTGCGAAAAAGTTCTGTATTCTGCTGATGGTTGTGGTTGGTGTGAGAATTGATATTCTCATCGGCACAAACTACATACGTGACGCAGTCTGCATCAGCTTTTGTCTGAACGAGCTGCTGTCTATTGTAGAAAACACCACACTGATGGGCGTACCCTATCCGCCGGTATTCAAAAAAGCAATTGATGTTCTGCAAACCAAGGTTGGCAGAATGGAAGAAACAACTGACAAGGAGGAATCTGATCATGGCAATTCTGAAACCTGATAACACATCTACTCTGAATGGAGTAAAAATCAACGAGTATCTGCTCACCAAACACAATCCAAACAGTATAGCAATGCCCACCGTTTCTATGGAGGGCAAAGTTATCGGTATCACTGTTCACAATACCGATTGGATTTCGGTAGCAAGCGGAACTACTCCTGCAGAACAGTATACCAGAGCAACTTACAATGGCAATATGAAAGATGTCAGGGTGCATTATTATGTGGACAACACCTGTGCGTGGCAGAATCTACCTTTAACGCTTAGTGGCTGGCACGCCGCTGATGGAAGCGGCAACGGCAACCACAGAACGATTGCCATTGAATGCATTATGTCATCTGCGTATAATTCTACGGATAAGAAGTCGGAAGACAACTGTGCGAGACTTGCCGCAGCACTTCTGAAGAAGTATGGTCTTGACATTAATCACCTCTACACTCATACCCATTGGCTGAATGTACGTGACGGGAAAAGTGGTACTGTGGACTATCTCAATACTGCAAAAAATTCTTACAAGATGTGTCCTGCCTACATTCTGCCACATTGGGCGGAATTTAAGAAGAAGGTCGAATCTTATCTGAATACTGGTTCTACAACTTCAAATCCTACACCTGCAAATCAGCTTTACAGAGTAAGAAAGTCCTGGTCTGACGCTAAGAGCCAGATTGGAGCATATTCTTCTCTGGAAAATGCAAAGAAAGCCTGCAAGGCAGGTTACAGCGTTTTTGATAATTCAGGCAAAGCGGTATATACCGTTGCTGAAAAGACATATACAAAAGACACAAAAATTACGCTGAACAATGTCACTTTGTATTCCTCCAGCACAGCCAAAAACGGAACAAAGAAATCCGGAACGTACTATCTCTATGATGGACAAGTGATAAATGGCAGAATGCGTATTACAAATTCTTCTGCAAACTGCGGAAAAACACCTACCGGTTCTTATGTGACCGGTTGGGTGAACAAGGCTGACATCTGATAACGATCCCCACGAGATATGATTTTTTCATATTTCGTGGGGATTTTTTGTTTTTCGGTACTCAAAAGCCATATTTCCGTCCTATGTAAAGTAGGAGGTGGTTTCAATGACAGATGCACAAAAATCTACTGTACTCACATTGCGTTCAAAGGGAATGTCGTTTTCTAAGATTGCAGAAACTGTAGGATTGTCTGTCAACACGATAAAATCCTTTTGCAGCAGACATAAAGGGCAGTTCTGCCTTTGCTGCGGCGAGCCAATCACGCAGCCGCCAAGAGTACGTCAGAAAAAGTTCTGTTCGGATAAATGCAGAATGAAATGGTGGAATGCTCATATAAAAGATGTTAACAGGAAAGCTATGTATGATTTTATCTGCTCAAATTGTGGTAAGCCTTTTCAGGCATACGGCAATAATCACAGAAAATACTGCTGCCACAGATGTTATATTCTTGCACGATTCGGAGGTGAAAAAGATGGATATTCAGAAGGAAGCCATGTACCAGGTGACGATGGGCATTGTAAAGAAGATGTTTCATGCAAATCTGATTTCGGAGGATGAATATCGTCAGATTGATACAATGTTCAGGGAGAAATACGAGCCGAAAATCGGCACATTATTCGTTGACTTAGAGCCTGAACAGCGGTAATATGTGTAGTGAAAGGAGAGCTGTTATGCGTAAAATCATCAAAATAGAACCTACGGAGCCCGTATTGCCAAGGCGAAAGCGAGTGGCTGCTTATGCTCGTGTATCAATGGAGTGTGAACGCCTTATGCATTCAATGTCAGCACAAATAAGCTACTATAGCGAACTGATACAAAAGAATCCCGAATGGGAGTATGCAGGAGTTTATGCTGATAATTTTATATCAGGAACAGAGACCAAGAAACGGCAGGAGTTTCAAAGAATGATTTCTGACTGTGAAAAAGGACTCATTGATATTATCCTTTGCAAGAGTATATCACGATTTGCCAGAAACACCGTGGACCTTCTGGAAACGATACGGCATCTGAAAGATATCGGTGTTGAAGTACGATTTGAAAAAGAGAACATCAATTCCTTGTCGGGTGATGGCGAACTGATGCTGACCATTCTCGCCAGCTTTGCACAGGAAGAAAGCCGTAGTCTTTCTGAAAATGTAAAGTGGGGCATTCGGAAACGCTTTGAAAAAGGTGATCCATGCAATCGAAATCCAATACTCGGCTATGAATGGGTTGATGACAAACTGGTCGTTGTCCCGGAAGAAGCAGAAATTGTAAAGAGAATATTCCGAAACTTCCTTGACGGAAAATCAAGGCTGGAAACGGAACGGGAACTGAATGCCGAAGGTATCACAACAAAGAGAGGATATCGCTGGATAGATTCCAATATAAAGGTTATTCTGACCAATATCACGTATACAGGCAATATGCTTCTGCAAAAGGAATACATTACCGACCCGATTACCAAACACCGAAAGAAGAATAACGGCGAACTGCCAAAGTACTATGTGGAAAATACGCATGAAGCCATTATAGATATGGAGACTTTCAGGTGGGTGCAGGAGGAAATGGAAAGAAGGAAAAAGTTAGGCCCTCTGGCAAACAAATCACTGAATACCTGCTGCTTTACAGGAAAAATCAAGTGTCCTTTCTGCCATAAAAGCTATATGCATGAAATCAGAACAGACCGAGGTTATGCAGAATACTGGCTTTGTGGAAGCCGAAAGATAAAAGGCGGTCGCTGTACTGTCGGCGGCAGTATCAATCATAAGCACTTGCAGGAAACCTGTGCAAAAGTACTTGGATTGCAGGAATTTGATGAGTCTGTTTTTCTTGAACGTGTGGATGTTATTTACGTTCCGAAGCGTGAAACATTAGAGTTTCATCTGAAAGATGGAACAGTTGTAACGGAAGCGTGTAAAAACACAGGACATCAGGACTGCTGGACGGAAGAACGAAGGGCTGCAACTTCCTTGAAACGCAGAAATGGAAAAAGACCGAATCGGGCGGATATGACTTGTTTCTCAAAAGTGATTAAATGCGTAAGGTGCGGATGTAATTTCCGGAAAGGCACACGCACCTCTGCAAATGGCGACAAAGTTAGTCACTGGAGATGTTCGGAACATAAAGGATGTAATTCCGCAAGTCTTCGTGATGATTTGCTGCGTACTATGGCAGCACAGGTTCTCAGCATTGATGCATTTAATGAAGAGGAGTTTGAACGGAGAATTGACCATATCGATGTGGAAGAAGACAGACTGAAGTTCTATTTTCGAGATGGTCATTCTGTAACGGAGCATTGGCCAATACCAAGGAGGAAAAAATGCCAAAAATAACGAAAATACCTGCATCAATCAGCCGATACACATCAGCACCGATTGATGCACCTGTCAAGCGTAAGGTTGCTGCCTATGCTCGTGTGTCAACTGACAGCGAAGAACAGTTAACTTCATACGCTGCTCAGATAAGCTATTACACTGAATACATAAAAGGACGTGAGGACTGGGAGTTTGTTGGGGTGTACACTGATGAGGGTATCAGCGGTTGTTCCACCAAACGCAGAGAGGGCTTTCAGAGAATGATATCGGACGCAATGGCAGGAAAAATTGACCTTATCATAACAAAAAGTGTGAGCCGTTTTGCAAGAAATACCGTTGACAGCCTGACAACTATCCGGCTTCTGAAAGAAAATAACGTAGAGTGTTATTTTGAAAAGGAGAATATCTGGACGTTTGACGGCAAAGGAGAACTGCTCCTTACCATTATGTCGAGTATAAGCCAGGAAGAAGCACGTTCTATTTCAGAGAATGTAACCTGGGGACACAGAAAGCGTTTTGCCGATGGTAAGGTTAGTGTTGCCTACAGCCGGTTCCTCGGATATGACAAAGGCTCCGATGGAAAAATGGTTGTGAACCCGGAACAGGCTGAAATTGTAAAGCTGATATACCGTCTGTTTCTTGAAGGCATGACACCGCATACGATTGCTATTCATTTAACAGAGAAAGGCATTAAAACGCCCGGCGGAAAAGATAAGTGGAATGCAACTACAATCCGCCGTATTCTGACAAATGAAAAGTACAAAGGTGACGCACTCCTTCAGAAAGAATTTACTGTGGACTTTCTGACTAAAAAGACAAAGAAAAACTGTGGTGAAATACCGATGTATTATATCGAAGATGACCATGAAGCCATTATCGATCCTGCAGTATTTGATATGGTTCAGCAGGAAATGGAGCGCAGAAAGACAGGAGCATCACGCTATAGCGGTGTCAGTATCTTTTCAAGTAAAATTAAGTGCGGTGAATGCGGGGGATGGTATGGTGCAAAGGTCTGGCACTCCACCGACCAGTACCGTAAAGTTATCTACCGCTGCAACAACAAATATAACGATGAGCGCTGTACTACACCGCACATCATGGAAGAGGAAGTAAAGACTGTGTTCCTGAAAAGCCTGAATAAGCTGCTTGCCAATCGGGATGAACTGATAGAAAACGTAAAGCTGATTTGTGATAAGCTGACTGATACATCAGAACTGGAAGCCGAAAAAGAAAAATATGCCGAGGAAATGTCCCTTGTTGCGGATATGGTTCAGGCGGCAATGCTGGAGAATGCTCGTATCGCACTTGATCAGGAGGAATACCGGCAGAAAAATGATGTCCTTTCCGCACGATTTGAGGCAGCAAAGAAAAAGCATGACGAATTGGCCATGCAGATTGAAGAAATAGAAACACGAGGACAGAATCTCCGTCACTTTCAGGAAACGCTGGAATCCTTAAACGGACAGGTGACTGAATTTGACAGCACTCTCTGGGGTTCATTGGTTGATTACATCACGGTTTATGAGAACGGAGAAAAAACAGTTACTTTCAGAGATGGAAGTGTGATATAGAGGAATGATAAAATAAAGGGTCTGCTGCAGTATCTGCGTACTGCAACAGACCCTTTTTGTTTGACTCCTTAAGAGGTAGTGGATATGCGTTTTGGTCTTTCAAATATCTGATTGATAAAAAGAAGAAATGGATCAAATACCCGATTAAACAGCCACATATAAATTGAGCCAAATACATTTGTAAAAATACGAAGTAAAACTGCATAGGCAAGACCAAAAGTTGGTACAGCCACTGTAATTGCGCTGAATGCATTAAATGCAGATTGCCATACATAGCTGGCAGAGAATCCAGTTCCGATTCCTCCAATAATTCCAAGGCAAGGACGAATTTCTTCCGGCAAAATCAAATATGCAATGAAAAAGATTGCACTGCCTAATATATTGCCTAAAACACGGTGCTTTGTGCGATATTCAACATCTTTACGAAATGGTATCAGAACGGACATTGCGGCAATACCAATCCAGTATACTCTCGGAACATTGAGAAGTGCAGCGATTAACATTGCGCTGGAAATGCCCACAGAAAGACAGATTTGCCATCTGGTACGGGAAGAAGAAAGATGAATCTCTTTAAATAAGTCCATGAAGCTGCGTTTATATTCCACCTTGCGATGCTTAAAATATAGAATAGAGGCGGTCAAAACAGCTCCGATCAAAAGACTGATCAAACGCATCTGGTATGCTTTTCCGCTTACATCATAACCAAACAGGAGAAGATAGGAAAGCACAAAAGTGGAATGGTTGAACATCGTAATGTTATGACATCCTATCAGTGCCAGAGCGAAAATGCAGATGAGATTGATGCAGAATGACAATCCGGTGGGAGCGAGATTAGACAGCTTCGGACCAAATGCAAGAATACCATAGATGAAAAGAATTCCAAGTGTGCCCTGAGAATTCTGGATTCCAAGGTCGGAATATCGAAATGCTAACACGCAAAGCAGTACAACCACACCGGCAATGCTGTTTTCATTGCCAAAAAGTACAGAAAATAATGTGACAAAGGAAACACAAAAAGCAACAACCAGTGCAATTTTGAATAGATAAACAGCAATATGCTTACATTTATCTTTTGGATTCTTAAAGCTTGCAATATACGATTTTGAACCTGCCTGGTTGAGTTGAAGTTCCTGATAAAAATTCATAAGTTACCTCCCATTTTTCATCATTAGATCATTAGCTTCTTTAATGTATTTTATTAAGGCCTCGAATTTTTCATCTCCGAGAATTTTTCGAAGCCGATAAATAGGCTCCAGATAATACTGGTATGTCTTTTCCAGCTCCATTGTTCCTTTGGCAGTACAAAGGAGCGTATAACTTCGTTTATCATTTGAATTATATTTCTTTTGTAAAAGTTCTTTTCGTTCAAGATGTTCGATTAACCGGCTCACTGCAGATTTGCTTAAGTCTGTCAGTACCGTTAATTCAAGGGGTGTCAGTTCTGCGTCCGATAATACAATACGGGAGAGAAAATCCAGTTCCTGCGCAGATGTAATGCCGCCTTTTTGGGCACGCTTTATTTGAAGACTCGTAAAAAGCCGAATTTCCTGTGCTTTTTTCATCATTTCTATCCAGCTCATGTCTTTCATACCTCATGCCTCCTTTTTACCAGAAAATATAGTTCACAATGTAAACTATCCAGCAGTATACACCTATCAGATAAATTTGTCAAGCTTTTGAGATATATTTCTGAAGATTAAATAATTTTTTCTCTTTGGAGAGGAATCTTTCGTGCGATGTGATGAAAAGAGGAATATGCTTTGACTGGGTTGATTCTTTGCTTGGCACCTGAACAACGGTGCTGCCGTATTTTTTAAGAAAAACATCTTGAAAAAATGTGCGAAATTGTTTATAATATACTTATAACAAATTTCACAGTTCATCGGTGCATCATTCGCTCAAATGCACCCAGTAATCTACAAATGCAACCGCTTGGGTGCATTTTCGTGTATGCGTTAAATTGTATCACTTTCGGTACGGCAATAGACCCGGCAGTTGCGTCCGGTCCGCTCATCACCACGGTGAACGACCTGGTGGCAGTTGTCACCTACTACGGCATGAGCTGGATTTTACTGCTGAACGTTTTGAAACTGGTATAAAGGCAACACCGCACAAAGCCCGCCTGACGGCTTTGCACGTAATCTGCTTGCTGATTTTCCGTCATACCGCACAGAAATCCCTTAACATACGACTGCGTTCGAGGCAGGATTCTGCCCGAGAACAAAGGAGTGTCGCACTAGGATTGATTGCGACCGACAGTATGCCTGCGAAATTTCTGTACAATCTGCCGAAAAATCCGACTGCGCATCTTACGCACAAACTCTGTGCGGTGTCGCCTAAAGGAAAAAAACTGCGGCACACTGGGCAGACGATACCCGGTGTGCTTTTTTGCGCCTGCTTTTTTCGTGAAAGTGCTGCACAGCAGGTTGACATTTTCCATGAAATATGTTACAATTTATGATATGAGCATATTCGGGGAACGAATATGGGAAAAACGGCTGCTTTTCCGAAAGACGGCAGAGCGGCGTATCAGAAAGGATGAAGTTGTATGAATTTTGTCACGGTCCTGTTTTTCCTGGGACTGCTGCTGACGATCGTGGCATCCGTGGGGTTGCTGCGTCTGACGGGGAAGAAAGCGCCGCAGGAACAGCGCCTCTGGCCGCTGGCACAGAAACCGGCTGCTGACGAAATGGCAGAAACGGAAAAAGATACCGAAAATGCGGAAGATGCCGCACCGGAGCAGGCTGCGCCGAAAACGCCTGCCGCCGGGAAAAAGCGGCTGTCTGTGCCGAATCTCATCGTGCTGGCAGTCTCTGCCGTGCTGGTGGTGCTGGGACTGGGCGACCTGTTCGGCATCGCCGATTATGGTCAGTTTGAGGGCGCTTTTCTGCTCATGGGCATTGCCGCTGTGCTGCAGTATGCTGCCTGTCTGCTGTACCAGTGCCGGAAGAGCCGGACGGTGCGCTTTTTCAGCAAGCTTTTGCTGGTCATGACCGTGCTGGAACTGACGGTGTTCCAGTATCCGTCCTATCATCTGATGCTGGGCGACTATCCGGAGAAGATTCTGCTGCCCTCGGATGCCACGGTGGAATCCGGGGACTATACCCTGGACGAGAACCTGCACACGCTGACCATCACCGGCAAAAACGAGTGCGTTATCACGTTCAACGATCTGAACGTACCCATCGGGACAGTCCGTGCCGTGGCAAAGCTGGGGAAGGACACCAAGCAGTCCCAGATGGTGCTGGATATGGCGGATGCCACCCATGTGGACTATCGGTTCGATATCGCCAAGCAGGCGCTGGTCAAGGACAGAGAGAATACCCAGTACATCGCCTGTGAATTTTCCGGGGATGTCTCCAAGCTGCGTCTGAAGTTTACCGGAAAAAATGACGGGGACGGGGTAGTCCTGCAGAGCGTACAGCTGAATGCGCCCATTCCCTTTGCCGTTTCGCCGCTCCGGATGGCGCTGGTGCTGGTGCTGGGAACGCTGGCTTATGCGGTGGCGTGCAGCACTACGCTGAAACGCCCGTATCTGGAGACGAAAAAGCTCTGCCGCCGTACCATTACAGTGATGACCGCAGCGGTCATGGCCGTGGCAGTGCTGATCGTTATGGCAAAGCTGCCCGACGGCGGTTTCGCCGGACAGTTCAAGCTGGACAGCGGCAACCAGATCACACAGGAACAGGTGGACGCTTTCGAAAACGGACAAATTTCCCTGCTGAAAGAAGTGGACGATGCGCTGCTCCAGGTGGAGAACCCTTATGACTGGGGAATGCGAAACGACTCCGGCGCAAAGGCGGAGTGGGACCACGTATTCTATGACGGCAAGTATTATTCCTACTACGGCATCGCACCGGTGGTGCTGCTGTATCTGCCGTATCACAAGCTGACCGGACACTACTGCTCCACGAACCTGTCTATCCTGCTGTTCAGCCTGGTGGGACTGCTGTTCCTGGCAATGGCATATCTGGCATTCGTCAAGCGCTGGTGCAAAAACGTCTCTGCCGGAAACATCATCGCCGGCATGGCGATCCTGTTCAGCTCCTGCGGCATCTGGTACAGCGTGGGACGCACGCTGTTCTATGAGATTTCCATTTCCTCCGGATTCGCCTTTGTGGCACTGGGCGCTTATTTCCTGTTCAGTTCCAACGTGCTGAGCGAGGGCAAGGTGTCTCTGGTGCGGACGGCGCTGGCATCCCTGTTCCTGGGCATCGCCGTGCTGTGCCGTCCGACTCTGGCGGTCTATGCCGTGGTGGCAGTGCTGTATTTCCTGTACGCCATCCCCAAGTCCGGGAATGTGCTGGTGCAGGCAGAGGACGGCACTTCGTCTCTGGCAGTCCGCAAGCCCCGGCGCATCGCCTACGTGCTGTGCGCAGCCCTGCCGCTGCTGGCACTGGGCATTACCCAGATGGTGTACAACTATGCCCGGTTCGGCTCGCCGCTGGACTTCGGCATCCAGTACTCGCTGACCATCAACGACTTCACCCATTCCCAGTACCACACCTCGTTCGTGCTGATCGGTCTGTGGAATTATCTCTTCGCCGCACCTCAGTTCCTGCCGGAGTATCCGTACATCAGTACGCCTTTCTCCAAGCTGGACACCCAACGGCTTTTACTTCAACGATGACGGCAACACCTCCGGCATCCTGTTCCTGGCGATTCCGGTTGCGGCATATCTGCTTGCCCGTGCGGCACTGCGCCGTCTGCCGGACACCAAGACACGCTGGAAATACGGCGTGATGGTGGGACTGCCCTGCGTGGTCATGCCGCTGGTCATCATCTGCTCGATCTGGGAAAGCGGCTATGCGGTGCGCTATACGGCGGACTTCTCCTGGGAGATCCTGCTGGGCGCACTGACGATCCTGTTCTTCCTGTATCAGAAATCCAAAAACGAAACAAAAAAGGATCTGACCCGGAAGTTTATGGCGGCTGCGATGCTCTGCGCTGTTGTGGTAAACGGTGTGCAGATCTTCAAGTTCGCATTTCCCCAGGATCAGTACCCGGCGATCTGTGACCATCTGACACAGCTGATCGCATTCTGGAAGTAAGGAGCATGAATATCTGATGGATACATTATATTTGGTCATTCCGTGTTATAACGAAGAAGAAGTGCTGCCGGAAACTTCAAAACAGCTTCTGGCGAAAATACAGTCGCTGATGGCGGCGGAGAAAATCTCGGAGAAGAGCCGCATCGTCTTTGTCAACGACGGCTCGAAGGACCGCACCTGGGAGATCATCCAGGCGCTGCACCAGGAGAATCCCATTTACCAGGGCGTGTGCCTGTCCCGGAACCGGGGACACCAGAATGCGCTGCTGGGTGGTCTGATGACAGTGAAGAATCACTGCGACATGGCAATTTCCCTGGATGCCGACCTCCAGGACGATATCGATGCCATTGACGAGATGGTGGACAAGTACTATGCCGGAAATGACGTGGTCTACGGTGTGCGGAATGCCCGGAAAACGGATACCTTTTTCAAGAAGTTCACCGCCGAGGGCTTTTATAAGGTCATGAAGATGATGGGCGCAGACGTGGTGTTCAACCACGCCGACTATCGTCTGATGAGCCGCCGTGCGCTGGACGGACTGGAATCCTTCAAGGAGGTCAATATGTTCCTCCGTGGCGTTGTTCCCATGATCGGCTATAAGAGCGACAAGGTGTACTATGCCCGAAAGGAGCGTTTCGCCGGAACTTCCAAGTATCCGCTGAAAAAGATGCTGTCCTTTGCCTGGGAAGGCATCACATCCCTTTCCACAAAGCCCATCGCCCTCATTACCCGGCTAGGTACGCTGATCTTCCTGGTGAGCATCATCATGCTGATCTATTCCTTCGTGCGGCACTGCATGGGCGCAACCATCACGGGCTGGACTTCGCTGATCGTGTCCATCTGGGCAATCGGCGGCTTGCAGCTCCTCGCCATCGGCGTCATCGGGCAGTACATCGGAAAGGTCTACTTAGAGACAAAGGAACGCCCGAAGTTTATCATTGAAACGTATCTCTCCGATGAGGACGCAGATGCGGATAAGGATAAGACACAGAAGTAATTAAAAGTAACACTGCATAAAAATAAATTCCCGGAGACTTGTCCCGGGGATTCTTTTGGAGGGTCTGGCTATGGCATATATTCTTAACGAAAACCGTTATTCTCAGATGGAATACCGCCGCTGCGGAAACAGCGGGCTGAAACTGCCCCTGCTGTCCCTGGGGCTGTGGCACAACTTCGGCGACACCAACAGCCTGGAGCGGATGGCACAGCTCTGTGAGACAGCGTTTGACGGCGGCATCACCCATTTCGACCTGGCGAACAACTACGGGCCGCCTGCTGGTGCGGCGGAGCGAAACTTCGGCAGACTGCTGAAAACCATTTTCGCCGGTCACCGGGATGAACTGGTCATCAGCACCAAAGCCGGCTATGATATGTGGGACGGTCCCTACGGCGACGGGGGCAGCCGGAAGTATCTGCTGGCGAGCCTGGATCAGAGTCTGAAACGGCTGGGTGTGGACTATGTAGACATCTTCTACCACCATCGCCCCGACCCGGAAACGCCTCTGGAGGAGACCATGGGCGCACTGGCGCAGGCGGTGCAGAGCGGCAAGGCGCTGTATGTGGGGCTGTCCAACTATGACGGCGAGACCATGCGCCGGGCGGCGGACATCCTGGAACAGCTGCACTGTCCGTACATCATCAACCAGAACCGGTACTCCATCCTAGACCGGGAGACGGAGCGCAACGGCATCCTGGATGCCAGCGCCGACCGGAAAAAGGGCGTTATCATTTACAGTCCCCTGGCGCAGGGAATGCTGACCGACCGCTATCTCCACGGCATTCCGGAGGACAGCCGCATCCGCACCGACGGCAGATTTTTGCAGGCATCCCAGCTGACGGAAGAACGCCTGGCGCAGCTCCGGCAGCTGCAGGCGATCGCACAGGACAGGGGACAGACGCTGGCACAGCTGGCGCTCTGCTGGATCCTGCGGCAGAAGGCGGTGACCAGCGTACTGGTGGGCGCATCCCGTCCGGAACAGATCACGGACACCCTGCAGATCGTGGGGCAGAAACCGCTGACCGATGAGGAACTCCGGGCAGTCGATGCAGCAGTAGGACTGTGAGAACCGGCGTGTGCGGTTTTTTCAAAAGGGACTTGACAATCCCGAAAAAATGGCGTATAATAGAAATAGAGAGAGGGCATACCAGTAGACGGTCTGCTCCCACTGCTTGAGTTAAAGATTTAACCGCCACAAGTTTGGAGACTACGGGCGGTTATTTCTTTTTCTTGCCGTGGTGATTCTGATTACTATTTTTATGATTATAGTAAATGTACAAGATCACGCTGATGCAATCCAGCAGAAAACTGCCGATTTTCAGCAAATCACCAAAGGTGACGTATTGATCCATCATATCGATCACCTCCCATCTGTTCAAGTGAGCAGTGGGAGCAAAAATCAGAAAAAGACTTGACCGCCTACCGTTATTGGTATGCCCTCAGACATACAGTATACCACGTTTTGCAAAAAATGTCAAATGAAAGCATCTGCAATTTTTCAGCAAAAAGCCCCTTGACAAAAGGGGCGTGATGGCGTATAATAGAGATGGAGAGAGGGCATACCAGTAGACGGTCTGCTCCCACTGCATATTGGTTAAAGAATAACCGCCACAGTTTGGACGCTACGGGCGGTTATTTCTTTTTCTTGCCGTGGTGATTCTGATTACTATTTTTATGATTATAGTAAATGTACAAGATCACGCTGATGCAATCCAGCAGAAAACTGCCGATTTTCAGCAAATCACCAAAGGTGACGTATTGATCCATCATATCGATCACCTCCCATCTGTTCAAGTGAGCAGTGGGAGCAAAAATCAGAAAAAGACTTGACCGCCTACCGTTTCAGGTATGCCCTCAGATATTCAGTATACCACGTTTTGCAAAAAATGTCAAACAAAAAATCCGGCAGCAGGACTCAGATTCCTGTTGTCGGATTTTTGCATTTCCATGTAATTTACGCTTGACTTATGCTTTTCTTATGCCTGGTTTCAGCATTTGCTTGTCCTTATGTTTAATGACTTCCATCATAATAAGCGCCATGATGACAGAGCAGATGTCCGCAATGGGCTGGGCGAAGATCAGACCGTCCAGACCGATCAGAGCGTTGGCGATGAACAGTACCGGCAGGAAAATGAATCCCTGGCGGCTGACGGACAGGATCAGAGATGCCAGACCGTGTCCCATGCCCTGGAAAGCGTTGTTGTTCACGAAGATAATGCCCAGGAACGGTCCGGAGACCATCAGCGCCCGGAGCATCTTCACGGCGTAGTTCTGCTGGGTGATAACATCTGCCGCAGAGCCGGAAGAGCCGGAGGTCATGAAGATGCTGATGACCGGCTCGGTGAACAGGAAGTACAGCGCTGTCACGATCAGCCCCAGCACCAGGGTGCAGACCATGCTGAACCGCACCACCTTTGTCATCTTGGTGAAGTTCCGTGCGCCGTAGTGGAATCCCACCAGCGGCTGGATGCCGATACCGATGCCCAGCTGGATGAACACCACCAGCATATTCGCCTTCATGGCGATGCCCATGCCGCCGGTGGCGAGAACGTCGATGTTGTTCAGCAGCCGGTTCAGCACCAGGTTGGACAGGCTCATCAGCACATTAGTGAAAAACATGGGGACGCCGATGGAGAACACGCCGCTGAAAATGCCGCCTTTCATGGTGAAGTGCTTCGGATTCGGGGAGAGCATGGTGCGGCTGACTTTCAGATAGATGAGGTAGAACAGCGTTGCCACCGTGTTGCCGATGCTGGTGGCGATGGCTGCACCCTTGACGCCCATGCCCATGGCAAGGATCATGATGGGGTCCAGGATGATGTTGGTCACAGCGCCGATCATCATGCCGAACATGGAGACTTTCGCCGCACCCTCGCCCTTGACCAGGTTGCTCATGGCGCTGCTCAGCACCGTGGGGATTGCACCCACGCCGATGTAGAACAGATAGTCCCTGGTGTACTGTTCCAGATTCTGATAGTTCTGCACCAGCTTGTCATAGGCGTCGCCGGAAATATCCTTGGAAATATTGGCGATGTTGGCGGACGCATCTGCACCCACCAGCGGCAGGATCCAGCTCACGCCCAGGGTCAGCGCCAGGGTGGCGAGCAGTCCCACAAAGACAGCGCCCCAGAAACTGAAGCTGCTGATTTTTTTCACCCGTTCATATTCCCGTGCGCCCAGAGAACGGGAGATAAAGGCGCAGCCGCCGATGCCGAACAGGTTGCCGAATGCCATGAGGATCATAAACACCGGGGTCGCCATGGAAACGGCATTCATCTGATAGGGGTCGTGGGTCTGTCCTACAAAGACTGTGTCCACCATGTTGTACAGCACGGTGACCAGCATACTCAGCACCGACGGGATCGCCAGTACTGCCACAGCTTTGGGGATAGACTCGATCTCAAAAACGGAGGTTTTCTTTTCTTTCATTTGCATATAGGCATAACTTCCTTTCTGTTACGGCGAAAAACGAGGCAGAAATGCGGTGACATTCTGCCTCGTTTGCATTTGTTCGGTTGAGGTACTCTTATACGTTAAAGCGGAACAGCACGATGTCGCCGTCCTGCATCACATATTCCTTGCCTTCCAGACGCACCAGTCCCTTTTCCTTGGCAGCCGCCATAGAGCCGCACGCCATCAGATCGTCATAGGAGACAACTTCGGCACGGATGAATCCCTTTTCGAAATCGGTGTGGATCTTTCCGGCAGCCTGGGGCGCTTTCGTTCCCCTGGTGATGGTCCATGCACGGACTTCCTGCTTGCCGGCGGTCAGATAGGAGATGAGACCCAGCAGAGAATAGCCCTCCCGGATGATGCGGTTCAGACCGGATTCCTCCAGTCCCAGATCTTCCAGGAACATTGCCTTGTCGTCTGCCTCCATGTCTGCGATATCCTCTTCGATCTTCGCACAGATGGGCAGTACTGCGGCGTGTTCTGCCTCAGCAATCTGCTTGACTTCCTGGTAGTGTTCATTTTTGTCCACGCCGTTGCGGAAGTCCTCTTCGCTCATGTTTGCGGCATAGATCACCGGCTTTGCGGACAGCAGCGGCATATCGTGGATCCAGCTCAGCTCGTCCTCGGTGAAGTCAAAGCCACGGGCAGACTTGCCCTCTTCCAGGTGCGCCTGGAGACGTTCCAGAAAGTCCACCTGTGCCTGGAGCTTTTTGTCGCCCTTCAGCGCCTTTTTGGTGCGGTCGATGCGGCGTGCCACCATCTCCATATCGGAGAAGATCAGCTCCAGGTTGATGGTCTCGATGTCCGATGCCGGATTGATTCTGCCGTCTACATGGATGATGTTCTCGTCCTCAAAGCAGCGTACCACGTGGACGATGGCGTCCACTTCCCGGATGTCGCCCAGGAACTTGTTGCCCAGACCTTCGCCCTTGGATGCGCCTTTTACCAGTCCGGCGATGTCCACGAACTCCAGGGTAGCCGGGGTGAACTTGTCCGGCTCGTACATTTCAGCCAGCTTGTCCAGACGTGCGTCCGGCACAGAGACGATGCCTACATTTTTTTCAATGGTGCAGAACGGATAGTTTGCCGACTCTGCGCCTGCATTTGTCAGGGCGTTGAACAGGGTGCTTTTGCCCACGTTGGGCAGCCCAACCATACCTAATTTCATTGTAACAGCTCCACCTTTTTGAAGAGCGTGCGCAGCATCCGGCATATGCAGAGAGATGCGCCGCAGGCTCTGAGATTATCCGGCATTGCGCCGGGGATTGACATATCATTGACACATACATTATAGTTTAGCACAGAAAGCCGGATTTGTCAAGATTTTTGCGAAAATGCGCTCGAGAATACTCTGCACAAAAGTGTAAACCATCCGTCCAATCGTAGGGGCGAACATTGTTCGCTCGTTCCGGTATCAGAGATTGTCTATTATGTTCCCCTTGAAAAGGCGCCCGTAGGGTGTGCCTTGTGCTGGGATGTCCCGAAGGGACAGGGGGATTAAGTTTGCGGTTCACTATTTCAGCACAAATCGCATCCCCAAAAAACCCCCTTGCAATCTCTTCCGAAATTTGCTATACTATTATAACAGCGATACATTCAAGCAAAATCGAAACGGAGTGAATCTATATTGAATATCCCACAGAAACTGGCTGACGAGTTCCAGCTGCGGCAGGAACAGATCGACAACACCATCGCCCTGCTGGATGACGGCAAGACCATCCCCTTTATTGCACGCTACCGGAAAGAGCGGACCGGCTCGCTGGATGACCAGGTGCTGCGTGCCATCGACAACCGGCTGCAATACCTGCGCAAGCTGGAACAGCGCAAGAGCGAGATCCTTTCCGCCATCGAGTCCCAGGGCAAGCTGACCCCGGAACTGACGGAAAAGATACAGAAAGCGGAGACTCTGGTGGAGACGGAGGATCTGTACCTGCCGTATCGTCCCAAGCGAAAGACCCGTGCGTCTATGGCGATCGCCCGTGGCTTGGAGCCGCTGGCACGGACGCTGATGGCGCAGGATGCCGGAACAGACCCGGTGCAGGCGGCACAGGCGTTCCTCACGGAAGAAGTGCCGGATACGGATGCGGCGCTCCAGGGCGCAATGGACATCCTGGCAGAGGAGATGGCGAACGACGCCGACCTGCGCAAACAGATGCGCCGCCTGGTGATGCTCACCGGCACGATACAGTCCCACGCCGTGGATGCGGATGCGGAAACACCCTATCAGAACTACTACGACTATGCCGAACCGGTAAAGCGCATCGTGGGTCACCGTGTCCTCGCCATCGACCGTGGCGAACGGGAGGGCGCACTGAAAGTGGCAGTTACGCTGCCGGAGGGACACGGGGCATCCATGCTGATCCAGAAGTTTGTGAAGAACCAGAGTCCCTGCGGAAAGCTGGTGCAGACTGCCGCAGAGGATGCGTTTCAGCGGCTGCTGTTCCCGGCGGTGGAACGGGAGATCCGTAAGGCGCTGACCGAACAGGCGGCAACGGCTGCCATCGGCGTGTTTGCGTCCAACCTGCGGCAGCTGCTCATGGCGGCACCGCTGAAAAACCGTACCGTCCTGGGCGTAGATCCCGGCTACCGCACCGGCTGTAAGCTGGCTGTGGTGGACGAGACGGGAAAGGTGCTGGATACCGGCGTGGCGCACATCACCCTGGGAAAGGGCGCATCCCTGGAAAAGGGCAAGGATACCATCCGGAAGATGCTGCGGCAGCACCATGTGACCGCCGTCGCCATCGGAAACGGCACGGCGTCCCGGGAATCCGAGGCTGTGGTGGCAGAACTGCTGAAAGAGCTGCCCTATTCTGCGGCGTATATGGTGGTCTCTGAGGCTGGGGCATCGGTGTACTCTGCGTCCAAGCTGGCGGCAGAGGAGTTCCCGGAGTATGACGTTTCACTCCGGAGCGCCGTGTCCATTGCCCGGCGGTTACAGGACCCGTTGGCGGAACTGGTGAAGATCGACCCTCAGGCGATCGGCGTGGGACAGTATCAGCACGATATGCCCAAGGCGGAGCTGTCGGCGGCGCTGGACGGCGTGGTGGAGGACTGCGTGAACCACGTGGGCGTAGACCTGAACACCGCCTCGTTCTCCCTGCTGTCCCACATCGCCGGCATCAACCAGACCATCGCCAAGAACATCGTGGCGTACCGGACAGAAAACGGCGCATTCACCGACCGGAAACAGCTGAAAAAGGTGGCAAAGCTGGGACCCAAGGCGTATGAACAGTGCGCCGGATTCCTCCGTGTGCCGGGCGCAAAGAATCCTCTGGACAACACCGCCGTGCATCCGGAAAGCTATGGCGCAGCGGAGCAGATTCTCCGGGAATGCGGCTTTCAGCTGGCGGACATTGCCGGACAGGACCGCAGCGAGATCACATCCATTGCCAAGCAGCACGGTATCGCAGCCATTGCGAAAAAAGCTGGCGTGGGTGAGCCGACGGTAAAGGATATCATCAAGGAGCTGGCAAAGCCGGGACGTGACCCTCGTGACGAACTGCCGCCGCCGCTGCTTCGGAGCGGTGACATCATGGAGCTGAAAGATCTGAAACCGGGCATGGAACTGGTGGGAACGGTTCGGAATGTCATCGACTTCGGCTGTTTTGTGGACATCGGCGTCCATGAGGACGGGCTGGTGCATATTTCCCAGATCTGCGACCGGTTTATCAAGCATCCGCTGGAGGCAGTCAAGGTCGGCGAAGTGGTAAAGGTCTGGGTGCTGGATGTGGACTTGAAACGCAAGCGCATTGCACTGACCATGAAACCGCCGAAGAAAGGATAAAGGAGAACATATGGGATTTGGAAAGAAACTGACTGCCCTGGTATTGGCGGCGGCAATGACAGCTGCGGCGTGCAGCTGCGGCACGGAAAGCGGCAAAAGCACCGCCGGAGAAGAGAGCAGCCAGGCAGAGGAAAAGCCGGACTTCCGCACGGAAATGCGGGACGATATGACCACAGGCGACATCGTGGCGGAAATGGGGCTGGGCATCAACCTGGGGAACACCCTGGAGGCGTGCGGCGACTGGATCGACAGCAGCGGCGGCGTGAACAGCTATGAGACCGCCTGGGGCAGCCCTACGGTGACTGAGGAAATGATCGCAGGCTATGCTGCCGCCGGGTTCGACTCGGTGCGCATCCCGGTGGCGTGGTCGAATCTGATGGGAGACGACTACACCGTTGCGCCGGAACTGCTGGATCGTGTGGAGACCGTGGCGCAGTATGTGCTGGACAACGGGATGTACGCCGTGGTGAATCTCCACTGGGACAACGGCTGGATCGCCGGATTCTCCACCGACTATGACACCTGCATGGAGAAATACACCCGCATCTGGGAGCAGGTATCGGAGCGCTTTTCCGGTTACGGCGACCATCTCATTCTGGAATCCATGAACGAAGAGGGCTGTTTCGACGATCTGTGGAATCACTACAGCGGTTCGGAGGATGGCAAGGCGGAGGCATACAGCATCGTCAACCGCATCAACCAGAAGTTCGTCGATCTGGTGCGCAGCTCCGGCGGCAACAACCCGGAGCGCCATCTGCTCATTGCCGGCTATGCCACCGACGTGGACATGACCTGTGACGAAATGTTCCAGATGCCGGAGGACAGCGCCGGACGGTGCGCCGTGTCGGTACATTATTATACGCCGTCTACGTTCTGCATCCTGGAAGAGGACGCCGACTGGGGCAAGGCAAAGACCACCTGGGGTTCGCCCAGAGACCAGCGGATACTGGAAAAGGACATGGAAAAGCTCCAGACCCGTTTCCTGGACAACGGCATCCCGGTCATCATCGGCGAATACGGCTGTTCCACCGGGAACAAGACCGAGGACGCCGTCCGGACATTTCTCACGGCGGTGGCACGTGCGGCGTATTCCCGTGGGATGTGTCCCATGCTGTGGGACATCACCGGGGTGTTCTATGACCGCAGCAGCTGTAAAATGATCGACAGCCAGCTGGAGCAGGAACTCCGGGATATTGCAGAGACGGCGAGAAACTGAAAAAATTGGTAAAGATGCGCTCTGAAAACTGCCGAAAAAAGGCGTCAGAGCGCATCAAAATAGCAAGTTGTTTTTCACGCAATTTTTCGGATTTAGAAGAATTGCACAAAAACAGAGGTTGCTTTTATTCGTGCTGTATAAAAATGTGTGGAAAATGAAAAAAACGCTTGCAAAAAATCTACAAATATGCTATGCTGGTATATGGAGAAGTAGGGTGCAGGAAAGCACTGGTATGGCTTCATGAAGATGTGCGCCGGCTGTGCAATTGGAAAGCGGAAAGCACGCAAATCAATTTTAAGAATGTCCCCCTTGAAAAGGGGGATGTCAGCGTAAGCTGACAGGGGGATAATCCCGACCCTTGCTCTTTACGGAGCATTCACCTCAGCACAAGGCACACTCTATGGGTGTCTTTGCAAGGGAAGTAATTAGAAAATTGATTTGTGTGAGCGGAAAGGGGGCAGCAGACGACTGGCACGGCGGAGGTACGGAAACCAAGGGGCAGAAAAGCTTCTCTGCACACAACCAAGGCGGCGCTATGCCGCAGAAAATCAAGAAAGGAAGAATGATAAACATGAAGATGAAGAAGTTTCTTTCATCTCTGACTGCTGGTGTAATGGCGGCAACCACCGTATTCACCAGTGCGCTGGTAACACCGGTTATGTCGTTTATTGCGACTGCGGCTGATGCTGACGCAATCGGTACAGCATCTTTGATCGGTACACTCGGTAGCAATGCCTATTGGGGCGAAGGCAATAGTTCCAATAATGGTAATGCGCCCAGTACAGTAAGCATTTCCGGTGATGGAGAGTTTTCTCTTTCCTGGGAACTGTCTGAAGGTTCCAGCACGATTCAGTGGCTGGGTATTGTAATCAACCCGGCAGGAGAATCGAAGACCTTTACAACTGATACATTTAAGGATTTGAAGGTTTCTCTGAGTTCTCTGAAAATTGACGGCGTTGAAGTTGCAGATGCAGCTAACAATGCAACTGTAAACACAAAATACTATGGCGAAGACGGCAAGGGTGTAAGCAGAATCGAATTCGGCGGTGACTGGTCTGGTGCAACTGCTGTTAGCAAGAACACCGAAGTAAAGGGTACAATTAGTGCAACCTTTACTGTAGAGGGCACCGGCAAGACCACCACAACCACTACCAGCGAGACCACTGCGGAAACCACAGAGACCACCGTTTCTTCCGCAGTTTCTTCTGATGTTTCCAGCGAGACATCTGAATCTGTTGTAACCACTGCATCTGCATCCTCTGCCGAGACTGTGACAACCACAACTGCTCCGGCAATTAAGGACGTAGAGGCAAAGATCACCACCGGCACCCAGAAGGGTACAGACGGTGATATCCAGGCATATGCAGAATTTGACCCGAACGGCGCAAAGTCTGCAACACTGTATTATACCGTAACTTCCAAGGATACCGAGTCCAGCGGTGCTTTCGGCACATACAACGGCGATTGGTTCCAGGAAGAATTTAAGGCAAGCGTTGGCGCAAATGGTGCCTGCACAGCAGATTACACCATCCCGTCCAATGTTGGCAAGACCGTAAAGGCAATGATCTTCTATCCGGATGCAAGCAGCGTCAAGATCGACAAGGTGGTTCTCCACTATGATTCCGCTGTTACCACATCCGCAACAACCACCAGTGTCACCACAACCACTGAGGCAGCAAAGTACACCAAGGTACTGACTCCGAAGGCTGAGGAAGACAAGGGTACTGACGGCAAGGCAAGCAACACCAAGGTTGAGTTCGACCCGATGGGCGCTTACAAGGCAATCGCTTACTACACCGTAAAGACAAATGACACCAACACCAGCGGCGCTTTCGGCACATGGAACGACAGCCTGCCGGAGGGTGAAGAGTGGCAGAGCGAGGAATTCAAGGATCTGGCCGTTCCGGCAAACAAGCAGGTCGTTGTTTCCTACAACATTCCGAAGACTGTCGGCGAAACCGTGCAGTTCATGGTTTATTACCCGAAGTTCGGTGATGTGACCATCGACAAGATCGTTCTGTGCTTTGACGAAGATCCGGATGCAACAACAACCTCCGTTTCTTCCACCACAGAGATCAAGACCACTGCATCCAGCGTGTCCTCTGAGACAGAGACCACTGCATCTGCAACCACCAAGGGAACAGAGTCCAGTGCATCTGAGACCAAGACCAGCGCAACCTCTGCAACCACCAAGGAAACAGAGACCAGCGCATCTGCAACCACCAAGGAAACAGAGACCAGCGCATCTGCAACCACAAAGGATACAGAATCCAGCGCAACCTCTGCAACCACCAAGACTGACAAGGCAACAGAGACCAGCGCTACCGAAAAGGCAACCACTGTTACAAGCACCACCAAGCAGTCTGCAACCACAACTGCAACAGATGCACCGAAGGGCAAGGGCATTGTCATCGACATCGGCGAGGCTAACGCAGAGCCGGGCGAAGAGGGCGTTGAACTGCCGTTCTATCTGCAGAAGTATATCCCGTCTGAGGGCTTTAGCTTTGCAATTGATGTCCCGATGGTAACTGCAAAGATCCTGAGCATCAACAAGACCGAAGTTTCCAAGGACGGCGTGGATGAATATGTATCCGGTTCTGTCCGCAGAACTTCCAACACCGCAGGCTTTGAGGCATTCGGCGCTGACGAATCCGCAGCTCCGGAAGATCGCTGGATGTACTTCATGTGGACTGTTTCCGCCGGCACTGCAACCATCCCGGATGAAGAAAACGGCGCAAGCAACTTCATGAATATGTACTTCGACATCGCTGACAACGCAGCAGATGTTGCAGCAGAATACGGTCTGGAACTCCAGACAGATGCTGACGGCAATACCTACTACTTCTTCCCGGTCAACTTTGCACAGTACCAGAAGGTAAACTGGGACTTCTCCGGCACAGCAGGCAGCGCATACATCATGCCGAACCAGCAGTTCCTGGACGACAGCAGCAATGACCTGGCTACCACAGACGTTACTTACTACAACGGCGGTTTCCGTGTATACACCGACAAGAAGGATGTCACCACATCTTCTACCGTTGATACAACCACATCCATCACAACCACAAAGACAACCGCAACCGACGAAAAGGATATGCCGATCAATCTGGATATCGATGAGGTTTATGTATATCCGCAGCCGGCTGGCGAAAACCCGGATTATATTGGCATTGAAGAAGAACTGGGCGTAAAGGTTATTGCCAAGGAAGGCGTAGACACCAAGAGCTATGGTATCAGCGGTGCAATCGCATTCCCGGATGCAACCGCAAAGCTGTTCACCATTCCGGACGGCATGGAGAGCAAATTCGCAGTCAACGACTTCGGCTCCAGCGGCAGACCGAACATGATCGACTTTGCTGCTTATAAGAACGGCACATCCACCATCACCGACGGCAGCGACCGCTGGATCCGCTTCATCGAAGCATTCTCCAACGACGGTCCGCAGGATCCGGCTGAGCTGGATCGTATCTTCCACCTGGTATTCGATGTACCGGATGCAGATACCGTACAGGCAATCGCAGACGAATATGGTCTGACACTCCAGACCGGCGAGTATGACGGCAAGACTGTTCAGTACTACGAGTTCCCGGTAACCTGGGCTCCGGACGGCATTGACCAGATGCCCAGCGGCGGCACCATCGTTGATGTTGAGCGCTTTAAGTATCTGAACGGCGAGGGCGTGACCGGTGAGGACATCTTCGACGACCAGGTTGGTCTGAAGGATGGTGCGATCCGTGTTATCATGAAGGAAGTGGAAGATACCACAACCACAACCACAACTGTAACAACTACCACTACTACAAAGGCATCCACAACCACAACAAAGGCATCTGCTACAACAACCACAAAGGCATCCACAACTTCTACAACAAAGGCATCTGTTACAACAACGACAAAGGAATCCACTACGACAACAAAGGCGTCTGCTACAACAACTACAAAGGCATCTACGACAACAACAGAAGAAGCGACTTCTACAACAACAACCGAAAAGACAACCGTTTCCGAGACTTCCGGAACAACAACTACAAAGGCAACGGAATCCGAGCCTCCGGTAAGCACAACTACCGCAGAGTCTACTACAACAGAAAAGGGTACTTTCACCAAGAAGACCACTACCGGAACAACCACAACTGAGACCTTCACAAAGGGCTCTATGCCGACTGGAACAACCACAACAGAAACCACAACTTCTGCTGAGAATACCACAACTTCCAGCGAGACAACCACAAGCACTGGTTCTTCCAGCGACACCGTTACTTCTACCACAACAACCGAGACTCAGCCTGCCGGCAAGCCGGATGTTAAGGTAAAGGAAGATGCAAACTTCTACCTGTCTGAGGACACTCGTGCATTCGACCCGGCAGATCTGGTAGAGAGCGCAACTCTGGACGGCGAGGACATTCTGAGCCAGCTGACCTTCGAGTACGCTTCTCCGAAGGATATGTACGATGCACTGCACGGCGATATCGCTTATGTTGCATCTGACTTGAAGGTTCTGTACAACGGCGAAGAAGTCGGCACTGCTAAGGTTTACATCGGCATCAAGGGTGATACGGACTTGAACGGTAAGGTTGAGGCAACTGATATGTTCTACAATATGTACTATCAGGCAAGACTGGGTGCCGGCATCAAGGAAGGCGTAACTCTGTTGGAGAACAACCAGGATGAGAATCTGGAGAAACTATCTTACTTCTTGACCGATATCGACACCGAGAGCAAGGAAGGCAAGAACACTGCCGACAAGTCCATCACTCCGACTGACCTGTTCTATCAGATGTACTACATCGCTCTGAAGGGCGCAGGCTACAAGGATACTGTTTGGACCGATGTTTGCCCGGATCTGAAGAACCTGCAGGGTTCCTGCTGGTATGAGGCAAAGTAAGCCAAACCGAAACAGAACGTGAAAACGTTTTTGACAGCCTGGATATGACATCATAAGAAAACCCGATGCGGGAGCAATCCCGTGTCGGGTTTTTGTTTTCAAGCGGAGGGTTGTATCTGTTTTGTTTTTCGGCGGTGATACTTTCCTTTTTTCAAATTCTGTTTTGTTGTGTAAAAAATCGCAAACAAAGCTTGCAAATTTGAGGAAAATCGGCTATACTGAATAGTGGAGTATTGTATGAGCGTGTTCTGCATCCGGCGGATTTTCCGGGAGGACAGAACAGGCTCCGGGAACAGCAGTTCGGGACGGTGCAGAAATGCAGCGCCGGACTGCCGTAGAAAGGGGCATGACATTGAAAGCGATTGACGAAGCACGCCGGCTGCTCAGCTCTGAGGCGTTTACAGAAACCGCAGTGCTGCTGAGCGGCGGCACAGATCTGGCAGAAGCATATCGGACACGTCTGCTGCGTGCCATTGATACATTTACACAGCATTTCGGCAGCGACCGGGAGATCGCCGTTTTTTCTGCGCCGGGACGGACAGAACTGGGCGGTAACCACACCGACCACCAGCGTGGTCATGTGCTGGCGGCAAGCATCAACCTGGATGTGATCGCCGTTGTGGCACGCCGCACCGACCGGACTATCTGCGTGAAGTCCGAGGGCTTTCCGGCAGATGTGATCTCTCTGGATGAGCTGGAGCCGGTGACAGACCAGAAACCCACCGCAGCCGAGCTTATCCGTGGTGCAGCTGCCTGGTTCCAGCAGTACGGATGTCCGTTGGATACCGGCTTTGATGCGTATACCACATCCCAGGTCATGCCGGGTTCGGGGCTGTCCTCTTCTGCGGCATTTGAGGTGCTGCTGGGGAATATCTGCAACGCCCTGTACGCCGACAACCGGTTCACTCCGGTGGAGCTGGCGCAAATGGGACAGTATGCGGAAAACGTCTATTTCCATAAGCCCTGCGGTCTGATGGATCAGATGGCGTCGTCTGTGGGCGGCGCAGTTGCCATCGACTTTGCGAATCCGGTAAAGCCGGTGGTGCATCCGGTGAAGTTCGACTTTTCTTCCACCGGTTATGCGCTGTGCATCGTGGACACCGGCGGGAATCACGCAGACCTCACAGAGGAATATGCGGCGATCCCCAGGGAAATGGGCGCTGTGGCGAAGTATTTCGGCAAGGATGTGCTTTCTGAGGTGAAGTCGGAACAAGTGCTGCGTTCGATTCCCGAACTGCGAAAGGCGTGCGGCGACCGTGCGGTGCTGCGTGCCATGCACTTCTACCGGGAGGACGGCAGAGCCCAGGGCGAATCGGATGCCCTGGAGCGTGGGGACTTCGAGGCGTTCCTGCACCTGGTGCAGAACTCCGGCGAATCCTCCTACTGCCTGCTGCAAAATGTTTACCCGTCCTCTGTGCCTGCGGAACAGCCGGTCTCCATCGCCATTGCAGTTGGCTCGGCAGTGCTGGGCGGACGTGGCGCCATCCGGGTACACGGCGGCGGTTTCGGCGGAACAGTGCAGGCATTTGTACCGTCTGTGCTGCTGACCCAGTTCCGGGACGGCATGGAGGCTGTGCTGGGCGAGGGCTGCTGCCACGTGCTGCAGATTCGCCCCATCGGCGGCATGACAATTTTGATCTGACGAAGATAGAATTTGACAGAATTCGAAAGGAAGCGTAAGAAAACATGGGAAAAATTCTGGTCACAGGCGGTACGGGCTTTATCGGCAGCCATACCTGTGTGGCACTGACCAACGCCGGCTATCCGGTGGTGGTCATGGACAATCTGAGCAATTCAAAGGTCGAGGCAATCGCTCGCATCGAGATGATTACCGGAAAACACGTGCGGTTTTACCGGACGGATATGCGGGACGAGGCAGACCTGGAACAGATCTTTGAGGACAACAAGATCGACGCCGTGATACACTTCGCCGGAATGAAGGCAGTGGGCGAATCGGTGGAAAAGCCGCTGGAATACTACGAGAACAACGTGAGCGGCACACTGACGCTGCTGCGTGTGATGCGGAAGTACGGCTGCCGCACCATGATCTTTTCCTCCAGCGCCACGGTCTACGGCAGCCAGAACCCGGTGCCGTACCGGGAGGAGATGCCCACCTCTGCGACCAATCCCTATGGCTATACCAAGGTGATGATCGAACAGATCCTGCGGGATGTCTGTGCGGCTGACCCCAACTTCACGGCGGTGGCGCTGCGGTATTTCAACCCCATCGGCGCACACATGAGCGGTCTGCTGGGCGAGAACCCCAACGGCATCCCCAACAACCTGGTGCCGTATGTGGCACAGGTGGCATCCGGTAAGCTAGATCATGTCCAGGTCTACGGCGACGATTACGACACCCCGGACGGCACAGGTGTCCGGGATTACATCCACGTTATGGATCTGGCAGTGGGTCACGTGGCTGCGCTGGCATACGGTGCAAACCATCACGGATTTGAGGCAGTGAACCTGGGGACAGGTCACGGCAGCAGCGTGCTGGAAGTGATACACGCCTATGAGAAAGCCTGCGGCAGAAAGATTCCCGTGGAGATCACCGACCGCCGTGCCGGAGACGTTGCCGTTTCTTATGCGGATGTCTCCAAGGCGAAGGAACTGCTGGGCTGGGAGGCATCGGCAGACCTGCAGCAGATGTGCAGTGACAGCTGGCGCTTTACGCTGCAAAATCCAAACGGCTTATAATCGCTTGTGTCGGGAATCTGCGGAAACAGGTTCCCACAGAAAGGAATACATATGACAGGAAGATTTGGAAATGCGATCGACAATTTTCTGATTATCATGGTCGCAGTTGCCATTGTGCTGCTGCTGGTGGTGATGCTGGGTTCCCGGCAGAGTCCGTTCCGGCAGAAACTCAGCAAGCTCCTGGTGCAGAATCCCAATGCCGCAGACCGGCGGCAGCCGCTGGAATTCAACCGGGAATATTATATCACAGGAGAGAGACCTATGCGTAAACCAAATCGTGGAAAGAATCCGCCACGCACCGTGATCGCTGTGCTGGTGCAGAAGGTGGACGAACGCCGCCGCACCATGGATCCCAGCGGCACGATGAAGTTGTATAACGAGTACTACGAGCTGATCTTCAAGACGAGAAAGGGTGATGTCCTGCACATCGTGACCAGCAAGAAGGCGTACATCGAGACACCGTTCCACCAGCAGGGACAGCTGACGTTCCAGGGCGACCGTCTGATCCGGTTCCAGTATCCGGGCGGCGAGGTCAACGAGGATCAGGACGCTTTCACCAGCGCTATGCCGGCAGCACGCCGGGCGTAACAGGTACGCAGTACGTTGAGACAAAAGAAAAGGCATACCGTTTCCGAGCGAGACGGTATGCCTTTTGTGCGTTATGGAATTTTTACGGAATAATCATCACCGGTGTGTTGATGGTTACTTCGTCGTAGATCTTTTTGGCAACGTCCAGCGGCAGGTTGATGCAGCCGTGGGAGCCGTTGTTGATGTAGATGTCACCGCCGTATGCGCTGCGGTTCAGGTCGTGCAGACCAATGCCGGTATAGGTGACAGGCATCCAGTAGTTGACCCAGGTCTCATAGCCCTGTACGGCGTAGGTACCCAGCTTTCGGGGCGATTCTCTGGACCATACCTTGTATGCGCCCGGCGGTGTGGCACGTTCCGGATCGGATTCCTTACCGGTTACCACGTCGGACTCCAGGAAGAGTTCGCCGTTCACATAATACCACAGATGCTGGTGGCAGATGTCTACTTCAATGTAGGTGTTTCCGGTGTATTTCACGCCGGCGTTGGAGTTCATGCGGAATCCTTCTACCTTATAGACCGGTTCGATGGTGACCGCATCGCCTGCTTTGATGTAATCCACCAGCTTTTCCACCGTGGCAGTCACGTTGGTTTTCCAGCCGTAGATGCCGTCCACTCCGATGGGCAGGGTAATTTCGCCGTCCTCGGTCGCCTTGAACTTGAAGTTGTAGCCGGTCACCAGGGTGTCGTACTTGTCGGCGATATTTTCCTGTACCCAGGCAGTCGCCTTGTCCGTGTCTACGGTGATGTCGTCGCCGTCCGTGGTGATCCAGTCCATGATGGTGGCGTGATCCAGCTTTTCCGTGCCGACCGGATCGAAGATCTCTTCCCGGTCTGTCATGTCATAGGTAATTTCCACGGCGCCGATCTTGTTGTACAGCTCCAGAGTGGGTTTCAGACTCTCTGCGGTGACGGCTGCCTTTTTGTAGCAGTCGCTTTCCGCCATGTTGATGGTGTTGTTGCCCTCACGCATCTGCGCAATCGTGTAGTCGGACAATTTCTGGGTGTCCACCATGTTGCCGTCATCTTCCGGCTGGATGGTGAAAGAGCCGTCCTCGTTCTGGACAACCTTTGCGTCCGTAGGCGGCACATTGCCCCAGTCGTAGGCAGCAATCAGGCTGACCAGTGCGTCCTCGGAATAGGAGTCCTGGACTTTTACGGTGTACTCCGTCTTGGAGAATAGCTTTTTGAACCATGCGGCGTGGCTTTCGTCCGCCGGCGCTGCCAGGGCGTTGTCCGGCAGGGTGACGGTGCAGCCAAAGGAAGAACCCTTGAAGGTGATGGGGTCGCCGCTCTTCGGGATGAAGGTCAGCCCCATGTCCTGGGCTGTGCTGAGGACAGCATTCTGGGCATCTTCAACGTTCATGCCGCCGATGTCCACGCCGTTCACATAGGTTTTCGGCAGGAACTTTCCGTGATAGATCGCCAGCCCGGCAATGTAGCTCAGCAGCAGGACTGCCAGCACTGCGATGCCGGCAATGACGGCGATACGGCCGCCGTGACGCTCTTCCCGGACTTCTTCATAGTGCCGGGGCGGAACAGGGCGGGGGCGCTCTGCCACAGCCACATTGCTCTGCCGGGGCTGCTGCCGCCGCTGGGGAATTTCACGGGATTCGTTGTTCCGGGGCTGTCCGGAGCGGCTGGGCGGCGTCTGGGGTTCGCTGCGGTGTGAGGAAGAAACGGCATCCCGGATCTGCCGGGCTTTTTCGGAGCGGCTGCGCTCTGCGGCGGAATTGCCGGATGCGCTGCGGTACGCCTGTCCGGAAAAGCGCTGGGAAGTGCTTTTCGGCGTTTCGGGATGAAACTCGGATGCCTCTTTTGCCGCCAGGGATGCCTTGATCTTTTCCCGCATCTCGTCCTTGGTGAGATGCCTGGGGTCGTTCCCGGTGCCGCCGTGGGAATTCTGGTCTCTGTTGTTCACTGTTATCTGTCCTTTCTTCCATTTTACGAGGGCTGCCCCCGAAGAGCAGCGATCCCCGAACTTTGCCGGATGCCTCTCGTTCCATGCAGCGTTGATGAACGTCTCTTGATACCGGCAAATTCGAAAACAGCAGAACCTCTTTTATTGGAAAAATAAAATGTGTTGCAATTCAGAAAGGCGGCAGCTTTGCAGCGCATCAAGCGCCAAAGCACGATCTTGCCGCCGAAGTATTTTCATACCTTATTTATTATAACCACTGTATTTGGGTTTGTCAACACTTTTCGACATGAAATATAAATTGTAAACACCTTTTACCGATTTGTTTCCAAATCGAAGTGGGAATTTGCACGGATTGTTGTAGTAATGTATGCAGAAAAACAGCCATATATTCGGTGAAAAAAGCTGATGAAATTAAACAGAATCATCAAACTTATTGTGCAATATATACGGTAATTTCATTTGGAAATTTGGTGAAAAAGTACATTGACATAGACCGGAAAAAGGTGTAAAATAGGGGCGAAATCTGAGCTTGGACACCGGCTGTTCCGCACTTTCTGTGCGGTGCAGCGCAGCGTGAACACCGGAAAAAGAAAAACGGTACAAAAGCGTACCGTATCGTTTCGGCACGTGGGGAATATTGGAAAAGCCAATGTGTCCGTGCGGCGTTTGTCTATGCCGGAAAACGGGAGGAATCATTATCATGAAGAGTAAGAAAATTGGGGCAGGGCTGCTGGCATTTCTGATGGCAGCCACTACAGCGGCAGCCAGTGCGCAGACGGTGTTTGCCGCAGATCTGGGGACGGTGACGGACAATGTTCCGGCAATCACGGCGACGAGTGCGTCTGTGTCAGTTCTCACAGCCAGCGGCGACCTGGAGGCGGCGTATGCAGAATGGGGCGCTGTCTCCGGTGCAACGGGCTATAACGTCTATATCAAGTCCGCAGGCGGCAGCTATACCCAGCTGGACACCATGCTGGTGCGCCAGTATCCGGATCGTTTCCGGGCAGACGCTGTGGGTCTGAAAGCCGGCAGCTATACCATGAAGATCGTGCCGGTGATCGGCGGCAAGGAAGATGCCTCCAAGGCGGCGGAGACCTCGGAGTTGAACGTAGAGGCGCATGACAGAAGCGGTTTTGGCTTTGTAAACGGTACTTCTTCCGGCGCATACAACGAGGACGGCACGCTGAAAGCGGATGCTATCGTGGTATACGTCACCGATGCCAACAAGGACACTGTGACTGCCAGCATCGACTCCACCGGCAAGGGTGCGGCAGATGTGACCGGCGTGCAGAACATCATCACGGCATACAAGAAGAACAAGGAGAAGCGTCCGCTGTGCCTGCGCTTTATCGGCAATATCACGGACCCGGCAGATATGCCCAAGGGTGATCTGATGATCGACACCGCCAAGGCTGGCATCACCGTCGAGGGTATCGGCACGGACACTGTGTTCAACGGCTTTGGTCTGGTCATGAAGAACTGCTCCAACGTGGAAGTGCGCAACATCGGCTTTATGAACTGCGACAGCAGCGAGGGCGATGACTGCGGCCTGCAGCAGGGCAACGACCATATCTGGGTGCATAACTGTGATTTCTTCTATGGCCACGCTGGCTCGGACGCAGACCAGGTAAAGGGCGACGGCGCTCTGGACACCAAGACCTCCACTTATGTCACACACTCCTATAACCATTTCTGGGACAACGGCAAGTGCAACCTCCAGGGCATGAAGTCCGAGAAGGAGACCAACTATGTGACCTATCATCACAACTGGTACGACCACTCCGACTCCCGCCACCCGAGAATCCGCACCTGCTCCGTCCACAGCTATAACAACTACTTCGACGGCAACGCCAAGTACGGCATCGGCGTGACTATGGGCGCATCTGCCTTTGCGGAGAACAATTACTTCCGCAACTGCAAGAACCCCATGATGAGTTCCGGACAGGGTACAGACGCACTGGGCGAGGGTACATTCTCCGGCGAGACCGGCGGCATCATCAAGGCGTGCGGCAACTACATCGAGGGTGCATCCAGCTATATCCCGTATTCCCAGGACAGCACCTCTTTCGATGCCTATGAAGTCTCCAGCCCGACGGAAAAAGTCCCGGACAGCGTTAAGACCGTTTCCGGCGGCACAGGCTATAACAACTTCGATACCGATTCCAGCATCATGTACAGCTACCAGGCTGACGACGCAAAGGATGTGCCGGCGATCGTCACAGCCAAGGCAGGTCGTGTCCAGGGCGGCGACTTCCAGTGGAAGTTCGACAATTCCGTGGACGATGCCAGCTATGCAGTCAACCAGCCGCTGAAGGATGCGCTGATGAATTATACGCCCACTGTCGTTGCGATCGGCAGCGGCTTTACGGACACCACCACCGACCCGGTCGTGACCACAGAGACCACCAAGCAGACCACGGTGACAACGACAACCACCACCGTCAGCGTGTCCCAGGACACTTCTGCAACGGCAACGACTGTGACCACCAGAGATACCACACCCACCACACCGGATGTGCCGGTGGAAGGCGACATTTTCTGCTCGCCGGACGGCAAGGGCAGCGGTACTTCGAAAAAGGATCCGGCATCGGTGACCGACGCCATCTCCAAGCTGACCCCAGGTCACACCATCTACCTGCTGGGCGGCACCTATAACTTCTCGGAGATGATCCTCATTGACGACAAGAACAACGGTACGGCAGATGCCATGAAGACCATCAAGCCCTATAACGGCGCAGACGTTACCTTCGACTTCTCCGGACAGGGTGACGCAGACGGTTCCAAGCGCGGCATCGTGCTGGACGGCGATTACTGGCACTTCTACGGCTTTGAGATCACAAAGGCTGCCGATAACGGTATGCTTCTCTCTGGCAGCAACAACAGGCTGGAGCGCATGGTATTCAACGACAACCAGGATACCGGTTTACAGCTGTCCCGGTATAAAACCAGTGCAGCTACCATTGCAGACTGGCCCAGCAACAATCTGATCCTGAACTGCACCTCCAAGAACAACTGCGACAACGCCACCATGGAAAATGCGGACGGTTTCGCAGCAAAGCTGACCTGCGGCGAGGGCAATGTATTTGACGGCTGTATGTCCTACAACAACAGCGACGACGGCTGGGACTTGTTCGCAAAGTCTGAGACCGGTCCGATCGGCGTTGTTACCATCCAGAACTGCGTGGCATTCCGCAACGGCTATACCGAGTTCGGCGAGGGCTACGGCAAATGTGACGGCAATGGTTTCAAGCTGGGCGGTTCCGGTGTCGGCTCTGCCCATGTGGTCAAGAACTGCCTGGCGTTCGAGAATCTGAACTGCGGCTTCACCGACAACAACAACCCGAAACTGGACAGTCTGACCAACTGCACCGCCTATAACAACGGTGTCGGCTCTAACGGCAAGCCCAATGTCAGCTGCTATCGCTGCACAGACGACGGCGCAGACTTCTCCAACCTCATCTCCTACTACAGCAAGGAGAATCTCACCGGCAACCTGGGCGTAAGCGGTCTGAAGATCACCAACGACAAGATGGTCGGCACGATCCAGAACACCATCTACTATAACTCCGGTTATTACCAGGTCGGCGCCAAGACTGCCATCAGCAACGGCGATAAGCTGGGAACAAAGGGCGCAGCCATTTCGGACGATGACTTCATTCTGGTGACCGCACCGGAAATGGGAACTGATTTCGACACCGCATGGCGCAACTCCAACGGTTCTATTAACACCCACGGCTTTATGCAGGTCAAGGAAAACAGCAGCCTGTACAGCATTCTGGGCGCTGCCTTCCAGGATATCGACACACCGCAGCCGCCGATCACAACGACAACCACCAGTGCAACGACTGCTACAACGGAAACTGCCACAAAGACAGAGACCAATCCGGCACAGTCCAGTGAGACTGCTTCTGCAACAGAGACAAAGCCGGCAGAGTCCAGCGTGACCGCATCTGCAACGGAGACCAAGCCGGCAGAATCCAGCGAGACCGCAACGGCAACAGAGACAAAACCGGCAGAGTCCAGTGCGACCGCAACGGCAACGGAAACCAAGCCGGGCGAAAGCACTACGGAAAGTGCAACAGAGTCCAAGCCCACAGAGACCCAGACCACCGCAAGCGAGATTGCAACGGAGCTGCTCTACGGGGATGTGAACCTGGACGGCAGAGTGGATATCACGGACGCTGTCCTCATCAATAAGGCGATCGCCGGCGCAGTGGAACTGAGCGCAAACCAGCGCCACAACAGCGATGTCTATGCAGACGGCGAACTGACCACAAGCGACGCAACGACACTGCTCCAGTTCCTGGTAAGCATGATCAAGATTCTGCCTGTGACGGAATAAATCAAAACAGGCTCTGAAAACTGAATCAGAAGAAAGGCGGCTGTATTTCGGTACAGCCGCTTTTTTCGACAAAATATGACTCCAAAAATTTTTTGAATATGCCAAAAGCAAGACTGATTTTTTATGCAATCTGCCAAAAAAACAGCTTTTTCCGTTTAGTACAGCGCAAAGATCGGTATTGCTCTTGCAATTTTTGCCGGGATGTGCTATACTATAAAAAGCAATGCTGTTGATTTGTGAATGACGGCATCTGCACTATTTCTATCCCTGTAACTTCCTGCGTGACTGCGCAGTGCCGTTTTCGGGCGATAAATCTTGGATGAGGTGAACCAAATTGGCACAACTGAAAAAACCCACAATCAAAAACCCCGCTCTGGTATCCGCAATGGCAGAGTTCAAGGCAAAGCAGAATCCGCAGACTGAAAAAGAAATGCTGGACGCAATTGCTGAGGCATCCTTTATTGCCCCGATCGCTTTGCAGAAACAGCTGGATGAGGTAGAGCCGGACGAAAACGGCCAGCGCCAGATGCAGGCGTCTCTCATGGCAGTTTCCAACAAGGACGGCTCGAAGTTTTTCCCGGCGTTCACGGACTGGCTGGAATTCCTGAAGTGGAAGAACGACCCGGAGGCAGACACCATGGTCATCACATTTGACCAGTACTGCGGCATCCTGCTGAAACAGGGCGTGGATATCAACGGTATCGTTATCAACCCGTCAGAGACCAACATCGTGATCCGCAAGGAAAAGATGGCAGAGATGAAGGGCGTGTCTGTTCCCACAGATGCACCGAAGAATCACCGCATCATGCCGCTGTTCGGCACCGAGAAGATCACCAACTCTGAGGTCATCATCGCCGCAGACCGTCTGCGCCGGGAGAACAACGAGGACGCAAAGAACAATCTGTTCAACGTAATGCGCAAGGCTCGTTTTGTCGCTCCGGTTCTGATGGAGATGCCGAAGGAAGTCAAGGCTGGCGAGAAGATCAATGCCCAGGCGGAATTCATTATGCTGAACCACGACGGCGGAAAGTTCATGCCGCTGTTCACCAGTCTGCCGGAGCTGCAGAAGTGGACAGGCGCACCGGACTGCAAGGCAGTTCCCATGAGCATGGCGAACTATACCGCAATGCTGTCCGACCCGAAGAGTACGGCTGCCGGCATCGTGATCGACCCGTTCTCCATGGGTCTGGCATTCAGCAAGGAACAGGCGCTGAACATCCAGCCCCGTCTGGAACTGCGTGACATCGAGGGCGTTCCGGAGGGAATGCAGGAGGCACTGAGAGACCACCTGGCAACCCTGCCGGCAGTCAAGAAGGCGTACCTGGACGGCATCAAGGCAAACGGCGCAGACGGCTATGTGATCGTCATGGATCTGGAAAAGGATGCAGATATCCCGACCATCGCAGACAGCACCGCACAGATCGCAAAGCAGTACGGTTCCTGTGTCGTTGCTCCGGTAGATTCTCCGCTGGGCAAAAAGGTGCTGGAACGGAGAGAGACCTTCTACGAGGCGTAAGGGAAATATAGCGTAACCATACTACAGTATATAACAATCACCCCTGTTCTGCGGCAAGTGAAATGCCGTGAGAGCAGGGGTGTTTTTGTTTTTGGATTTATGCTTGAAAAAACTGCCGGAACGCCGTGGGCAGGGAAATCTCTGCGGCAATTTCTGCGGCGGTTTTCCAGACGAACTGCTCGTCCTGTCTGCCACAGGTGAGATAGACGCCGTACAGCTCCCATTCCACGTGGGTGAAGATGTGCTTTCGCTCTGCCGTCTGGGTCAGATCCAGCGGCTTGCACTGCCATCGGCTCACCTGGGCGATTGCCTCTTCCGTGGTGCAGATGCCGGACACATTGGGGTATTCCCACAGCCCGTGGAGCAGACCTTTTGCGGTGCGTTTCCGGACGGCGTATTTTCCGTCGCAGCAAAGCACAAAAACGGTGTATTGTTCCTTGCGCCGGGGCTTTTTCTCGGTACGCTGTGGGAGACGCATGGTGTCGCCGTACTGTTTTCCCAGACAAAGTTCCGCCAGGGGACAGACCTCGCACCGGGGCTGTCCGTTGGGCAGACAGACCGTAGCGCCCAGCTCCATCAGCGCCTGTGTCATCGTGCCGCACTGTCCGGGAATGTTCCGGTACACCTGTTCCAGCGACCGAGTGACGGCTGCCTTTTGTTCCGGGCGGTCGATCTCGCAGAAACTGTCCTGGATGCGTGCCGCCACACGCAGCACATTGCCGTCCACCGCCGGCGTGGGCAGGTCATAGCAGATGGAGCAGACTGCACCGGCGGTGTAGTCGCCTACGCCGGGCAGCTGCCGGACTTCTTCCCACGTTTCCGGGAATGCGCCGCCGTATTGTTCCACAATGACCTGCGCCGCCTTGCGCAAGTTGGCAGCCCGGCTGTAATAGCCCAGACCTTCCCAGCACTTGTTCACCTGGTCCTGTTCGGCGTTTGCCAGAGCAGGAATGTCGGGGAAGGTCTCCAGAAAGCGCTGGTAATAGCCCTTGACTGCCTCAACCCGTGTCTGCTGGAGCATGATCTCCGACAGCCATACCCGGTAGGGCTGCCGGTTCTTTCGCCAGGGCAGGTCTCTGGCGTGACCGGGATACCATGACAAAAGCGGCTGTGTCAGCTGTGCCATGACCTGTTCCTGCATGGCTTTCCACCGGCGCATCCGGGCGATGACCTTTTCATACACCGGGAGCATATGAGGTTCTTTGCAGATCTCCGACAGCTTTTCCACGGGGATCCAGTCCACGGCGGTGTTTTCGTCCGGGGCGATGCGCAGCGTCTCTCTGGTATCTGCAATCAGCCCGTAGGTCACGTTGTAGTGCTGGTGTTCCGGAACGGGTGTGCCGTTTTTCTGGTGCGCCCTGACCGGGAGAATGTCCAGGGACAGAACAGCGCCGGTGAGGGGATAGGGCTTTCGGATGCCGGTCTCTTCCTTTGCCTCCCGGACGGCAGTCCAGAGAAAATCGTTGGAACCGTCTGCGTGACCGCCCGTCCAGGCGAAGGAGTCGTAGATGCGGTGATAGACCATCAGCACCTTTTCCAGCCTGGTGTCCATGACGAATCCGGAACAGGTAAAGTGGCTTTCTGCGTGGCTGCGCCAGAGCAGCTGTGTGCCGTATTGTTCCGCCGCAAGGAGTATCTCGTTCCGGTCACGGCGTTCCTGTTCGGTTTCGGGAACATAGGCGGCGAGACGGGCTTTCCAGTCGGTCACATCCTGTTCCTGCATGACATTTCTCATGTTGTCTGTCCTTTCTGTGAGAGCCTGTTTCGACCGTCAGATACGAAACAGGCTCTTGCAATTGTTTTTCATTTTTCCGGCAGCAAAATCGTGATCTCCGTGCCGTGTCCCAGTTCGCTGCGCAGGGAGATGGTGCCGTTGTGGCAGTCTACGATGTGCTTGACGATGGACAGCCCCAGCCCGGTGCCGCCACGCTGTTTCGACCGGCTTTTGTCCACCCGGTAGAACCGTTCGAAGATGCGGCTCTGCGCCTGGAGCGGAATGCCGATGCCGTTGTCCGCAATGACGATCTTTGCCTGTGTACCCACGTGTTCGATGGTGATGGAGACTGTGCCGCCGGGATTGTTGTACTTGATGGCGTTGTCGATGAGGTTGATGAAAAGCTCCCGCATATAGCCTTCGTTGCTGTGCAGCAGGAGACATCTGCCCTCCAGATGTATCTGTATCCTGTTCCGCTGGATCTGGGGTTCCAGAATTTGCAGGGCGTTTCCGGCAGCCGCCGCCAGGTCTACCGGCGTGTTCAGCATCTCGGTGTGTTCCTCGATCTCCGAGAGCCGGATGATGTCGTTGATGAGAAAGAGCAGGCGTTCGCTTTCCCGTTCGATCATGGCGCCGTATTTCGCCACGTCGTCCTCTTTGGTAATCATGCCGCTGCCGAACATCTCGCCGAATCCCTTGATGGTGGTCAGCGGCGTTTTCAGCTCGTGGGAGACGTTTGCGGTGAATTCCTGGCGCATCTTTTCCGCCTTGACGTTATAGGTCACGTCCACCAGCAGCACGATCGTCCCGAAGATGCCGCCCATTTCCACACGGGTGATGTACGCCCGGATGTAGCTGCCGTCGATCTTCAGCAGCTGGCGCACGGTGCAGCCCTTGTGAAGATCATCGTCAGCCGGCGGCATATCGTGCTGCGGCTCTGTCTTGGACTTCCGCAGCGCATCCAGAAATGCCTGGTTGTCGGTGAGGATGAAGATGGATTTGTTGTCCCAGTTTTCCTTTTCGATGCTGAGCAGTGCCGTTGCGGTGCGGTTTGCCAGCTGGATCTTGTCAGAATCGTCCAGGATGAGGATGCCCTCTACCATATGCTCCTGGATGAGTCCGATGATGTCCCGTTCGTGGTACAGTTCCTTCTGCATCCGGCTCATCTCCGTCTGGAGCTTTGCCTGGGCTTTCTGGTCTTTTTTGTGCTGGTGCTGTGCCTGCTGTTTCTGGTGCAGGTACAGAAAGATAAATACCGTCAGCAGCACCGCCGCCACCGCAGCGAATGCCCATCCGATCCATTCCATGATTAGCCTCCGATCTTATAGCCGTAACCCCGTACTGTGTGAATGAGATTGGAACATCCTGCGGCATCCAGCTTTTGCCGGAGCGTTTTCACGTGTGCATCCACGGTGCGTGTCTCGCCCTCATAGGAGAATCCCCAGACCTGTTCCAAAAGGCGGTCCCGGGAAATGGCAGTGCCACGGTTGCGCACCAGATAGGACAGCAGTTCGAATTCCTTATAGGTGAGGACGATCTCTGTTTCCAGATAGACCACCGTCCGCTGATCCAGGTCGATGGTCAGATCGTGGGCAGACAGCACGTGGCTCTCCGCTTTCTGTACCGTGTGGCTGCGCCGCAGCACTGCCTTGATCCGTGACAGCAGTTCCATGATGCCGAACGGCTTTGTGATGTAGTCGTCTGCGCCGTTTTCCAACCCGGTCACCTTGTCGATCTCGCTGGACTTCGCCGACAGCATAATGACCGGTATCTCTGCGGTAGCGTCGTTGCCCTTGAGCCGCTTTAAGATGGAGATGCCGTCCTCATCGGGAAGCATGATGTCCAGCAGGATCAGTGCCGGCTTGTCGTCCCGGAGCCGGTGAAAAAAGCTTTTTCCGTCCGGGAATCCCTCGGCGGTATAGCCGCCGGACTGCAAAGCGCAGGTGATAAGCTCCCGGATCCCCGTATCATCCTCTACACAAAATATATTTGCCAACTTACATTTCCTCTTTCTTTCCCTGTCGGATCTCCCGGCGCATTGCCGAAACAGCAACTTCGATGGCGTGCGTCATGTCGCCGGCGGCGTGTGCATTGTCCCGCACCACCGCCTGGCGCTCCTGGTTCCACAGCATTTGCAGGATAGTGGCACACTTCACCCGGCGTGTCGCCGCCACGATGAACAGCGCCGCCGATTCCATCTCCGATGCCAGCGCTCCGGCGGCTTTCCACGCCTGCCAGTTCTGGAGCAGGGTCTGTGCGGCAGGCATGGTCTCCGGGGAATGCTGCCCGTAGAAAGAGTCCTTGCACTGTACCACGCCGGTACGATAATCATATGCAAGCTCCTGTGCGGCGCAGACCAGATGCTGTGTCAGACCGAAGTCCGGGACAGCCGGAAATGCCAGGGGAACGTATTCCTGCGATGTTCCCTCCATGCGGATAGCACCGGTGGGGATGATGAGCGTTCCCGGAATCAGTTCCGGCTGCATTCCGCCGCAGGTGCCGATGCGCAGAAAGGTGTGTGCGCCCAGCGCCGCCAATTCTTCCATGGCGATGGCAGCAGACGGGCCGCCGATGCCGGTGGAGGTGACGCTCACTTTCGTGCCGTCCAGTGTGCCGGTCCATGTGGTGAACTCCCGGTTCTGCGCCGTCTTTACGGGATGTTCCAGATAAGAGGCGATCCACTCGGTGCGTCCAGGGTCGCCGGGGAGAAAGACATACTTTCCGATGTCCTCCGCTGTGCATTGAATGTGAAACTGACGTTCTGACATAAGCGGTTCCTTTCTGCGTGTGAAACAGGTTCTGGCGGGCGGGGGTTGTCTTTGTTGTGCAAATGTGTTCCCTTGAAAAGGCGCCCATAGGCTTGACTGAGGCGTAACACACCAACGGGCGAACACTGTTTGCATCTACAGAAGTATCACAAAACGGAAACCGTAGATGTGCAGAATCCCTGTCTCACCGTAGGGGCGAACATCGTTCGCCCGGGTCGACTCCTCTGCCCTGCCGGGCATCTCCTCTAAAAGAGGAGACATATTAAAAAGCCTTCCTTGAAAAGGGAGGTGGCACGCAGTGCCAGAGGGATTATCTACATTTACACTTCTTGACAAATTTCCAGAATTCTGTTATGATATACCCATGAACAACATTTTCAGCACCACCGCCTAAAAATCTGTGCGGTGGCATCTTGATTCTGGAGGAAAGATCATGCAGCAATACCGCAACTGGCAGCCGCAGGAGCCGGAGCATCATTATGATATGAGAGCGCTGGTCTTTGGCGTAGTGTCGTTTCTGTTCTGTCAGCTGCCGGTCCTGTCCATTGTGACGGGCATCATCGCCCTGGTCTATGCGGCAAGGGCGAAAAAACGGCAGCGCTGTTACAGCCACGGCATGGTAACGGCAGGCATGATATTGGGTATTATCGGGATCTGTATGGGTGTATTGTCCAGTATTTACTGGGGCTTTAATTTTCTGCGGATTCTCTGGATGCTTTCAGAGAACAACCGGATGGTGCCTGCGCCGTCCAACCCGGAGTTTTTCAACGGTCCGGGAACGCCGGCGGCATTTTTCCCGTTATTCTGAGTCCAGGTAATCCAGGTCGGAATCTTCTGTTTCAGCGCCGTGATCGGGCTGCGTCTCAATGCCTTCCGGGTGTGCATCTTCCGGGAGCGGCTTTACGACAGCAAACCCGCTCTCGGCGTTTTCTTCTGCCTGTTCCCGGCAGACCGGATCTACGTGGAATGTGACCGCCTGCTTACGGTTTGCGATCTCGTTGACACGCTCTGTGCCGCCGTATTCCCCGTCGATCGTCCAGGACACCGGCTCGTCGTCCAGCGCAGTGACTTTCAGATGTGAGGTGCGGAAATAGTGGAGATACTGTTTCGCCAGCCCCAGCTGGATCTTGGAGAACGCCATAACCAGCTTGTGGAATTCCACCAGGTTGGAGGGCTTGTGGATCAGTGTGACCTCGAACAAGCCGTCGTCCCACCGCACATCGGACAGTGCCAGGAACTTCGCCACAGAGGAAGAGTTGGTTACCATGCCGTAGAGGAACTCGTCCTCGATCACGCCGCCGTCGTACTCAATGCGCATCCGGTACGCCCGGATCTTCGGCAGCTTGGAAATGGCGTTGAGCAGGTAAGCAGAGTGTCCCAGCAGGTTCTTGAACTGCTGCGGCGTTTCATAGGAAATCTCCGTAAATGCGCCGAATGCAGCCACATAGGTGAAGTATTTGTCGTTGAAGCTGCCCACGTCGCAGCGGAGATCATCGCCGTGGATGATGCAGTCTACGGCTTGTTCCGGATCCTTGGGGATTCCCAGACCGCGGGCGAAGTCGTTGGTGGAGCCGAGGGGAATGTAACCGATGGGACACTGGGTCTTGCTTTTCATACAGCCCTGAATGACTTCGTTCAGGGTGCCGTCACCGCCGGAGCAGACCAGGATGTCATAACAGCCGGCATCACACGCCTGTTTTGCGCACACAGTGGCATCGCCACGATCTTGTGTGGGATGTACTGTCACCTGAAATCCGGCAGCGGTGAACTTGTCGATAATCATTGCAAGATGCGACCCGACTGATGCTCTGCCGGAATGCAGATTGCAGATAAAATAGATCTGTTTCAACTGTGATACCTCCTTTTTTCAAAAAAAGATGTTGCCTTTAGTATACCACAAATTTTACAAAAATGCAAGCATTTTGATTTGTGAACGCCTTTGAAAAATACTGTAAAAAATAACGTGTTTCCTGCGTTTTTCGGTGCTTTTTGAATTTTTTTGCTTGCAATTTTATGTGCACTATAGTATAATGAGAAAACGGTACACAGATCGTTGAAAGTGGAAAAGGTATAAGGCAGCACCGCACAACATTTTATTCAGTGTTTCCCTTGTGCAGTGATGCCGCTAAAAGGAGCGTGGCAGTTGTTATGAGTAAAGCTCAGAATAAAGTAAAAGGATTTACGCTTGTTGAACTTTTGATTGCCTCTGTGATTATGGGGATTCTTGCTGCAATTTTGGTGCCCACTCTGCTGCAATATATTGAACGAAGCCATGAAACCATTGACATCACCAATGTGCGTGAGGCATATCTCGAAGTCAGAACGGCATCGATGATCGATGGAGCAGCAGGTGTGTCCAGAACGGTAAAGCTTGAGCAAAAACGAGATGACTGGCAGTCGTTCAATCCTGTAACGATTGCGGGGATCAAACACTATACCTGGGAAGGGGATACAGATCACTGGAAGGGTATTCCCACGGCGAACGGAGAGTGTGAGATCACCTATACGCCTTCGACCGGCATCGTTTTCTACTGGAAAGGGAAGAGCGAAACCAGTACAGTTACTGGTATTGACTTTAACGAAGATCTGCATAGTGCACTGAATAACACGAGTATATTGTCAGATTTGATCGCAAATAAATCTAATCGCTTTGAGATCGATTCTCAGTGTCCCAATTCTACAATGGTACCGAAAGTACAGGAGCAGATCGGAGAAAGCAGTCTGCTGAATTATGGTACATGGGCATATTTGGGAAGCCCGAAAGATGCTTCCGGAAGGTATCTGTTCTGGACTTCGGTAGATACTGAAGCAGTTGGTGCGGGGAAAAAGATCCCTGTGATCATCAGCAGGGCAGATGGTGGATTTTATATCTCTGAAACAACAACGGCAGAACGATCGAATAAGGGTAAAAATTATGTCGCGGTCGTAGATCATATTTATAATTCTGCCGGATTCAGACCATACACCAAAGGTGAACGGTATAATAGTCTGACGGAAGCGTATGCGGCATATGAAAAACTGGTTGCAGAAAAATATCCGGATTATAAGGATGCACTGCCGAAATAAAACAGATCGTTAGAGAATTGAACGGTATAAAAATCCGGACTTGACAAAACGGCAAAAATCCGGTATAATAAAAGTCCATGAGCAGACTGTGTGATAGCGCAGCAGGAATGCTGTGAGGAAAGTCCGAGCATCGCAGGACGGGATAGCTGCTAACGGCAGCCGGGGGCGACCCTAGAGCCAGTGCAACAGAGAGATACCGCCGCAGGTTTCCTGCGGTAAGGGTGGAAAGGTGCGGTAAGAGCGCACCAGAGTGCAGGAGACTGTACTGCTATGTAAACCTTATCCGATGCAACGTCTATTGGTACACGCTGCCGCAACATTGGTCCGGTGGGCAGCGGCGTAATGGCGGCTTGAGCTGTGAGGTGACTCACAGACCAGATAAATTATCACACACGACAGAACTCGGCTTACAGGTCTGGTCATGGAGACAGCGCAGCGTTAATACTGCGCTTTCTTTGTATTTGCAATACTTTTTCGAAAATCAATTTATCAAAAACAGCTGCATAGACTGTTCCGGGAGGGAGAGCCGATGCAGAAACCAAAAACGACAGAATGTCCGTATCCGGTGCGTGTGACCGCTCCGGAGAAAAATGCGGCGAGAGCGGAAAGCGACCGGGTGCGGTGCGGAAAAATGCTGCGCCGGCTGATGCAGCTTTCTGCGGAGAAAACGGGACGGGACTGTCCGGGAAAACGGAGGATTTGACATGGATGCAGAAACGATGCTCTGGTATGAAAAGCCAGCGGAAAATTTTGACCAGGCGCTTCCCATCGGAAACGGCAGGATCGGGGCAATGGTTTTCGGCGGCGCAGCAGACGAGGTGCTGAAACTGAATGAAGATTCCGTCTGGTCCGGCGGAAAGCGGAACCGGAACAACCCGGATGCCCGTGAGGGTCTGGAAGAGGTGCGAAAGCTGCTCCGGGAAGAGCGCATCCCCGAGGCGGAAAAGATTGCTTTCGAAAAATTACAGGGCGTGACACCCAATTCCCGGCACTATATGCCGCTGGGTGACCTGAACCTGCACATGGATTTCGCCGGAAAGGCAAAGCAGTATCAGCGCAGCCTAGATCTGGAACACGCTCTGGCGACCGTACGCTTTACGGCAAACGATATCACCTATGTCCGTGAGGCGTTCGTCTCCGAGCCGGATCGAGTGCTGGTGCTGCATATTGCCGCAAGCGAACCCGGCATGGTGAACCTGCGTGCCACTCTGGACGGCAGAGACGACTACTACGACGACTGCCGCCCGTGTACCGACTATCCCAATATGCTGGTCTATGACGGCGGCACCGGCAGCCGGAACGGCATCTTCTTTGCGGCGGCGCTGACCGGATTTTCCGAAGGCGGCACCATCCGCACTGTAGGCGGTGCGCTGGAAGTGCAGGGTGCGAACGAAGTGACCCTGCTGCTGAGCGTCGGCACAAGCTTTTACCACGGGGAACAGTACGAGGATGCGGCAAAGATGGATGCCTCTTATGCGGCAGACTGCAGCTATGAGGAATTGCTGTACCGCCATCTGACGGAATACCAGGAAAAGTTCCGCCGGGTGCGCTTTACCCTGCCGGACAACAGCGAAGGCGGCAGCGAGCTGCCCACAGATGAACGGCTCATGCGGCTGCGTGGGGACGAGGGCGACCACAAGGAGTGCAAGCTCCAGATCCACGACAGCAAGCTGGCAGTGCTGTACTTCAATTACGGCAGATATCTGATGCTGTCCGCCAGCCGTCCGGGAACACAGCCCATGAATCTCCAGGGCATCTGGAACCAGGATATGTGGCCGGCTTGGGGCTGCCGCTATACCATCAACATCAACACCCAGATGAACTACTGGCCGGCAGAGGTCTGCAATTTGTCGGAATGCCACCTGCCGCTGTTCGATCTGATTGAGCGGATGCGTGCGCCGGGACGGGAGACTGCCCAGGCGATGTACGGCTGCCGTGGCTTTGTCTGCCACCACAACACAGACATCTGGGGCGACACAGCACCCCAGGATCTGTGGATGCCGGCGACCATCTGGCCCATGGGTGCGGCTTGGCTGTGTCTGCACATTTTCGAACACTACCAGTTCACTCAAGACCTGGACTTCCTGGATCAGCACTATGAGGCAATGCGTGAGGCTGCCCTGTTCTTCGTGGACTATCTGACGGAGAACGAGGACGGCGAACTGGTGACTTGTCCGTCTGTCTCGCCGGAGAATACCTATAAAACCGAGAGCGGCGCAAAGGGCTGTCTGTGCAGCGGTCCGTTTATGGATACGGAAATTCTGACGGTGCTGTTCCGGAACGTGATCGAGAGCAGCAAGCTGCTGAACCGGGACGGGGACTTCGCCGCAGAGCTGGAAGGTCTGCTGAAAAAGCTGCCGCCGCTGAAGATTGGCAAGTACGGTCAGATCCAGGAGTGGGCGAAGGATTATGAAGAGGTGGAGATCGGTCACCGCCATATCTCGCACCTGTTTGCCCTCTATCCGGCAGACCTCATCACGCCGTATCACACGCCGGAACTGGGCAAGGCTGCCCGTGCTACACTGATCCGCCGTCTCATCCACGGCGGCGGTCATACGGGCTGGAGCCGTGCATGGATCATCAATCTGTGGGCGAGACTCCTGGACAGCCGGATGGCATACGAGAATTTGCAGCAGCTGCTGGCGTGGTCTACCAACCCGAATCTGCTGGACTCCCATCCGCCGTTCCAGATCGACGGCAACTTCGGCGGCACGGCTGCCATCGCAGAGTGCCTGCTGCAAAGTCATTCCGGCGAGATCAATCTGCTGCCGGCGCTGCCGGAATCCTGGCCGGAGGGCAGCATCAGCGGTCTGCGTGCAAGAGGCGGCTTTGAGGTGGATATGACCTGGCACGAGGGCAAGCTGGAATCCGCAGTGATCCGTTCGCTGAGCGGCAATGTCTGCGCCGTCCGTGCCAACACGGTGACCAGCGTGTCCAGCGATGCCGGCGCAGTGGATGCCAAGATGGACGGGGCTTTGCTCACATTCCCCACGGAAAAGGGCATGGCGTACCGTCTGAAAGCGTAAGCGCACAGAGAAAGCAAGCTCGAAACATTCATAGGAGAAACGCAAATCAATTTTATAACTGCCTCTCTTGAAAAGGCATCCGTAGGGTGTGTATTGTGCTGAGGATGCACAAAGTGCAGTCGGGATAATCCCCCTGTCAGCTAACGCTGACATCCCCCTTTTCAAGGGGGACTTTCTTAAAAATTGATTTGTATTCATAGGAGATGGAGCAATTTTGAGAAAAGAGCAGGCGTTTGCTCTGGCGGCAGCCGGTTTGCTGCTGACAGGGTGCGCAAAAATTGAACAGGAATCCCCGAAACTTTCCACGGACGTTGCCACCGGTACCACGGAGCTGGCAACGGAAGAGACCTCGGCTGCGGCGCAGCACCCGTCTGTTGCCCTGCAGGTGCCGGAGATCACCCGGCAGGATGTTTCCATGAAACTGGAGGCGGAGGATGCCGCTGTTCCCACAGGCTGTTCGGTGGCGATGATGCCCCGGCTGGGCTATTCCGGGACAGGCTACCTCAGCGGTCTGGATGCCAAAAACCAGAACAGCCTGGTGCTGGATGCCGACATCCCGGCGACCCAGCACTACGATATCACCGTGGTAGTGGGTGCAAGCGCAGCCTCTACCTGTAAGATCCTGGTGAACGGCGAGTCGGTCTATACCATGAAAACAGATGCCACGGATAATTTTATGCGTGTCAAGATACAGGGCATCTTCCTCAGCGCCGGCGCCTGTGAACTGTCTGTGGTTCCGGTGGACGGCATCGTGGATATCGACTGCGTGGAACTGGTGAACAACACCAGCCTGTATGACGGCACATCCGAGATCGCCGCAGCGCCGATGAATGCCGCCGCCACGGAAAAGACGAAACAGCTATACCAGTTCTTACAGCAGAACTACGGGCAGAAGATCGTGACCGGGCAGTATGTCTCCGACAGCAGCGGCAAGGAGTTGGACGAGATCTACAACATCACCGGAAAGTATCCGCTGATTCGCTTTGCCGATATGAACGCCTATTCGCCAAATGGCGGCGATGAGACAAAAGCCACCGCTGTGGCAGATAGTCTGGCTTGGGCAGAAGAAGGCGGCGTAGTGGGACTGTCCTGGCTTTGGAACGCACCCACCGGAACGGCGACCTTCTATGAAAAGGACACCTCTTTTGACCTGAAAAATGCGGTAACGGATGCGGATGTTGCCGGCAAGTCGGAGGAGGAACTGTCAAAGATGGTCTCCAACGGCGAGATCACCCAGAACTGCTATGCGCTGATCTCGGACATCGACCGCATTTCTGCGGCGCTGAAACCTCTGGCAGATGCCGATGTGCCGGTGCTGTGGCGTCCGCTCCCGGAGGCTGGCGGCGGCTGGTACTGGTGGGGCGCAGACGGGGCAGAGACCTATCAGTGGCTCTGGAATCTGATGTACACCCGGATGACGGAATATCACCATCTGAACAATCTGCTCTGGGTGTGGAACGGACAGAGCAGCAGCTTTCTGGTGGACAGCAGCCAGTATGACATTGCGTCCCTGGACTTGTACGTGGAAAAGGAGGAGACCTACGGCAGCCGCTATGAGCAGTACGTGGCGCTGCGGAACATGGTTTCTTCCGGCAAGCTGCTCGCCATCAGCGAATGCAGCAATCTCCCGGATATGAACGCCATGTTCCGGGACAATGCGGTGTGGTCGTTCTTCGGGCTTTGGTATGCGCCGTATCTGGGCGAGTATACCGACAACAACGCCCTGGTGGAATTCTACAATTCCGAGGCGGCGCTTACCCGGGAGGACTACACGCCTGCCGGATGACCCTCGATATCATAACAGAATACTTGCAGAACAGAGCGTATCGGATGCAGATGCGCTCTTTTTTTATGCGAAGTCGTGGGAAAACTTTCGTTTCTTTGAAGATGGGCTGGAATTCGCTTTTTTTGCGGAAAAGGGTTGACAACGGCTGTGTAATTGTATATAATGAACATATGAACAATCGTTCAAATGAAATTGCATGGAGGAAACGAAAATGAAAAAGGTATTTAAGCTGAATGATCTGGACTGCGCAAACTGCGCCGCAAAGATGGAGGCTGCAATTCAGAAACTGGACGGCGTAAAGTCTGCAACCATCAGTTTCATGACCCAGAAACTGACTCTGGAGGCCGACGATGCGGATTTCGACAAGGTATTGAAGGCTGCACAGAAGTGCATCAGCAAGGTTGAGCCGGACTGTGAGATCATCGTAAAATAAACCGGTTCGCATGACACGAGCAACAGGAGGCGGTCTGTATGACAAAACAACAGCGTAAAATTCTGATCAAGATCATCATTGGTGCGGTATTGTTTGCCGTGGCAATGGCAGTCACCCATCTGCTGACGCTGCCCTGGTGGGCAGAGCTGCTGATCTTCCTGGCAGTGTATCTGGTTCCGGGATTCAGTGTGCTGGAAAAGGCTGTGCGGAACATTGCGCACGGGCAGGTGTTTGATGAGAATTTTCTGATGACGATCGCCTCCATTGCGGCGTTTGCCATCGGGCAGTATCCGGAGGCGGTGGAAGTCATCCTGTTCTACCAGGTGGGTGAGCTTTTCGAGAAGATCGCCGTAGGACGTTCCCGCCAGGCAGTGTCCGATCTGCTGGATCTCTGCCCGGATGAGGCGACGGTACTTCGGGACGGCAAGCCGGAAACGGTGCTGGTGGACGAAGTGGAAGTGGGCGAACACATTCTGGTGCGCCCCGGCGAAAAGATCCCGCTGGATGCGGAGGTCTTTGAGGGACATACCACCATCGACACCGCTGCGCTGACAGGCGAATCCATGCCGGTGACAGCCGGTGTGGGCGATGCGGTTTGCAGCGGCTGTGTGAATCTGTCCGGTGCGGTGGAACTGGTCGTTACCAAGCCGGCGTCGGAATCCACTGCCTCCAAAATCATGGAGCTGGTGGAAGAATCCGCCTCCAGCAAGGCAAAGACGGAGCAGTTTATCACTAAGTTTGCCCGGTTCTATACGCCCTGCGTGGTCATTGCCGCTGTAATTCTGGCAGTGCTGCCGCCGCTCATTACGGGGCAGGCGTTCTCCGGCTGGATCTATCGTGCGCTGACGTTCCTCATTATCTCCTGCCCATGTGCGCTGGTCATCTCTGTGCCGCTGAGCTTTTTCGGCGGTATCGGCTGTGCGTCCAAAAACGGCGTCCTGGTAAAGGGCAGCAACTATCTGGAGGCGCTCTCTCATGCGCAGACGGTAGTCATGGATAAGACTGGTACGCTGACCGAGGGAAAGTTCCATGTGACGGAACAGAACCCGGTGGGCGTGACGGCAGAGGAACAGCTGGAGTTGGCGGCGCTGGCAGAATCGGCGTCCAACCATCCCATTGCGCAGTCGCTGAAGGATGCCTACGGCAAAGCCATTGACGCAGAGCGTGTCACGGATATCCAGGAGATCGCCGGTCACGGCGTGGCTGCCAGGGTGGACGGCAGACAGGTGCTGGCAGGCAATGCGGCTTATCTGGAAGATGCCGGACTCCAGCCGGAAACACCCCACGCCATCGGCACGGCAGTGCATCTGGCAGTGGACGGCGTATATGCCGGATATATCCTCATTGCGGATGCAGTGAAACCGGATGCGGCACAGGCAGTGCAGGCGTTCCGGAAGGCTGGCGTTTCCACGGTGGCGATGCTCACCGGCGACAGCGAATCTGCGGCGAAGGCTGTGGGCGATGCCCTGCAGCTGGACGAAGTACACGCCAAGTGCCTGCCGGCTGACAAGGTGAAGTTCATGCAGGAATACCGCACCAAGCTGTCCAAGGGCAGAACGCTGGTGTTTGTGGGCGACGGCATGAACGATGCGCCGGTTTTGGCACAGTCGGATGTGGGCGTTGCCATGGGCGGTCTGGGTTCGGATGCAGCCATTGCGGCGGCGGATCTGGTCATCCTGGACGACAAGCCCTCGAAACTGGGGCTGGCGATCCACATTGCCAAGAAAACCATGGGCATTGCACGGCAGAACATCGTGTTTGCACTGGGTGTCAAGGCAATCGTTCTGGTGCTGGGTGCGCTGGGTCTGGCACATATCGGGGCTGCGGTCTTTGCAGACGTGGGCGTTTCGGTAATTGCCATTCTCAACTCCACACGGGCAATGCGGACAAAAGTGAAATAAGCGCTTGTGAAAAGCTTTTCGGGCAGATCTCCGGTCGGGGGTCTGCCTTTTTGTAAAATGTGCAAAAAAGTGGAAAAAAATCTTGACACGGCTTGTCTGATTGTAGTATAATAAAAATAATCACCATTCTTTCCAAAGGGTGGCGTGCAGGAAAAATGCGGCGCAGCAGGATTGCAGCTCCATTTTGAAATGCAGAAAAATCTGAACAGAAAAGGAGCATTTGCATATGCTGCTCGACAAATATTTACCACGCATCGAGTTTGACAGCTACGAGGACTTCAAAGAGAACTATCGTGTAAACATTCCCGATGACTTTAACTTCGGCTTTGACATTGTGGACGAATGGGCGAAACAGGAACCGGAAAAGAAAGCGCTGGTGTGGTGCAATGACCACGGCGAGGAAAAGACGTTCACCTTTACGGACATCTCCCGTCTGTCGAACCAGACCGCAAACTATTTTCAGAGCCTGGGCATCCGGAAAGGCACAGTGGTTATGCTCATCCTGCGCCGCCGCTGGGAATACTGGGTATGCGCTGTGGCACTGCACAAAATCGGCGCCATTCTGATTCCCGGCTCGCTGCAGCTGGCGAAAAAGGATCTGATTTATCGTGGAAACAGCGCACAGATCCACACCATGGTATGTCTGGACGACAAGTATGTCCTGGAGCAGGTGGATGAGGCACAGCCCTCTGTCCCCAGCATTCAGCACAAGATCGTGGTGGGCGGCTCTCACGAGGGCTGGCGCAATTTCCACGAGGAAGTGGAGAAGTTCTCCACAGAGTTTGCACGTCCCACCGGAGACGCCGGCACAAAGGCACACGATCTGATGCTGGTTTATTTCACCTCCGGCACTACCGGTGATCCGAAGATGGTAGAACACGACTACACTCATCCGCTGGGGCATATCGTTACGGCAAAGTACTGGCAGCAGGTGCAGGAAAACAAGCTGCACATGAGCGTTTCGGATTCCGGCTGGGCAAAGTTCGGCTGGGGCAAGATCTACGGGCAGTGGATCTGCGGCGCAGTGATCTTCGCCTATGATATGGACAAGTTTGTGCCGACCCATCTGCTCCAGAAGATGCAGGACTATAAGCTGACCACCTTCTGCGCTCCGCCGACCATGTACCGTTTCATGCTCCAGGAGGATGTGGCATCCTATGACCTGTCCAGCATCCAGAACTTTTCCACCGCCGGCGAACCGCTGAACCCGGAGGTATACAACCGCTGGCAGGAACTCACCGGCAAGGAGATCCGGGAGGGCTTCGGACAGACAGAGGGTTCTGTTCTGCTGGCAAACTTCCCGTGGATCACACCCAAGCCCGGCTCGACCGGCAAGCCGTCTCCGCTGTATGATATTGTATTGCAGCACGATGACGGTACGCTTGCCAAGGACGGCGAGCAGGGCGCTCTGGTGATGCAGAATCTGAAAAAGGCATATCCCACCGGTCTGTTTGTGGGATACTACAAGAACCCGGAAATGACACAAGAGATCCTGGGCGGCGGCAGCTATTGTCCGCACGATGTGTTCATGCGGGATAAGGACGGCTACTACTGGTTCGTGGGCAGAAATGACGACGTTATCAAGTGTTCTGGCTATCGTATCGGACCGTTTGAGGTAGAAAGCGCCCTCATCGAACACCCGGCTGTGCTGGAATGCGCCATCACGGCGGCGCCGGATCCCATCCGTGGACAGGTGGTCAAGGCGACTGTTGTCCTCACCAAGGGCTATACACCCAGCCCGGAGCTGACAAAGGAACTCCAGAACCACGTGAAGCATACCACAGCGCCGTATAAATATCCCCGTATCATCGAGTACGTGGACGAACTGCCGAAAACACTGGGCGGCAAGATCAAGCGTGCGCAGATCCGTAAGGAAGACCAGGCAGCCAGCGAAAAGTAAGAATTTTTTGATTTGCATAGAGAAAGCGTCGTGCAGAGGTTTCTGTACGGCGCTTTTTGCGTATTCACGCCAAAAATCACAAAAACAGATTGAAAATTCCAGGCAAATATGCTATAATAGAATCGGAGATTTTTTCGGATGCGAAATGCAAAATCAAAAAAGGAGGTTCGGGAGATGCGCAAAAGAGGATGTGCTTTTCTTTGCAGCGCAGTGCTGCTGACCGGGGTGTTTCTGCGGATGCCTGGGGAAATGTGGCAGGTGCAGGCGGAGACCATAGACACGGCGGCATTTGCGGAAGAGACTGCCCGGCTGACCAACCAGTTCCGGCAGGAAAACGGGCTTGCGCCGCTGAAAATGGCGCCGGTATTGCTGGAACTGTCTGCCCGGCGTGCGGAGGAACTGAAAGACGCATACGGTCACACCCGTCCGGACGGGCGAGACTGGTTTACCATCGTTGAGGAGTCCTCGCTGGATGCCAACTGCTATGCGGCGGAAAATGTGGCAGCCGGCTATGATACGCCAGAGAGCGTGATCGCAGCGTGGATCGATTCCGATGCGCACCGCAAGGCGATGCTGGGAGAAAACTATCAGTATATCGGCATCGGGGTGAGCCAGCTGGAGGATGACCCGAATCATTACTACACCTACTGGGAAATGCTGCTCATCTCATCGGAACAGCCTCTGGAAGGGGAATATGAGCCGGGCGAAACGGCGAATCCCACGGTTTCGGAAAAAGGCGTTTCCCTTTTGGGGGACGTAGACCTGGACGGCACAGTGGAACTGGCAGATGCTGTGCTTTTGCAGAAGATACTGCTGGGACAGGTGACTGGAAATGCGGCGCAGCTGGAAAACGGAGACTGCTGCGCAGACGGCGTGCTGGACTGCCGGGATGTGACGGCGCTGATGCAGATGCTGGTACGCTAAGACGGGAGAGAGGGGACAGATATGTCACGAATTCTTTATGTGCTGGATTATCTCAGCCGCAATACGGATGCAGAAAAGGGTGCAACGCTGAAGGATATCCAGGCATATTTGCTGAATCAGACCAACGCAGGCTCGGTGTCTACACTGAGCATTCAGCGGGATATCGACCAGATCGACGCCATGGGGTATACGGTGGACATCCGGAAGGGGGCGCACAACACGTCCTATTATCATATGCGTGACCGTGGGTTCACCTTCAATGAGATCCGCTTTCTGGTGGATTCGGTTTCCATCAACAAGTTCCTCAGCAACGCCCAGAAACAGCGCCTGTTCCGGAAATTCGAGGTGCTGCGCTCAGAGTCGGAGGTGCGAAAGCTGGTGGGACGCATTACCCTCAGCGAGGTTGCGCCGCCGTCACTGGACCTGCTGGACAATCTGGAATGCGTGCATCAGATCATTGCGGAAAAGCGGAAAATTCATTTTCAGTACGGCAAGTATAACATCCACCGGGAAATCGAATACTATGACAAAAAGCGGAATCTGATCCCGTGCCAGGTGGTGTATACCAGTGAACGCTTTTATCTGAAAGCGGTCTCGGAGGACACGGGAGAGGTGCGGAACTATCGCATTGACCGGATGCGGAAGATCTTGCCAGGAGAGAAGATCGCTCATTTGCCAAAGCTGCCTAAACCGGAGGGCTTTTCGGCAGATATCTTTGTGCCGGAGGTGTATGAGGATGTTCAGCTGCGTGTTCGCCGGGTGCTGCTGGACGATATGATCGAACAGCTGGGGAACTATGCCCATGTGCGTCTGGACGAGAAAGACCCGGAGCATTGCATCCTGGTGCGTGCCAGAATGGGCATTAGCTACGGGCTGTACCGCTGGATTATGAAGTACGGCGCCAGCATGGAAGTGCTTGCACCGGAGAGCCTGCGGAAAGAGGTGGCACAGCGCATCCGGGCGGCTGCTGCACTGTACAGCGACACAGACAGAGAGTAGTACACTGCACAACAAAAAACGGACAGCATTTCTGCTGTCCGCTGTGGGATTCTGTGGAATGATTACGCCTGTCCACGTTCCTTTGCCAGGGTGTCGTAGCGGTCCATCATTTCCTTGATCTCCGGGTCGTTGGTCAGTCCGTGCTGCATATGCAGATAGAACCGGATCGCCGGCAGGTCCTTGTTCTCGACTGCCTCTTTCGCCAGGGCAGTGATGACGCCGACAACGTCCTCGTTTGCGCCGCACTTCATGCCGTAGTGTGCAAACGCCTCATTGACCTCGTCCCGTGTGGGCGGTACAATTTTCTTCTTGGTGATGGTGTGGATGTGGTGCAGTTCTGCCGGAACCATGGGGTGGTCGGCATAGATCAGGCTTTCGTAGTAGAAGCAGACTGCACGGTCATAGTCCTTGACCTCGACGCAGTAAAAGCCCAGGTTGCAGTAGCACCGGGAAAGCTGTACCGGTGTCACAGCCACTTCCAGTGTCTCCTTGATAACGGAGAGCAGCTGGTCGTGGTCACGCAGGGACTTGTAGCATTCTGCCAGCTCGAAGTATGCGTCCGTGTTCATGGGGTTATAGCGGATGGCATCGTTGATGACACGGGCAGCCTCTTCTGCACGTCCCAGCTCCAGCAGGTTGTAGCCGTGGAGCAGCACCATCTGGGACAGGTCAAATACCGGACGCACCAGCTTTTTGGACGGGCGGTAGAAGTACAGATAGAGCTGATGCTCCAGGGTGTTGCGGAAGCTGAGGTATACCTCGGACTCCGTTTCCCGGTAGTTCATGCGAATCTTGGTGTACAGCGCCTCAGTCAGCTTGAAGGACTCGTCGATCTTCTTTTCCTGGATGAGTTTGTTTGCCTCTGCAAAGACAACGTCCAGGCGCTTGCCGTCAATGTACATCATCTTGTTGAGAACTTCCCGCTTGTCGTCGGGCAGGATCTCATATGCCAGGTCGGCAATGGCGCTTTCGATCTCTTTGGCGTTTTTTGCAGAACGGTACTTGTCTGCCTGGGATTCCAGATAGACCATGTCTACGCTGTATTCTCCGGTCAGACCCTCCCGGATTTTTTCCATAATTTCATTGATTGTCATAGTATAGCTCCTTTGTTGCCGGTAATTCCGGACGGTATAGTTTTATTATACAAGATTTCTGGGATAAATGCAAGTCTTTTTTGTGGATTTTTTCAAAGCAGTACCACACAGAGGAGAGAAAGGATACACAGGTATGCAGGAAATTCTTACAGCATTGGAACAGCGGCACGATCTGCCGGACGAGGCGCTCTGCGCTCTGCTGGAAACGGATGCCATGGATGGGGCGCTGTTTCAGGCGGCGGACCGCATCCGCCGGGAACGATACGGCACGGAGGTATTTGTCCGGGGACTGATCGAGTTCACCAACTACTGCCGGAACGACTGCTATTACTGCGGCATCCGCCGGAGCAACGGAAAGGTACAGCGGTATCGGCTGAGCCGGGAGGATATCCTCGCCTGCTGTACAGAGGGATATGCGCTGGGATTCCGGACGTTTGTTTTGCAGGGCGGCGAGGACGCATATTTCACGGAACAGCGTGTATGTGAGATTGTCTCGGAGATACGGGAACGCTTTCCGGACTGCGCCATCACCCTTTCCATCGGCGAGTGGGAAAAATCCAGCTATGCGGCGTTTTTCCGTGCCGGCGCAAACCGCTATCTGCTGCGCCACGAGACCGCAGACCCGGCGCACTACCGCCGTCTCCATCCCGGCGCAATGTCGCCGGAACACCGGAAACGCTGCCTTTTTGATCTGAAAGAGATCGGCTACCAGGTGGGTTCCGGCTTTATGGTGGGTTCGCCGTTTCAGACCACGGCGCATCTCTGTGCCGACCTTCGCTTTTTGCAGGAACTGAAGCCGGATATGATCGGCATTGGACCGTATCTCACCCACGGCGACACACCATTCCGGACACAGCCTAACGGCAGTCTGGAACTGACGCTGCGGCTCATTGCAGTGCTGCGGCTCATGTTCCCGTATGCGCTGATCCCGGCGACCACTGCCCTGGGTACCATTCATCCGCAGGGCAGGGAAATGGGGCTGAAAGCCGGGGCAAATGTGGTGATGCCGAATCTTTCTCCGGTGTCGGTGCGAAAGCTGTATTCGCTCTATGCGGACAAGATCTGCACCGGGGAAGAATCTGCCCAGTGCCGGAGCTGTCTGGAACGGCGTGTGGCGGCGGCAGGCTATGCCATCGTGACGGATATCGGCGATGTGCGCAGGAACTAAGGCAACACCGCACAAAGCCGTCAGGCGGGCTTTGTGCGGTGTTGCCCTAACAGCAGGATGAGGTGTTCGAAAAAAATTTGCATAAAAAGTATTTGCATTTTTCGGAAAATATGATATAATAAGAAAGAACTGTGGCAGCATGGTACAAAGCCAGTGCGGTGCTGCCGGATGAGATTGCGTGGGGCTTTCTGCTGAAATGACGTGTTTTCGGTGATTTTGGCGGAGAGTGCCTGGTGTTTGGAGGGCTTTATATGAGTCAGGAACAACAAAAGAAAACCCGGTCTGCAAAAAATGCGCCGCAGAAAAAACAGATGCAGAAGCATCCGAATCCCCGCCGCCCGAGAGGTTCCGGCGGAAAGACGGCGGCACAGGTCATCGTCTCCCTGGTTCTGGTGGCGCTTGTGGGATATGAGGGATTTCATATGTACCGTTCTTTCACACCCATCTCACAGGGGTCGGAGAGCATGGATCTGGTGGGCGGCGGCAGCGAGTCTGAGGCTGCGACAGAACCGAAAACGGTCTATGAGAACGTCTCCGTTTCCAACGAAGATGTTCACGCCGGTGATCTGATCCTGGTCAACACGGATACCGCATATGTGGAGGAGAACCCCACGGAGATCGTGAGCATCTACGACCACAAGACGGACAACTACCATGTCAGCGGTACAGAGACCAGCCTGCGTCAGCCGGCGCTGGATGCGCTGAACCAGATGCTGGACGCCTTTTATGTGGCGACCGGACACCAGGACATGATCGTCATCAGCGGCTACCGCACCACACAGCAGCAGCAGGAGCTGTATGATGCAGACCTGGCGGAGACCGGCGAGCAGACCTCGACCCGTGTGGCACTGCCCGGACACAGCGAACACGAAAGCGGCTATGCCCTGGACTTCTCCCTGTACACCGACGGGGTGCAGTACGACTATGACGGCACCGGGGAATATGCCTGGATCAACGAGAATTGTGCGCACTACGGCTATGTACTGCGCTATGCAGAGGACAAGCAGGAGACCACCGGCATCCAGGCAGAGCCGTGGCACTACCGTTATGTGGGACAGCCCCACGCCACCTATATGATGGAAAACAACGTGTGCCTGGAGGAATACCTCACACTGCTGAAAAATTACACCGCAGATGAGCCGCTCTCCATCACCAACTGGGACGGCGAGATCTATCAGGTATACTATGTGGCTGCGGACACTTCCACGGACTCCACCTATGTGATGGTGCCGCCGGATGCGAAGTACACCATCTCCGGCAACAACAGCGATGGATTTATCGTAACAGTGGACACTGGCGAGATCCAGAGCGGAGACGCCGCAGCGGCAGCTGCGACAACGCCGGAGGACAGCGCAGCAGCAGATACGGAAACAGCAACAGAAACCAGTGCTGCCGAATAAATAGGAAAAGGTGATCTATCATGGAAAATGAAAAGAAACCAACGGAAGAGACTTTGCAGAAAGCCGGAAAGGGCTTGAAAAGCGTAGTCGGTGAGTTCAAGGAGTTTATTTCCAAGGGAAATGTACTGGACATGGCGGTCGGCTTGATCGTTGGCTCGGCATTCACAGCTATCGTGAACTCGCTGGTAGACGACATTCTGATGCCGATTATCGGCACAGTGCTTGCCGGCATCAACTTCTCGTCTCTGGGAATCACGATCCCATGGGGCAATCATCCGTTTATTGCCATCGGCAGCTTTTTGAATACAGTTATCACATTCCTGCTGACGGCGCTCTGCGTATTTCTGATTGTAAAGGTCATGAATATGTTCCGCCGGAAACAGGAAGAAAAGCCTGCACCGCCCAAGCCCAGCAAGGAAGAGATCCTGCTGACGGAGATCCGGGATCTGCTGGCGGCACAGCAGGGAAAAGAAACGACTGAGACCGAGGAAAAGAAAGATTAAATCTGACATCTTCTTACTATTCTACATATAGAAAAAACGCTGTTCCACGTGCAGGAACGGCGTTTTTTCGTGGGGATTATATTGTGTACTGTGGTTATTATGAAACCTGTTTTCGTTCTTTCAATTCTTGTTCTAGTTCTTGTATTGCCTTTTTCAATTCTTCGGCTGACATTTTTTTGATTTCATCTGGGATAATTACATTGTCATCAATAAACATTTTCATATTATTTCGCCTCCCAAAAATCAATTTGGTAATTTTGTTTGAGTCTTTTTGATTATATCATCATTGCAATGAAAAGTCAATGATGTTTTATTGAGAGCTTATCATAAAACAAAAAGCAGGAGCAGCCATATTCCAGGCTGCTCCTGCTTTCCTTTATGGAGAGGTTTCGTTATTTTGAGGATTTCTGTCTGTGTTTTTGTGTGCCGCCGTGACAGTTGCAGGCGTTCGGACAGCCGCCGCAGGTACCGCCGCAGGAATGTTTTCCCTTTTTGCGGTCACTCCGCATGGACAGAACGATCGCAGCAATGATTGCCACAACAATGATTCCGACAATGACACTTCCCATAGAAATGCCTCCTTTTGAAACATCAGGTCAATTTGAGTTTATGCCTTTACCTTAACGCCCAGCTTGTTGCTTTCCTTATACGGACGAACCAGCAGGTAGATCATTGCAATAATCAGAGCGAATGCAACGATCAGGCTGATGATGTTTACAACACCGTTGCCGGCAGTCATCAGCTGACCGGTGAACAGGTTGCCCAGCTGGTTTACGATCAGAGCGATTACATAAGCGAAACCGCACTCGTAACCAATTGCGAACCAGAACCACTTGGTGTTGTTCATCTCACGCTTGATCGCACCCATTGCTGCGAAGCACGGTGCGCACAGCAGGTTGAAGATCAGGAAGGACATACCAGCTACGCCGGTGAATGCTGCTGCCAGGTTGCTGTATACGCCGTCGCCGCCGCCATACAGGATACCCATGGTTGCTACGATGTTTTCCTTTGCAACCAGACCGGTTACGGCTGCAACAGTTGCCTGCCAGTCGCCCCAGCCCAGCGGAGCGAAGATCCAGCAGATACCCTTACCGATATAAGCCAGGATGCTGTGGCTCATCTGGTCCTCAGTCAGCATACCGAAGGAACCGTCTACCCAGCCGAAGAAGGAAGTGAACCAAACGAAGATGGTGGACAGGGTGATGATGGTACCAGCCTTCTTAATGAAGGACCAGCCACGTTCCCACATGGAGCGGAGAACGTTGCCCACAGTCGGCATATGGTATGCCGGCAGCTCCATAACGAACGGAGCCGGGTCGCCGGCGAACATCTTTGTCTTCTTCAGAATGATACCGGAAACAACGATCGCTGCCATGCCCAGGAAGTATGCGCCGGTTGCGATCCATGCAGAACCGCCGAAGATTGCGCCGGCGATCATTGCGATAAACGGCTGCTTAGCGCCGCAGGGGATAAAGGTGGTTGTCATAACGGTCATACGACGGTCACGTTCGTTCTCAATGGTTCTGGATGCCATGATGCCTGGGATGCCGCAGCCTGTGCCGACCAGGATCGGGATGAAGGACTTACCGGACAGACCGAACTTACGGAAGATACGGTCCATAACGAATGCGATACGAGCCATGTAGCCGCAGGCTTCCAGGATTGCCAGCAGGATGAACAGTACCAGCATCTGCGGTACGAAGCCCAGAACTGCACCAACACCGGCAACGATACCGTCCAGAACCAGACCCTTCAGCCAGTCTACGCAGTTAACAGCGTCCAGTCCCTTTTCAATCAGTACCGGAATACCCGGAACCCATACGCCATAATCTGCCGGATCCGGTTCGCCCTTTGCGAATTCGTCTGCTGCAGTGGTCAGGTCGTCCATGGAAGCGGTTTCTGTGGTAACTTCCAGTGTTTCTTCATCTTCTACATCATAAGAGAAGTCTGCGTTGTAATCCTTTTCATAGTTCAGGATCATGTCCTTTGCCGCTTCGCCGTCAAAGGTGTCTGCTTCTGCGTCGATGTAGCTTTCCAGCTCTGCGGTGTCCACACCCTGTTCGTCCAGGTATGCCACATAGCCGTCGATGATAGCGTTTGTGTCGCCGTATTCATCTGCTGCATCATTATAAGAGCTTGTGCCGATGCCCAGCAGGTGCCAGCCATCGCCGAACAGTCCGTCGTTTGCCCAGCCTGTTGCGGCAGAACCAACGGTAACCATGGAGATGTAGTAAACCAGGAACATGATAACTGCGAAGATCGGCAGACCCAGCCAACGGTTGGTAACGATCTTGTCGATCTTATCCGATGTTGTCATGCCGGTCTTCTTCTTCTTCAGGCAGTCCTTGATGATGGATGCGATGTACAGATAACGCTCGTTGGTGATGATGCTCTCTGCGTCGTCGTCCATTTCCTTTTCGGCAGCCTCGATATCCTGTTCAACGTGCTTTTTGGTAGCCTCCGGAATGTTCAGCTGTTCCAGAACCTTGTCATCACGCTCGAAGATCTTGATGGCATACCATCTCTGCTGCTCTTCCGGCTGGTCGTGCAGGCAAGCCTCTTCGATATGTGCAATAGCGTGTTCCACACAGCCGCCGAACTTGTGCTGCGGTACCATGGGAACCTTGCTCTCAGCAGCCTTCATTGCCTCCTTGGCAGCCTCGTCAATGCCGGTGCCTTTCAGTGCGGAGATCTCAACAACCTTGCAGCCCAGTTCCTTTGCCAGCTGGTCGATGCGGATCTGGTCGCCGTTCTTGCGGACAATGTCCATCATGTTGATGGCTACCACTACCGGAATGCCCAGCTCCACCAGCTGTGTGGTGAGGTACAGGTTACGTTCCAGGTTGGTACCGTCGATGATGTTCAGAATGGCATCCGGACGTTCCTGGATCAGATAGTTTCTGGCAACAACCTCTTCCAGGGTGTACGGAGAAAGGGAGTAGATACCCGGCAGGTCTGTGATGATAACATCTTTATGACCTTTCAGCTTACCTTCCTTTTTTTCTACGGTTACACCAGGCCAGTTACCAACGAACTGGTTCGAACCTGTCAATGCGTTGAACAATGTGGTTTTACCAGCGTTCGGGTTACCGGCTAATGCGATTTTGATACCCATTTGATTCAATCCTTTCGTACATTTTATCTGTTAGTGATTGCTAATTAGCAGTTACTAACTTGTGACCAAAAAAATAATTCTGCCGTAAAATGAAGATGTGAATCTACTGAAACAGCAGATCCACAGGTTTTTTATTCCACTTCGATCAGTTCGGCATCTGCTTTCCGCAGGGACAGTTCGTAACCTCTTACGGTAACTTCTACCGGGTCTCCCAGGGGAGCAACCTTGCGGATGTAGACTTCAACACCCTTTGTGATGCCCATGTCCATAATGCGGCGCTTTACAGCACCCTCACCGGTCAGTTTTTTTACCCGGACGGTCTGTCCGATTTTGGCGTCTTTTAATGTAGCCATTGTTGAATTCCTCCTCTTATATCATAATTTTTGCAGCCATTTCTTTGGTAATGGCAATACGAGTCTCTTTGACATTGACGATGAGATTTCCGCTGCCGGAATTCACCACCGTAAGTGTTCCGCCAACCACAAAGCCCAGATCTTCCAGGTGCTTTTTGGTCTCGGCACTTCCGCCAACCTTTTTGATGGTAACTTCATCACCAGGGTTTGCAAACATCAGCGGCATCATACCAGTTTTCCTCCTTTTTCCGAATGCGATCGCCTGTTTATGCAAAAGCAGAAACGAGCAAAATTTGTTAGAAAAAGCTAACCTATTGTAAAAACAGAAGAGTTAGAACGCTCTAACCCTCTTGTTAGTATACAACTTCTGACCGCATTTGTCAAGGGAAAAACGCCATTTTTTGAATTTTGTGGGATTGCACAAACTGAAAATGAAAATGAGAAATCAGTTCGTAGATTTTTTCACAGGAATGCGTCGGGAACGTCTGCGGCGAGGATTGCAAAGCAGAATGGGCGTGACGGCTTATAAAGGGCTGGAGGTACGGAAGAGCTGATGCAGGGTTAGCCCGGTGGCGTTTCTAAGGGCGTTGACATTATAATGTATATATGGCATTCCTAATGTATATACAGAAAAATCAATGAAAAATGGCTGAGGGGTTTTAGACTGAGACAATTGGGGCATGGTGCAGTGTCAGTTCAAACTAAAAGGATTTGTTTTATTTGAATCAATGTGCTTTTTAGATTGAATAATGCTGATTATACTTTTGATTATTTTGTATAACATACATAAAGCATTGCTTTATTTTGAAATTCTGATTTTTAGTTGACAAGTGTGCTGAATTGTGGTATACTATACAAGTCGGCACGAGAGATGCAGACGAAATATATCGCGGGATGGAGCAGCTCGGTAGCTCGTCGGGCTCATAACCCGAAGGTCGTCAGTTCAAATCTGGCTCCCGCAACCATAACCGCACTGCACAAATGATACAATTGTGCAGTGCTTTCTTTTTGGAAAAATGCCGAAAATGCGTGGCTTTTTCAACTTTATTAATCAAAAACAGCCTGCTGGGAAGCGTTTTCCCAGCAGGCTGTTTGCATTTCTGAAACAACAAAAAAACGATAGGGTAAAATAAAACGGTAGGTCGAGGCTATCGTTTTTTTGTTGTAAAATCAAAATTAGAACTATAAAAAATGCCATACCGGGAAAGCACATCTTCTCAGCATGGCATTTTGTTTCTATGAAATGTAGATTTCTTCGTAAAATCCGCCCATTTATTTGCAGAAATTTCAGACAAAACAGCATCGAATCTGCTATCATTATAGCAGATTTTCAGAAAAAGTAAAGTATATATTTCTGAAAATTCATGAATAAATCATCAGAATCGGAGAAAAAACAGGAGTTTTCTTGCTTTGAACAGTCCGAAAACTTGTCAGGAGGAATTTCAAATGCCGAGAAGAGGCAGCAACATTTACAAGAGAAAAGACGGTCGGTTTGAGGGACGTGTCCCGATCGGTCATAAGGAAGATGGGTCGCTGAAATACAAATTTGTATATGCCAGAACGCTTTCCGAGGTAAAGGAAAAGATGGCACAATTTCAAGCTGTTTTGCAGAGCCAGCCAGTTTCTGCTTTGAAATTGACCGTGGCAGAGGCATCTCGTCAGTGGCTTTCTGCGGCAAAACTGCGTGTGAAACCGTCCAGTTATGCGCACTATGAAAACATCATTCGCAATCATATTCTTCCGGATCTCGGAACAAAGTATCTCACGGATATGACGACACATCAGCTGAATGATTTTGTCTATGAGAAACTGCAAAGCGGTCGATTGTGTGGAACTGGTGGACTTTCCGCTCGGTTTGTACAGGACATTATGCGTGTTTACCACAGCATAGAACAGTATGCAGTGCAGGAGTATCACATTCAGGGAACGCATTTCACCATGCCAAAAGCGGAGAAAAAGCAGCTGGATGTTTTGTCTTCTGAGGAGCGAAAGAAGTTGGAACAGTATCTTCTTCAGACAGGGTTGACCATTGATTTGGCGATTCTGCTGTGCTTGTTCACCGGTTTGCGTGTAGGTGAATTATGCGGCTTGCAGTGGAGCGATATTGACTTTGAAAACGGAACGCTTTCTGTAAAACGAACGGTGCAGAGAGTTTATCGAAATGGCTGCTCTGAGGTACTGATTGGCTCCCCAAAAAGCAGAACTTCTGTGCGGACAATTCCGGTTC
>ERZ791907.200-NODE-200-length-79390-cov-6.715800_pt1 | contig 79390 bp, 62 predicted proteins | sample MGYA00510145_ERZ791907 | MGnify/ENA primary metagenome ERZ791907 (study PRJEB30046, sample SAMN00792089) | human gut metagenome | study: EMG produced TPA metagenomics assembly of the A metagenome-wide association study of gut microbiota in type 2... | reverse complement strand
AGATCATCAATTATGATGAATGTAGGGATACTTGCAACAGAGTGTCCCTATTTTTTCATTATAGGAAACTTTTCGTTTCCTATAATGTAAAAAACGCTCCGCGAGGATGCGATCACCGCACAGAGGAAAATTGCATAAGCAATTGTGCGGTGATGCGCAAAGAGGGCAAGCCCACTTTGTTCTATAAGGGCATTCATAATGCCGGTATTTGTAAAAGAAATGGATTTCCCTTCTGCTTTTGGATTTGTGCCATGGAGATATCATGTAGAAATAGTTACAAAGTCCAAAACGATAGAGGAGAGTTGGAGCAGAAGAGTCCTAATTGATAATATGCAGGAGTATAAACGAATGGTGAGCGTTGTAAAGGAGGAGGGCGAAGAGGTGACGGCATCTTTTTGTAAGGTCGTTCTATCAACAGAAAGGTGGTTCAAAGAGATACAAAAGCATCGTATAAAATAACTTTTAGATAATAATACCGTTGCAGATGTTTATGGCTGTTTGTATTCAAACAGATTGGAGCTCTCACCGGAGCAATGGCGCGTGATTGAATGGTTTTCCGGACAGAGCCTGGTCGTGCCGGTTGGACTGTGGATGCCGGAAATGCTGTGGGAACGCAGTAGTATGCCGGGCAATAAAAAAACGCTGCTGTTTCCGAATATGTGACAGAAATGCAACGTAATAAATATTATGTCGTAAATGTAATTTTGCATTTCTAAGTGTAGCATACTCCGATTCACATTACAAGAGTAAAATGTGCTATAAACAAACTTCTTTATATATCAATTCATGTGAAAATGCTGAAAAATGCGATATATTTTAACTTGAATTGTCCTAAAATTAAATTAGTCATTAAATCTATAATCTCATATGGTTCCAATAATTTTTGAATCTATTATTTCTAAATTATGGGCTCTCTTTTTATTTCAACGAATATATAGTCCTTGTAAACTCTGCGTTTTCAACGTATCGAGACATATTATTTAATACATCACAGAAGTAAATGATTTGCCAATAGCGTAAATTATCAGAAGATGAAGGCAACTGCATGAAATTAGGAGTGGGAAAATGTGGTATGTGATTCACACAATGTCAGGATTAGAGCAGAAGTGTATGCAGCAGTGTCAGGAGTATATTGACGAAACTGCGTATCATGAGATGTTCATTCCTATATATAAGACGAAGAAGCATTTCAAAAAAGAATGGCATGAAGTGGAAAAACCATTATTTCCAGGGTATCTGTTCGTAGATACCGATGAGATCGAACCAATCATGACCGGTCTCAAAAAATTCCGACAGTACACCAAATTATTAAAAGATGGCGACGTCATATCGCCGGTGAAAAAAGAAGAGCAGGATTTCCTTGCACTGATGATGGACAAGAACCATATCGTTCAATATTCCGAGGGCTTCCTGATCGGGGACGAGGTTTATATCACGTCCGGTCCATTGCGAAAGATTCAGGGCTGGATCAAAAGTGTAGACCGCCATCGCCGCACCGCCAAAATGGAGATTCCGATTTTTGGACGGCGCACGCCGATCGAAGTGGGACTGGGAACCATTGCCCGTGTCAGCGAAGAAGAACTTCAACAAATGGTTTCAGACGTTATTGAAGAGCAGAAAGATCAGGAAACAGTCAATACCGATCAGGTGGAGGTGCTGTCAGGCACATTCCAGGGCGTGAGAGGAATATTTCTGTACGCAGATCCGGACAAAGATGAATGGACTGTGCAAATACCGCTTATGGATACCAAAGTGAAGGTTACATTTCAGCGGGAAGAGATCAAGATGCTAGTTTGAAATTACTTTTAAGGTTGCAAATTGATGCAGCCAGAAAGTGAAGCAACATATTAAGAAACCGTGCAAACAGGATGACGAGTGACGCGTGCTGTGGAGCGGCGGACAGAAAGAGCGGGTGACGCGAAGTAAGAACTGCGGACTGCCGGAGGCGGGGCGCGGGTGGCGAAGCACGGTCTTTTTTAGTTTGTAAATAGTGTAGAAAAATGGTTGGAGTCAAGATGGAAGAAAAATTAAGAGTGGCAATGTTTGGACAAAAACGATTGAGCCGTGAAGGCGGCGTTGAAATCGTGGTCAAAGAGCTTTGTACAAGGATGGCTCAGAAAGGTTATCAGGTCACCTGTTATAACCGATCAGGTCATCATGTGAGTGGCGCAGAGTACGATGATAAAAAAGAATATCAGGGGATTTGCCAGAAGTATGTTCCGACCATCGAAAAAAAAGGACTCGCAGCAGTGAGCTCTTCTTTTTTTGCGGCATTGTGTAGTGCCTTTGGAAAGTATGATGTTGTACATATTCATGCGGAGGGACCAGCGTTCTTTTCATGGTTGCCAAAAATGTTTGGCAAAAGAGTGATTGTAACCATCCATGGAATTGATTGGCAACGGGAAAAATGGAAAGAAGGATTTGGTTCTAAATTCATTCGCCAGGGTGAGAAAAATGCTGTGAAATATGCGGATGAAATTATTGTGTTGAGCAAAGAAGTACAAAAGTATTTCCTAGAGACTTATGGCAGGAAAACGCATTACATTTCAAATGGTGTGAATCGTCCGGACGTCTGTGCTCCGAAATTAATTACCGAACAATTTGGGCTTGAGAAGGATTCGTATATTCTTTTTCTTGGACGGCTTGTTCCGGAAAAGGGAATCAAATATCTGGTGGAAGCATTCAAACAAGTAAATACAGATAAAAAACTTGTGATTGCCGGTGGATCCAGCGATACAGATTCGTTCGCAGAAGAATTAAAATTAATGGCAGCAGATGATGAAAGAATTTTATTTACGGGATTTGTTCAAGGACAGATGCTGGATGAACTATATAGCAATGCTTATATTTACACATTGCCATCCGATCTGGAAGGGATGCCGTTAAGTCTTTTGGAAGCAATGAGTTATGGGAATTGTTGTCTTGTTTCAGGCATTCCGGAGTGCGCAGAAGTTGTAGAAGATAAAGCATTGATCTTTAAAAAGTCAGATGTCAATGATTTGAAAAATAAATTGCAAGATGTATGTGATAATGTTGAAAAAGTTATGCAGCTAAAGGAAAAGTCAGCAGATTTTATCTGTGAGAAATATAGCTGGGATGACGTGACAGAAAAAACATTGGAACTTTATAGAGGGAGAAAAGCAGATGAGAGTCTTGATGATCAACAAATTCCTATACCCCAACGGGGGCAGTGAAACCTACATTTTTAAATTAGGTGAATATCTGCAGAAGATGGGGCATGAGGTTCAATATTTCGGTATGGAACATCAAGGACGTTGTGTTGGAAACAGAGTTAATGCCTATACATCCGATATGGACTTTCATGGCGGCTCTAAAATATCAAAGCTTACATATCCGCTTAAGACGATTTATAGCAGGGAAGCCCGTATACAAATCCGAAAAGTATTAGATGACTTTCAACCTGATGTTTGTCATCTGAATAATTTTAATTATCAATTAACTCCTTCTATTATTTTGGAAATTGTTAAATGGAGAAAAAAGACAGGAAAGAAATGCAGGATTGTTTTTACTGCACATGATTATCAGTTGGTATGTCCTAATCATATGATGAACAATCCCAACACATGTCAAAACTGCGAAAAATGTCTGGGAGGACACTTTGTGAATTGCATGAAAGGTAAGTGCATCCATGGCTCTACGGTAAAGTCTGCTGTCGGAATGATGGAAGCGGAATTCTGGAAGTGGAAGGGGACTTACAAGTATGTCGACGCAATGATCTGTTGCTCAGAGTTCATGAAGGGCAAGATGGATAGTAATCCACTGTTTGCAACCAAGACTGTGGCGATGCATAACTTTATCGATAAGGTGGAATGGAAAGAAACGCCAAAGAAAGATTACATACTCTATTTTGGTCGATTCTCTGAAGAGAAAGGTATCGATACACTCGTTAAGGTTTGTAAAGAACTTTCGAATATACAGTTTATTTTTGCAGGTACCGGTCCTCTGGAAGAAATGGTGAATGATGCTCAGAATATCAAAAATGTAGGCTTCCAGAAAGGTGAGAGTTTAGAAAGGCTCATTCGTGAAGCTCGGTTTTCTGTTTATCCGTCTGAGTGGTATGAGAATTGTCCATTTTCGGTAATGGAATCACAGATGTATGGAACGCCGGTTCTTGGGGCGAATATCGGTGGTATCCCGGAGTTGATTCAGACAGGTAAGACCGGCGAATTGTTCGAGAGTGGTAATGCAGAAGACTTGAAAGAAAAAATCAAAAAACTCTGGGAAAATAAGAAACTGTGCGAGGAATACAGCAAGAACTGCAAGGATATTAGCTTCGATACCCTTGATGAGTATTACGAGAAAATTATGAAGGTGTATCAGTAAGAGAGGAGGACAGGCCGATGGTTTATATGCTGTTTGATAACCCGGCAGATAAACAGAATATGACATTTCTGAATGGCTATGAAGCAGCCAAGATTCGGCAGGTTTATCCTCAACAGAAGTGTAATTCCGTCAAAGAAATGCTGGCAGTCTGTAAAGATATGATCAAGCAGTCGGCGGAGGGTGACACAATCATCTGCTGGTATGATTTCATGGCAGTTCTGTGCTGGTGGCTGTGTAAAGTACAGCTCAAAAATAGAAAGATTATAGCACTGAATATTCTGCTTAAAGATAAAGCAACTGCTAAAAATAAGCTGGCGAAGTTTTTGTATAAGCCAATGCTGAAATCGAAAAAAGTTCAGGCAACGGTGACTTCCGAAAAATATGGTAAGCATTTGAATGAAATGTTCGGAATCCAGAAGCAGTATATAGTGTTACATGATATCTATCATGGTGATTACAGTATTAACTATGAAGGAAAAGTTGTTCCGAATACTGTATTCTGTGGCGGACGAAATGGCCGTGATTGGAATTTTTTGATTAAACTTGCACAGGCAATGCCGGAAGTGACATTCAACTGTGTTATGTCGAAGGACAAATTTGAGCAGTACAAAAAGAACTTTTGCAAGAATATGGTAGTGAAGTCAGATATTCCTGAAAAAGAATTTCTTGAATTTATGTGCCAGTCACAGCTGGTGGTTACGCCGTTGGATACGGAGGCACCAGCCGGACTGATTGTTTTTTACCAAGCTGCGGCCAATGGAAAGATGGCAATCACATCAGATACAGTAACTACACAGGAGTATTTTGCTGATGATAGAGGTGTTTTATGCAGAAAGAATGTTGATGACTGGAAGAATAAAATTGGATATTATCTTCGATATGAAAATGAGGCAAATGTTATGGCTACAAGATTTAAGAAATTTCTTGAGAGTGAGTGCTCGGAGGAGAAATATGCAAAGACATTGTGGAGGATGTTTGCAGAAAAAGATGAGATAATTAATGATTATCGATATTAAAGTATATTAAGTTTAATTTTAATAAATGGGAACATTCTTGAATGAGAGAATAAGCGATAGGAGAATTGATTATGTCTGAAGAAAAAAAATTAAATGGTACAATAATTGTTACATATCGATGTAATGCGCGTTGCTCTATGTGTAACCGCTATAAAGCACCATCCAAGCCGGAGGAAGAGATTGGTCTTGAGACTATCAAGAAATTGCCTAAAATGTATTTTACAAACATTACCGGTGGTGAACCGTTCATTCGTACGGATTTGAAAGATATTGTGCGTGAACTGTACAAGAAATCTGATCGTATTGTTATTTCGACCAATGGTTTTTTTACAGATCGTATTGTTGATTTGTGTAAAGAGTTTCCTAAGATCGGTATTCGTATTTCTATCGAGGGACTGGAGCAGACCAACAACGAGATACGTGGTCTTCAGAATGGCTATCAGCGTGGCTATAGCACACTGAAGAAGTTACGTGAGATGGGAATGAAGGATGTTGGTTTTGGCATGACTGTTCAGGATAAAAATGCTTCTGATCTGGTTCCACTGTACAAGATTTCTAATGAGATGGGAATGGAGTTTGCTACGGCTTCCCTGCACAATAGCTTTTATTTCGTTGAGGCGAAGAATATCATTCATGACCGTCCTATGGTCGCAAAGAATTTCGAGAATTTAGTTAATGAATTGTTGTGCAGTAATAGCCCGAAGAAGTGGTTTCGTGCTTATTTTAATCACGGTTTGATCAACTACATATATGGTCAGAAGCGTTTGTTACCTTGCGACATGAGTTTTGACACTTTCTTTATTGATCCGTATGGTGATGTTATGCCTTGCAATGGTACAAAGGATAAGGAAGTTATGGGAAACTTGAATATACAGAGTTGGGAGGAATTGTGGAACAGTCCGCAGGCCGAGGAGGTTCGAAAGAAAGTTCGCTGCTGTGATAGGGACTGCTGGATGATAGGTTCTGTTTCTCCAGCTATGCATAAGTACATTTGGAAGCCAGCTGCTTGGGTTTTCGTTCATAAGTTCAAGGCATTGTTCATCAAGCATCCTTACAGTATGTATGAACTTAAGATTTGTCGTGACTACCGTGATGACAAGGTTACTAAGGATGAATTGGACAAGTGTAGCACCTGTGATATGAATTGTGTGATTGATAACGGATTGAGTGAAGCATCTAAAGAACAGTTGAAACATAAGACGGGTGAAGAAATTGTTGATGCAGATATTGCAGAACAGATGGGGAAGTGAGGGTAATATATTATTGGATGGTTGGTTTTTGAAAAGTGATTCGATTTTGAGAGCGGCATACATACAGAGCATAGTCATTACATTAATGTCTATTAGTAGGTATGGTTTATCTTTTTGACGTAAAAGATGAGGATGGTAATGACTCACCCGATAGCCACATTAATTAAGAGTATCTCTATGAACGGAAGAAGAGTTATGAGTTGTACTATCTGTTCGGCGACGATAAGAATGGTAGTTCTATGTCAGCTGAAAATAATGCGGTATGCATAGTGCCATCATAGTACCGTTGGTGTGATATAAAAAGGACATATAAAAGACTAAACGAGGAGGTATAAAGAATGCCGTATGTAAGTGTCATTATACCGTGTTATAATTTACAAGATTTTATCGTTGACTGTATTATATCAGTAGAAGAACAAACATATAAAAATTTTGAAATCATAGTAATTGATGATGGATCAAAAGATGAGAGTGCTAAAAGAATAAAAGAATATATTGCAAAGTCGGGTGTATCGAATATACGACTTTTTTGTAAAAAAAATGGAGGAGCTTCTTCTGCACGTAATGAAGGAATTAGAAGGGCTGAGGGAAAATATGTTAGTTTTATTGATGGAGATGATTTTGTTGATGCTGATTATTTAATGAATAGGGTTGAGGCAATTAGAAACAATAATGCAGATATGTGTGTGGGCGGGCTTCGTGTATATGAAAATGGAAAATTTGGATCGGAAACAATCTTGAAAAGGTTATTTCTTGAAGGAAAAGCAGTAGAATCTCATATTGATGAATTGAATTTTATGTTTATAGACCCATTTGGAAAGCTATATAAAAAAGAAATATTGATAAAAAACAGTGTTCGATTTGATGAAAGAATCAAAACATTGGAAGATTTGGCATTTTCTCTCGATTATTTTTATTTTATTAACAAGTTACAGATAATTGACGATTGTACCTATAACTATAGAATACGTCCAGATAGTTTAATTCACCGGGTAAGCTTGCCCACAGAGCAAAAATATGTATGGGATCATTTTGTGCAATATTTTCATAGGATAAATCAGGAATATATTTTGCAAATAAATCCGGTTTTTTGTTCGTATGCATGGAATTTAGGATTGCTGAATAGAATACAATCAAATATTATTGAAAATAAGAGTATTGTTGATTTAGTGGATAGTACCGAAGCATCAAAGGTGATAAAAAACGTAAAACTTGCAAATAAAAAGGATAAAATATTTTTATGCTGCCTGAAGAATCGACAATATTTAATAATTAAATGTTTGGTTAAAATGAAATATTTTATTTTGAAAAAATGTATGCCATTGTACAGAGCAATAAAAAAGATACTGACTTCTTAACGAAATATTTTTAATAATGGATATAAGAGGAGGGAAGATAGGCATTGACGACATTGGAAAGCTCTAAAATTATATTTTACCTTGATGATGGAGAGTTTTGGAAGATATGTTTTGCAGATTTATATAAGTGTGAGGATGTAAAAATTATAACTAAATCAAGTAGATTTGCTCTTTCCAATACCTTGAAGAAATTATGTATTCTTCATAATAGCACAACAATTAACTCGAAGTTTAATTTACCCTTAAAATCGATTTGGAATAGTGTTGATAATTTGATTTTGACAGGGAATGCAGGAAAAAAGTGTTTTGTCTTTACAGATACATCAATTAGAGAAGTATCGGAAGATGTGCTAAAACGGCTAAAAAGGAACAATAACAAGTTGGTAATGTATTTTTTAAATACATTAGGAACTGATTCTGCAACGGACTATGCTATGCAAATGGTAGAAAAAAGGTATTTTGATGTGCATTTTACAATTGATTCTGCTGATGCGAAAAAGCATGGATTTATTTATTGTAATTGTTGTTATTCTAAAATTGAACATAGAAAAACTCGAAACTTGTTTGAATTGACGTTTGTTGGAAAAGATAAAGGAAGAGTTAATGATTTAAAGAATATTGCACGCAGGACACAAAAGATAAGCTCAAAATACTATATTGCCGAAGTGAAGACTAGTGATATGGAGAAAATTGATAATGTTATTTACAATCAAGTACTACCGTATCAGGCAGTGTTGGATTTGGTGAATGAGAGTAGAGCAATATTGGAGTGGGTACAGGATGGACAAGTAGGATTTTCATTTAGAATATATGAAGCAATCTGTTACGATAAAATTCTTATTACAAATAATCAATTTGTAAAAAAATGTCCATTTTATAACGAGAAATCAATGATAATTATACAAGATTCATCTGATGATATTTTAAGCATATTAAGTAATGCACAAAATCCAAAGTATGGATATTGCGGAGAATATTCTCCGATACATTTCGTTGAAAGAATTAAAAAAGAACTGCTAATTGAAGATTAAAATCGATTAAAAAACTGGAAATTTTGAAAGGATGTGAAACATGATATTTCTTCAAATGATCCTATTGACAATTGGAATAATTTGCTTGCAAAAACCACGCTATTCCTTGGGGTATTTTGTGGTTTGTAGAATTTTGATCCCAGAAAATTTTAGAATTCTCAATGGAGTTATTAGTTTAAATACATTAAACATTTTATTTTGTGTAATTAGTATTTTATTATATGGATTCAAACATCATATATATATTGAAAAATTCTCAAAAAAATTTATTATGGGTTTGTTGCTTTATATGGCTTATTCAATAGTTGTATTGCCTTTAAGCGATTATGGCGATTTGATTGGCCAATATAATAATCTTGTTCAATTTTTTATTACGGATATTCTGCCTGCCTTATTAATGATTATCGGAATTAATAATGAATGCGATTTGAAATGTATTATTAAAAGTTTTTTGATTGCAACTGTAATAACCTGCACATATGGGATATTAACGGTGGTAATATCGTATAATCCCATTAGTGTTTTATTTGAATGTAACGAGATGGTTACCAATAGTTGGAAAGGTGCGTCGACATCAGCCACTTTCGTCTCCACCAATGCATTTGGCTATTTTTTAGCGTTGACTATTCCGTTTGTATACTATTTAGAAAGAGAAGAAAAAGAAAAAAAAGGAAAAAGGTATTTGCAAGTTTTAATTGTTTTACTGGTGATTAATCTGTTACTTTGCAAAAAACGATCTGCAATTATAGCTATTCTGGCATTTTGTGTATTTTTATTTATACATTATATATCGAAAAAAAAGATAGATAAGAGAGTTCTTAAGTTATCAGTTTTAATGGTTCCTCTTGGTATTATAATGGTTGTAGTATTATTTAATATTCCGGCATTTAGCAAAGTTGCAAATTATTTAAAAGCTACTTTATTTTTTTGGAATGACAATGTGATAGCTAATATAGCTGCTACAGGAGAATTAGGATCAACAATGGAATTGCGAATTAGGCAGGTTATGTATCCATTTATTGAAATTCACAATAATATTATATTAGGACATGGTTTTGGATGGGCAGGGTGGTATTTAAATAAATATAAGCTTCATCCAATGCTATTTGGATTTGAATCTATTTTTGCATCTGGAATATGCGAATTTGGCATAGCTGCAGTTTTTGTGTATTCGGCATTGTTTAAAATTTCCTATGACTATTGCAAATTATATAAACCTAAAAAAGACGTTGGTAATTATGCCTTGATATTTGTTCTGGTATATATAATAGATACGGTGGCAACAGGCTTTAATTATTTTTTCTTATTTGAAATAATGGTTGTTTTATTAGGAAAAGTAGAAAAAATACATGTCCGTAATGTGTACATTACGAATTAAAACGTATGAGTTAGGATGGATTTTGATTAATCGTTGTAAGTTGGGACATAATACCCATCTATGATTGCAATACAGGAGACTCAATTATACTTGTTTATATTTGGATGGATATCAGATATACGGACATATGTGGGATGATTACATATCACCGTATTAACTCTCATTAACAAGATTTAGTGTTGTATTTCTTTCGAGTACAATATATTAAATTATACTTCGGGCAATACAAATGTTTTTTATAATTTGTTACGTAGTAGAAAGGGATGGTCATATATATGGCATTAGTTTCAATTGCATTAGCGACATATAATGGTGAAAAATTTATAGCAGAACAAATGGAATCAATTCTAAATCAGTCTTTTCAAGATTTTGAAGTTATTATTCATGATGATTGCTCTGCAGATGAAACATATAATTTACTTCGCCAATTTGCTCAAAAAGATAGCAGAATTGTTTTGAAAAAAAATGAATATAATCTGGGGTTTGCAAAGAATTTTAAGACAATAGTTGATGACTGCAGTGGTAAATATATTGCATTTTCAGATCAGGATGATATATGGGATATACGGCATCTTGAGGTTCTGCTTTCTATTATCGAGAATAAAGACATTGCTTGTGGAAATGCTCTTTTGGTAGATCAAGATAATAATTCGCTTGGTTTTACAATGAAAGATGTTGTTGGTATGAAAACAGAGATAAAGTCAGATCAGATTTGTTGGAGATTGTTTCTTGATAACTTTGTGCAAGGTGCTACCATGTTGGTTCGCAGAGAATTATGTCAGAAGTACTTACCAGTTCCTGATGTCGTGAAATTTCATGATTACTGGTTGGCGCTTGTTGCATCTTTAAATAATGGAGTAGCATATACGTCAGAAGTTGTTTTGAGATATCGGCAACACGAAAATAATGTTACAAAGAATACAAGGAGTTCGATAATTAGAGAAATTTACAATTCTTTTAATGGAATTAATAAGAAGCATTTTCTGAGACAGACAGAGGTACTTTCTTGTTTACGGGAAAGATTTAAGAACAATCGCGTTGTGGAAGATTCATACAAGTTTTACAATGACTGCTACAACAGAAATGTAGACAAGCAGGATTGTAAGTATTTTGAAGAACATTATATGGACATGTTTTTGGAAAAAAAATATTTTACTATTCGTAGATTTATATACATGTACCTGTAGTCGAGTAATACAATTGAGATAAATGGGAGGATAAAATGAAGCCTAAAATATTAGCATATCATCTTCCGGCTTATCATAGGATTCCTGAAAATGATAAGTGGCATGGCGAAGGTTTTACAGAATGGATTACAACAAAAAAAGGAATTGAGTTTTCAAAATATCAGTATCAACCAAGGATTCCATTAAATAATAAGTATTATGATCTTTCAAAAATTGATGATGTTCGATGGCAATGTGAATTAGCAAAAAAATATGGCGTTGATGGTTTTTGCTTTTATCATTATTGGTTTAATGGAAAGAAGATTTTTGAAAAACCAGCAGAAATGCTTTGTGAAAATAAAGATATTGATATTGAGTATTGTTTTGCGTGGGCGAATGAAGAATGGAGAAACACATGGACTGATAAACTTGAAGAACCTGAACTTCTACTGGCTCAGAATTACGACAATTTAGAAGATTGGAAATCTCATTTTGAATATCTGTTACATTTTTTTAAGGATAAACGATATATCAAAGTTGATAATAAGCCTGTATTTTTGATTTATCATATTGAACATATTCCAGATTTTGATAAGAGATTTAATGAGTGGAATATGTTGGCAAAAGAAAATGGATTTGATGGAATCCATTTAGTTCAAATGGTTAATAGTGACGCAACACGTCAAATCAATACAGACGTTATAAACGCGCAGGTGGATTTTGAACCAGTAAGATCATTGGCATCGCATGAAAAATATGCCATTCGTCCATGGAGAATTAGAAGAACTATATATGATAAATTAGTAAGACGTAATTTTTTGCATAATTTTATTTTTGATGAGATCGACTACAGAAGGTTTTGTAATTCTCTTTTGCAAAAAGAATATTTAAATAATATAAATTATTATCATAGTGCTGTTGTGAATTGGGACAACACCCCACGAAAGGGGAAACGTGGGTGGTTTATGAAGAAATCTTCACCAGAAATATTCCAGGCATATATGCGGAAAGTTTATAAAAAAACAGTGGAAGAGCAGAAACCGTTAATGTTTATTTTTGCCTGGAATGAGTGGGGGGAAGGAGCATATCTTGAACCTGATACTAGAAATAAGTATGGTTATTTAGAGGCGATAAAAAAAGTGATTGAGAAAAAAGACATTTGATGGTTGATATAAGGAGAGGTAAATGCAAGAACAAAAGAGTTTGAAGGTAAATTCAATATTAAATATTTTAAAAACGATCTCAGCAATTGTTTTTCCGTTGATTACTTTTCCTTATGTTTCCCGTGTTCTACAACCAGAAAATATTGGTAAAGTGAATTTTTCTGGAACTTATGTTGGGTACTTTAGTTTGATTGCTTCTTTGGGAATAGCAACTTATGCAGTAAGAGAGTGTGCGGCTGTTAGAGATGATCGAAAAAATCTTAGCTCGGTAGCGTCCGAAATATTTTCAATTAATGTTTGCACAACAGCCTTAGCATATATTCTTCTGGCAGTATCATTAGTACTATTTCGTCGATTAGATAATTATAGGACGTTAATTTATATTCAAAGCACCACAATTTTATTTGCAACATGGGGGGCTGATTGGATAAATTCAGCCATGGAGGATTTTAAATACATTACAATAAGATCAATTCTTTTTCAATGTGTTTCGTTGATATTAACGTTTGTGCTTATAAAATCTCCAGATGATTACTTGAATTATGCAATAATCTCTGTTTTCTCATCTAGTGGGGCTAATTTGTCAAATGTGTTTTACCGAAGAAAGTATTGCAATCTTAGAGTAACCATAAATATGCAGGTACAAAAGCACTTTAAACCAATTTTGCTACTTTTTGTCATGATATTAGCGCAAACTATTTTTAATAGTGCGGATATTACCATGTTGGGGTTATTTTGTGGAGACACCGAAGTCGGAATCTACAGTACAGCATATAGAATAAAGAGCATAATTGTACAAGTGGTATCTTCTTTGGCGGTTGTGATGATGCCAAGAATGTCATATTATTTTGCGGAAAACGATTGGGATAAAATAAATGACATGTTGAAGAAAGTTCTATCGGTGATGGTGACGATTGGGTTTCCCTGCATAGCAGGGTGTGTTTCATTATCAGATGATATCGTAAGATTGGTTGGAGGAATCGAATATGCAGATGCCTCAATGCCGCTAAAGATCTTAATGCTTTCTTTTATAATTGATATCTTTGGAGGCAACTTTTTGGGAAATATGATATGCCTTCCCACAAAGCAGGAAAAAGTTTTCATGGAAGCGTGCTGCGTTGCAGCCGGAGTAAATGTAATACTAAATTATTTACTGATTCCTGTTGGAGGAGCAAGTGCTGCTGCGTTTACAAGTGGTGTAGCTGCTTTGGTTATATTTATTTGGCTTTTACTAAAAAAAGACAAACGAGTGCGATTAGATTATATATTAGATGTTATCAAAATGCCTATGGTCGGAGCTGTTGCAATTGTTCTGTTTTGTTCAGCTATTAAAGTGTTTAAGTTTGGCTTTTGGATGTCCCTCGTTATGAAGATAGGAGGTAGTGTTGTACTATATGGTTCTCTTCAGTTAGGTGTTCGAAACCCTGTGGTTTGGGATATGCTTGATTTGATTTTAAAAAAGATAGGAAGGAAAGGTGAAAGTCGATGAAAATGAAGTTATGTCATTTGCGAAATTGGCTTTATGCTTTCTTTTTCAGCCTAAGGCTAAAGAAAAAGTACTATATTTGTAATAGGGGGATCGGAGACACCGCGATTTTCCTGTCGCGTCTCAATGAATATGAAAATGCATATAAGAAAAAAGTAAATTTAGTAATACCGCAAAATCAAGTAGCACTTGTAAATGGATATGGTAAATATGTTGATTCTGTAATCGTTTTGCCAACAAATAAATTGAGATGGCTTATTGATGTAACAGCAGATAGAAAATGGAAAAATATGTCCTTTATTTTGCCTGAAAAAGCTATTGATAAGTTATCTAAGAATTCGACCTTATTTGAGCTAATGGGGGAGACATTGGGGGTAAATAGTGATAAATACACTACGCCGGAATTTTTGATTCCCATAGAGCGTGTGAGTCAAATAAAAAAGGAACTGGGAATTGAAAAATGCAAATTTGTAATTATCGCGCCTGATGCAGTGTCAGTTTCAGGTGTATCAGAAACAATTTGGCATAGAATAGTTTCTGAATGTCATGAAAATGGTATGCTTGTTTTGGAAAATGTTGCATCTCGAAGTCAAGTTAAGTTTGGAGATAAAAGTATATTTTTACAATTAGATGAAATGTATGAAATAGCGAAGGAAGCGGATGCATTTCTATCAGTAAGGAGTGGACTGTGTGATTTGCTTGTTTTTTCTAAAGTACCAATGACGGTTTTTTACCCAAGTGAAGATTCATTAAAACTATATTCATTTAAAACTATGCCATTTTCAGATAATGTTAAAGAAGTTGTTTTGAAGGATGGAAAGGAGTCATTATGTTAAATTATATTATAGTCCAGGCGGGAGGAAAGGGCACTCGTATGGAGGCATTGACAAGGAATAAACCCAAAGCGTTAGTGCCGGTTAACAATTTGCCGATGATTATGCATCTATTCAGAAAATACCCAGATAAAAGATTTATAATAATAGGCGATTACAAGTATGAGGTACTTGAAAGTTATTTGAGAGAATTTGCAAATGTAGATTATAAAATGATCTGCGCTACTGGAAAAAGTGGGACTTGTTCTGGATTAAAAGAAGCTGTAGAACTTATTCCGGAGCAGCAACGCTTTATGCTTATTTGGTGTGATCTTGTATTACCAGATGACTATGAATTGCCTGAAACCTCAAATAATGTTATTGGTATTTCAAAAGATTTTCCCTGTCGCTGGAAGTATGAAAATGATAAGTTTGAAGAGAAACGTAGTTTTGAACATGGTGTTGCAGGATATTTTATTTTCAATGATAAGTCCTATTTGTTGAAAGTTCCAGAAGAGGGGGAGTTTGTTAAGTGGTTGCAATCTCAAAATTATATTTTTGAAGAGCAGCCATTATATCATACCCATGAATATGGACTATATAGTGAATGGGATAAGCTGCCAAAATCAAGATGCCGCCCATTTAACAAAATGGAAATTTGTGGAGATAAAATCTATAAATATGGTATTGATGAGCAGGGGAAAAAGCTAGCAGTTAGAGAGGTAGCATGGTACAAAAAGCTCAAGGGGATTCATTTCGATAATATCCCACAGATTTTTGAGTATGAACCGGCGATTTGCATGGAAAGAATTGATGGAAAAAATATTTATGAATATACAGATATACCAGTAAAAAAGAAGAAAAAAATATTAAAACAAATTGTAAATTGTTTAAAGCAAGTTCACAATTTAGAATCAGCTCCAGTTGACATTGATAGTTACCGAATTGCTTATTTGGATAAGACGTATGATAGACTTAAGAAAGTCAGATATTTAGTCCCATTTGCAAACAATGAGACAGTTGTAATTAATGGTAGAAAATGTCGTAATATTTTTTATTATGAACAAGAAGTCGAAAAGGCTGTTATGAAATATCTACCCAAAGAATTTAAGCTGATTCATGGAGATTGCACATTCAGTAATATAATGCTTAAGAATGACAGCACACCTATGCTGATTGATCCAAGGGGATATTTTGGAAATACAGAAATATATGGAGATGTTGCATACGACTGGGTAAAGCTATACTATTCGCTTTATAGCAATTATGATCAATTCAATCTTAAAAGGTTTAATCTGTATATAAATAAGAGGGATGTAATGCTGGAAATTACCTCAAACAAGTGGGAAAAATTAGAGGATGACTTTTTTGATTTTGTTGGGGACGAAATTACACCAAAACAGATGAAATTGTTGCTTGCAATAACATGGCTGAGCTTGACGACATATGCATGGGAAGATTATGACTCTATATGTGGCGCCTTTTACAATGGATTATATTATTTGGAGGAAGCACTATGAATTCTGCATACGAGAAGTACTTTAAAAGTGATATTGAGCAGTTTGAAAAATCTTTAAAGTCTATTGATGTGAAACAAATGGATGCACTCGTGAATGCGTGTGAAAATACGCTGAAAACCGGGCATAAGATTATTGCCTCTGGTCTTGGAAAAAATGTTCCGATTTGTGATAAATTTGTGGGTACAATGCTGTCCATGGGACTCGATGCAAATTTCCTTCATACCAATACTGCAGTGCACGGTGATATGGGGATGGTTAAAACAGGTGATCTTGTAATTGTGCTTACTAAAAGCGGAGCAACAGCAGAATCTGTTTATTTAGTTGACCTTTTGAAGAAAAGGGGAGGAATTAAATTATGGCTCTTGACATTTGAAGAGCATAGTGCACTTGCAGATTCTATGGAGAATAAGGTCATTATTTGTTTGGAGCATGAAGGGGATTTATGGAATATTGTTCCTAATCATTCAACTACATTAAACTTAATTGTTCTTCAGAAGGTTGCGATTGAATTGTCAAAACGTTTACAGCTACAGTTGGAAAAGGATTTTAAGCCTAACCATCCTGGTGGCGCGATAGGAGCATCGTTGAGAAAATGAATGAGATTGTAATATCACAGCTTGGTCATACATGGATTTTTGATTTGGATGGTACAATTGTTAAGCATAACGGATACAAAATAGATGGATGTGATACATTTCTTTATGGGGCAAAAGAATTTCTTGAGACTATTCCAGATAAAGATATGATTATATTTTTAACATCTAGAAAAGAAGAATGTAGGAAATTAACTGAAAATTTTTTGAAAAGTAATGGTGTGCGTTATGATCACATTATTTTTGAGGCACCATATGGTGAAAGAATTCTTATTAACGATGATAAGCCAAGTGGTTTAAAGATGAGTATTGCACTAGGTGGAACAAGAAATGATAGTATTTTACCGCATGTAATAGAAGATTCGAGTTTATAAAAGGCAAGCGCTTCATTTAAATGTGGGGCAAAATGCCTTGAAAGTCTTGAAAAATAATGAAGGATAGCTTTTTGAAAACTGAATAATGGGAAAAAAGGGTAACTTTAATAAACTGACCATGTGATGGTCGAAACAAGAAGTGGATATTTGGTAATATAACGATCACCCTACAATGCGCACGAGAGGACGAGATAGTCCTTTTTTTAGTAGAAATATTTAAGTATCTGCTTCCTAACTGTTTGATCACGACATGGGCAGTTTATTACTGCCGGATCCATGGTTTATCCGTAAAGTTTTGAAAATGAGATTCCATTTTTTGTAAGGATATCCTGAAGGGCGAAGGAATACTCTTGAAGAGTATGATAGTCCTCTCGGAGTTGTTAAAATGATTCCTCGGCTTCATGGATGGTGTTTTCTGCCACGACAAGCTCTGTTTCGAGTTCCTGAATGTATAGCATGTCGGGGGATGGTTCATTAGCAAATTCAAAATCATTACGGTTGATCATAGTTGATGCGAAAATCTTGGATATATGGATTTTCGCATTGACCTCACTTTCTTTGTGCGGTTACGTTGGAAGAGCGTTGCCGGATTGGTGACAAACTGTGTGGAACCGCATGTGAGCAGGATCCGCTTTCGAAAGGACTCGAAGTTGTGAAGTCCATAACAGATCCGTTTCAGGACCTTGATCCGGTTGTTGTAGCCCTCGCAGACGCCGTTGGATTTGTTATATTTCCAGGTGTTCTGTATATATCCACGCCAGTGGCGGACCATGTTTGCAACATGGCGTATTTCCGGAACTTCAGAAGAGCAGTAAACCTCGAGCCATTCGGTCAACTGTGCGCGCTGGAGAGCCAGTATGGTCATGTCGTTGATGTAATGAAAACACTGGAGTGCCTGATAGGCTTCGTTGAGATCAGGATAGGATTTCAGAAGCTTGTCGATGCGTTTTTTCACAACCGGGGCTTTCCGGTCATACTTGGAATCGATGCCGGATCGACCGTCACCGTCGACGAGTTAGTGTGGTATTTGCCTTTGAGCCAGCGATGCCGGTCACTGTCCCAGATACCGCTGTCGCCTTTGAATTCATCAATGGCGATGGTTTCTGGAAGCTTGCTGACAGTATCAAAGCTGATCAGATCAAGGATGGAGTAGACGATAGATTCCGATACGCCGTTTTCTTCTGCGACAGCCCTGAGAGACTGCATTTTTGTTAGTGAGAGACAGATATCGATGTAGAGAAGCTGTGTGATGTGGAGCGTCGGATGAAGCCATTCCGGATGCTGCATGAAAGTACGGCGGCAGGATTTGCAGTAGTAGCGTTTCCGCTGCATGTGCAGGTGAGTTGATCTGTGGTGGACTGCAGAGTGGTATACCGTACATTGCTAAGGAGCGCAGCAACGTGGCAAGCAGAAATTTGCGGAGGCAATTTCTGGTCTGCCATATGGGCTATTTGTGACGTAAAGAACAAATAGTTGTGTGAATAATCACTACATTGGTAGTGATTATCACACTGGAGTCCCTGCCGGAATCTTTGATTGTGCAGTCATGAGAGCCGCAGTGAGGACAGATCCGTTCTGATTCCGGAAAAGTGATCCAAAGTTCCTCGTAGTTAGAGTGGTGTGCCAGTTTTTTGACGGTTACCTCTGCCGGGAGACCGGCTAAGGAATTTACGATTTTCGTAGCCATTGTTGCTACCTCCTGTTGTTTTTATTTATTGTCCGTCGGAAAGACAATATGATGCCATTATAGCATCGAACCGGTGGCAACAGTGGTTTCGCAAGTCGTAAATTTAAGACTTGCTGTGGATTTCCCCAGAAAAGAAAGAAGAACTACAGGAAAGGTTGGGGAGCGTAGAAGAAACCCCATGAAAATGAGGAGAATTTGTGCAACCCCACGTTCGGGAGAAGAACGACTGAAAAAGATGGGGATTTATGAGAAAACCCCGGAAAAGAAAGTAGAATCCCCAAGGAAAAAAGGAGAACCGTTCTATGACTCATTCACTCACCCCATCAGATATTAAACAATTTCAATCATATCTGATGGATTCTAACATAAAATTGAATACAGCGAAAAAGTATGTGCGAGATGTTAACAAACTCGCACATTTTTTGTCGGATCAAACGCAGATTCTTTCGCAGTCTTCGCTGGATGCGTTTCTGAAATCTTTGCCGGATGCGGGATATGAAGCCCGTAGCATTAATTCGATTATTGCGAGTATTAAATCATATTGCAAATATGCCGGACGCACGGATCTGCATTGCAAGAGTTTGAATATTCGTAAGAAATGCAGTCAGGATATTCAGGCTCGTTTGACGGAAGAGGAGTACGAGGCTTTGTTACATACAGCACTGGAGCAGGAGAATTACAGACTGGTGTTGCTGATTCAGATATTTGCGTTGACGGATATTCGGATGAATGAGCTTCAATATCTTACTGTGGAAGCATTGGAGGAAGATGTTGTGATGGTACCGAGAGCAGGGGATCCGTTTGAGGTTCTGTTACCGCAGGATCTGATTGGAGACTTGTACGAATATATTGATTATCAGGAGATTTCCGATGGAATTATTTTCTGTACGAAAAAGGGAACAGCGCTTGATCGCAGCTATATATGGCGGCAGATGAAGGAGCTGGCAGTGGAAGCACAGGTGGATCCGGATAAGGTGTATCCACAGAATTTGAAGCGGCAGTTGGTGAGAAGTCATTTTACGATTGATTATCAGGGGGAAGGAAATAATCAATCGTGACAATGCGAGCATATGGAATAGATTATTTTTTAAATTTGCTTCAATGCGAAGGGAGGTGTGGCATAGCTGACGGTAAATATGTTATAATGAAGAATAGAGAAGGAATTTAAGGAAAAGGAAGCAGTTAGAAAAGGATAGGTAATAGGTATGAAGAAAAAATTTATTGCATGGATAGTGACTATTTGTGTAATAGGTGGAGGAGTGGTATCTGGTAGTTTTTTTGCATTTAATAAGACATGCTTGCGAGTCGATTGGGATTGTGGAATATCTCTGGAAAAGGCATCGCGGAATCAATTTCAAGCATTTAATGAAGCCTACTATATTCAGCATGGAAGTAATGAGAAGATTGAAATTCGGGCAAAGGACAATACCAAATTAGTGGCGCATTATTATGAAAAGCGGGAAAAAGCACCGGTTATTATTTTTTTCCCCGGTTATCGGGGAAATAGTGCATATGGTAGTGTTCCGTTTTATAATGCTGCAGAGAAATTGAAATGGAATGCTCTTCTTATTACGCATCGTGCGAGTGGCGAAAGTGGCGGTCGATACAGTACGCTTGGCGGTCAGGAGAAAAGTGACTGCACAGAATGGGTAAAATGGGTTAATGATCATTGTGGCGAGGATACACCGGTATATTTGGCGGGGGTATCGATGGGAGCTTCGTATATATTGATGGCTAGCGAGTCTGCTTCCGCATATTCTGTTCATGGAATTATCAGCGATTGCGGATTTGCCGGACCGATAAAGATTATTGACCGGGGTACGAAGGAGAAGTTGCCTGGATGGATGCCGATACAGATATGGGATTTTTTTCTGGAAAGCGGAACGAGGCTATTTGGCAAATTCAGCATTAGTCAGATTGATGCGACAGAAGCGATCAGGAAAACAAGTATTCCTATTTTATATATCCACAGTGATACGGATGAACTGGCTCCGCTTTCAGAGATATATAAGCTTTATAATTCAGAGAAGGATGAAAGGGTGGTTCTTCATGGGGCAGCCCATGGGGAGAGTTATGTGACGGATCCGGATACATATTCGAAAGCGATTATAAACTTTATGAGAAAACATGAATGAAAATACAGTATTTGATATAGTATATTTAATGATATATGCTGACATAAAAGGGAAGAGCTGGAAACTATTTGTTTCTGGTTCTTCCCTTTTTTGTTTTGAGCAATATGCCCAATAATTTGCAATGATTTTGTCTGTTTTTCATAAAGAGTCTATCGCAAACGTTCGAAATGTTCTTATACGTTCTGCTTTTATGAAAAATTTTATTGTGAGATCCATCAGATTTTTTGAAAAACTTTTGGCTGTTGCGTCAATGGTTATTTCTTGGAAAGAATGGTATGCTTAATGGCACTAACAAAAGATCTGGAGGAGGCGGTGCAGTCTGTCCGTCAGAATGAGAAGTGGAGGCTGGATTATATGACATTACAGCAGGAATATAGGGAAAGACGTGAGGAAGGAAGGCTCGAGGGCAAAATAGAAATATTATACACAGGGTTTCATATGACTCCATCCCAGATTGCGGATAAGCTTTCCTTGCCGGAATCTGAGGTGCTACGGATTTTAGCAGAACTGCAAGAGTAAAAAGTAGAATATTTGTAAAAGTGTATAGTAATTCAAAAAGATATTTGATATAATTACAAGCGGGAGCAATGGGGATTGTTCCCATTTTTTTAATGGTATAGGAAAAAGATCGTAATGTGGTGGGATACCTCCAAGAATTGCAAAGCAATTCTTGGAGGGCAGAACGCTGGGGTTGTTTTGTACAAAATGGAAAGGAAGGGCATTATATGCGCAAGAACAAAAGAGTATTGGCGGTGCTGCTGAGTGCAGCGATGACGATCGCTTCATTGACGTCCGGTGGAACAGGGGGTGTGCCGGCTCGTGCAGCGACTTCGACATCATCATTTCAGGATCTGAATCAACAGCAGATCACGGAGGCAATGGGAGTTGGTTACAATCTGGGCAATTCGCTCGAAGCGAATGATGCCGGAACTCCGAATGAGACAGCATGGGGCAACCCGAAGCTGACGGAGCAGTTTGTACTGGCTGCGAAAAGTGCAGGCTTTCAGTCGATCCGCATTCCGGTGTCTTATCTGAACAAGATTGACGATAATAATGGATATCAGATTGATTCTGCCTGGCTTGACCGTGTGCAGGAGGTTGTGGATTATTGTGTGAAGAACGATATGTATGCGATTGTGAATATGCATGGAGATGGCTATACGACGATCAATGGAGGATGGCTTCTTTGCGGAAGCAGCGATCAGACGAAGATCCGGGAGAAGTATAAGGCATGCTGGCAGCAGATTGCAACGCGCTTTAAGGACTACGATGAGCATCTGATCTTTGAGTCGATGAATGAGGAATTTGATGGAACTTATGGTGATCCGAACAGAACGCATTATGAGAATATTAATACATATAATCAGATCTTTGTGGATACGGTTCGTCAGACCGGCGGCAATAATGACAAGCGCTGGCTGTTGATTCCGGGATGGAATACGGATATTAATTATACGGTTGGTGATTATGGTTTTGCGCTGCCAACAGATCAGTATTTGTCATCCGGTGTGGCAGCCGGAGAGAAGAGAATCATGATCTCCGTTCATTATTATGCTCCATGGGAGTTCTGTGGAACGGAATCTCAGGCGGTTACGCAGTGGGGCAGCAAGGCAACGGATTCTACGAAGAAGGCATCCTGGGGGGATGAAAGCTATATGGTATCCCAGTTCAAGAAATTAAAAGATAAGTTTGTTTCGCAGGGATACCCGGTGGTGATCGGAGAGTTTGGTGCGATCAATAAGTCTTCGATAGACAGTCAGAATACGGTATGCCGTGCCGATTTCTATCAAAAGGTCTGCTATTATGCGAAACAGAATGGTCTGGTACCGGTAGCATGGGATAATGGTTATAACGGAGTGTATGGCTTCTGTCTGATCGACCGTTCAACGAATACGGTTGTACATCCGGAGGTTGTGAATGCGGTGATGGAGATTTACCGTGCATCCTCTACGGCAACAGGGATTTCACTGGACAAGGATCGGATTACAGTCAGTGTTGGCGATGCGGGAGTACAGCTTAATGCTTCTCTGACACCGGCGGACAGTCAGGATCTGATCTCCTGGTCATCCGATGATGACACGGTCGCAACGGTGAGTTCATCCGGACTTGTTACGGCAGTGGGCGCCGGAAGCTGTACGATCACGGCATCTGTGGCAGGAGGCTATAAGGCAGAGTGTAAGGTGACAGTGCCAAAACCGACATATATCCGTACGAAGCTTTATATGATGAATACGAACGACTGGGGCACTACCGTCAGCGAAGAAAGTGCAGATATCACGACAGCAGATCAGGAATATACAATGACCTTGAAGGTGACGGATACGCAGCTTCAGAATATCGGTTCTCTGTATTTGAAGGATATTCAGGCGACGGAGCCGGAGGATTCACCGATCAGCTATGCCACGCTTAAGGTAAAGTCCATAAAAGTCAATGGAAAAGAGTATTCCATGAATAATAGTGTGTTTACTTATAATAGCAGCTTGAAGAGTACAACAGGAAAAGCGAACAATGTGTTTGACTTTGCATTTGTCAATATTTGGGCAATTACCTATATTGATGATGTGACTACGGAAAGCAAGAAAGCATATTTTAATGGGGTATCTTATCAGGGGACGAATACGATATCTATGACATTTGAGGTATCCGATGTTAAGGCGAATGGGACAGAGACACCGAGTGCCGCACCGAGCAGTACGCCGAAGGTGACGACATCGCCAAGCACCGTACCAAGCAGCACGCCAAAGGTGACGACATCACCGAGTGCCGCACCGAGCAGTACGCCGAAGGTGACGACATCGCCAAGTGCCGTACCAAGCAGCACACCAAAGGAGACAGTATCGCCAAGTGCCGTACCGAGCAGTACGCCGAAGGTGACGACATCGCCAAGTGCCGTACCAAGCAGCACACCGAAAGTAACAGTGTCTCCAAGTGATACACCGGCACCGGGCCTTACACCAAGTGCCGTACCGAGCCAGACACCAGCACCAAGCAGTGCACCGGGATCAAGCGCAGAGCCAAGTCAGACGCCGGCACCGGGAGAGACTGGCGTGCCAAGTGCAGAGCCAAGTGAAACTCCGGCACCAAGTGATACAGCCCAGCCGAGTGCAGAGCCAAGTGAAACTTCTGCACCAAGTGATACAGCCAAGCCAAGCGCAGAGCCAAGTCAGACACCTGCACCGGGAGAGACTGACAAGCCAAGTGCATCACCAAGTCAGACGCCTGCACCAAGTGATACAACAACCTCAAGTGCATCACCGAGCCAGACACCGGCACCGGGAAATACAAAAGCTCCGGGTACCGGTCCGAGCGCAACAACGGGGACAAACGGAGACAACTCACACACCGCAATGAGCTTTACTTTGAAAGCAAGTGTCAAAGGTGTAAAGAATCTTTCGGTTGGAACAAAATATAAGCTGGCAGCCGGAAAGAAAATGACACTTTCCGCGGACTTTATCACAGACACCGATGATCAGGAAGTATCGTTTACAAGCAGCAAATCATCTGTTGTAAAGGTAAATGAAAACGGTGTTGTGAAGGCAGGAAAGAAGACTGGAAAAGCAGTGATCACCGTGACGGCAGCAGACGGAACAAGTCGTAAAGTTACTGTTCAGGTTATGAAAAAAGCAGTGAAAAAGCTTGCGATCAAGAAGGGATCACGCAGCCTGAAGAAAGGCAAGAAGCTGAAATTAAAGGTTCAGGCAAAGCCGGGCAAGAAACTGGCATCGAATCAGTATTACTGGAAGACGTCCAGTGCGAAGAAAGCAACAGTTTCTGCAAAGGGAATTGTGAAAGCAAAACAAAAGGGAACTGTCAGGATTACTGTTTATGCAACGGATGGAAGCGGAAAGAAAGCATCCGTTAAGCTGCAGGTGAAATAGTCAGAGATTGAAATATTAAATGTGTTGGATTTGCTTGCAATTGCAAGCAAACATGGATAAAATATTAAGAAAAAGGAGGCGATACTATGGCAAACACATCTGCTGTATATGCAAGAATAGATACGAATCTCAAGGATAATGCGGAGGGAATTCTTTCGCAACTGGGTATTTCTCCCTCAAGTGCAATTCAGATGCTTTATAGTCAGATTGTATTGAACAAGGGAATGCCGTTTGAATTGCGCCTTCCTTCTTCAAAGCCGTCATCTGTTGGTGCGATGACCAGAAATCAGCTTGATGCAAAGTTGCAGAAGGGTGTCGATTCTATTAAAGCAGGCAGGGTATATTCTGCTGACGAAGTGGATGAGGCGCTTGCAAAGGAGTTTGATATATGACAGATTACTATGCAGTAGTTTATTCTGCAGTGGTCGAGATATCAAAGGAATTATAGATTCTGATGCAGATGAAATCTGAATAAACTGAGAAACGCCGGTACCGGCGTTTCTCTTTTTTATTATAGACTCGTTTTCAGCTATCCCTACTCCGTGCGTCTCAGCTGGTCAACTACACTGACCCTGCTTTCCTGACGATAGAGCAGTGCAGGAACAGTGCATCCGACAATCAGAAATACGAGAACGGCAATAAATACCGGTACAAGTGTTGGGCGCGCCGTGAAGAACCAGACGGTGTTGGTAAACATATGTCCGATCGGAAAGGTCAGTACGGTCGACAGCGCCAGGGCAAGCAGCGATGCGCTGATGGCGTAAAACAGGCCTTCTTCGATCAGCATGGTGCGAAGCTGACGGTTCGTCATGCCAACGGACTGCAGCACGGCAAATTCATGCTGTCTTGTCAGGATGCCGGTCAGGATCGCATTGATAAAGTTCAGTGTGCCGATCAGCGCAATGACTGCGCACAGGAAGCCGCCGCAGATTATGAAGAGATGCTTGAAGCTGTTGAGTGAAGCACGCTGCGAAGAACGGCTGTCGAAGCTGAGCTCGCTGGCAGGAACGGAGGTCTGACGTTTCAGATAACGCTCCGCGCTGGTTTCCGCTTTGCGGTTTGGCGTATCAAACAGATAAAACAACCGGGATGCCTTCTGACCGCTGTCCGCCAGAAACTGATCGTGCGTGAGAACCGTGGAATAGGAGTCAACGGAGAAGTAGCGGTAGCTCATGCTGTACGGCACGCTGACCAGAGCACACACGGTGTAATTGATATTGCGTGATTTAAAAATATGGTACTGCAGGTATTGTTCCGGGGTGGAGTCATCAGCCGGCTCGCCGGTGCGCGCATCAATAACGCCATCCTTCCGGATATAAGATACCTTCAGAGTATCTCCGACCTTTGGATATTTCTCCGGGTTAATCATATTTCCGTAATCGTCTGTATCGACAACGATTGCGATCGCATGTTTTGATGTGTCCGATAAAGCGGACAGATCTCCGCTGTGAATGGTCAGCTTTGAAAGCAGGGAGGAATCCAGAATTTCCAATTGCATATCGGACGCAATCCGGCCATTCCGGTGATCCTCGTAGCTTAAGTTCTGCTCCAGCTCCTCTTTGGTATAGATATCATCATGGAGCTTGCGGTAGGTCTTCTCTGTGATCCATGTGACCGGCTGGATGTCATCTTTTGGCTTGTAGCCACAGCCGCTCAGGCTGTTCTGGGTGTTTTGCCGGATCTCATCGATTGTGTCCTGTGAGATGTTTTCATTCATGTTTCCGTCATAGCGGAAATAACTGTTATTGCTGACGATGAAATCGCCGCACAGCATTCTGGAGAGATATTTGTCCATATCAAAGCCGTTGACGAACAGCACCAGAATATTTAACAGTACGATGGACAGAGACAGCGATATCACGACCAGAACAGTTTTGCGTTTGTTTCGTCCCAGATTGGCAAATGCCATCTGATGTACTCTGGCTCCGCGTGTGCGGCGTTTTTTGGCGCGCGAGCGTGAAAGCTCCGTATATTTGGCGGCCTCTACCGGAGATACTCTGGAAGCCATTCGTCCCGGACGGAAGCAGGAAAGAAGAACCGTGCCGAGAGCGAAAAGACCGGCACCAAGGAAGATCCATGGGGATGTGCTGATCGTGCCGGACAGTGAAAGGTTAGAACTCTTTAAGATCAGCGGAGTCATTTGGCATCCGATCAGATAGCCGAGAACAAGTCCGATCGGAATGCCGATCAGACAGAGGAAGAGAGCCTGCTGTCGTATGATCCGGCGAAGCTGTGCCGGGGTGACACCGATGGTTTTGAGAAGTCCGTAAAATCGAATATCACTTGTGACGGATATCTGGAAAATATTATAAATGATCAGGAATCCGGTAAAGACGGTCAGGAGTAAAAAGCAGATGACACCGACCAGGGAGATAGTGTCCGGATTATCGGACAGACGGGAGGCGGTATATCCCCAGTTAGCACCGATACGTACGCTGTTTTCTTCGTCGCGTGTGTTCCAGTTGTAACCGAGATCTGTGTCGATATTCTCCATTGTTTTCTCGATATTAAAGCTGGAACGGAGCATAACGTTTAAATCGGTGCGAAAGTTTGTGAGCCCTTCTTTCTGACCGATGGCGATTGCCTCGTCCACGTAATCTCTGGAAACGTTGATATAGTGAACCGGCATGACATCATCAAAGTTCCAGTAACCGACCAGAGTAAATGTGGCGGTCTGCGTGCTGCCGGACTGTGTACTGTCACAGAGTGTGTAGGAGAGAGAAACTTTTTCGCCAAGCTTTGGTGTGACGCCGAGAAGCTTTAATGAGCCTGTGTCCATTGCGATTTCGTGTCCCTTTTGTGGGACACGTCCGGTGGTTGGTGTGGCGTAGCTCCACTTTGCTGTGTTTGGATCCATATAGCTGATCTCTGCGCTGCATTTTTCGAAACCGTCATCTGATTTTGTACCGATGACAATGCGGGTGCCGCTTTTTTTGATGTCAGGGTGTGCCTGAAGTGCCTTGATCTGCTCATCGGTAACGTCTTTAAAGGTTCCGTGGCTGTAGCCGCCGATCTGACGGAAGGTATAGGTTTCATAGCTGGCGTTGACCGACATCATCACGGTAAACAGCGAGGTGAATAAAAGTGTTGTCAGTGCGATTGCAATGATCGCGATGATATTACGCTTTTTGGCTGCTTTTAAAGCACGAAAGCTTAAGCGGCGGATACATTTATGATTGGAAACATGCATACTTTCACCCCCCCTAATTCCGACGGATGATACAGCCGTCTTCAATGTGAATGATACGGTCTGCCATCTGCGCAATCTCTTCGTTGTGGGTGATCATGACGATCGTCTGGCCAAATTTCTCGCTGGTGACTTTTAAGAGACTTAAAACGTCCTGGCTTGTTTTGGAATCCAGATTACCGGTTGGCTCGTCGGCGAGAATAATCGACGGTGTGCCTGCGAGTGCCCTTGCAATCGCAACACGCTGCTGCTGGCCACCGGAAAGCTGATTCGGAAGTGCTTCCAGACGATCCTTGAGTCCGAGTGTTTCTGCAATCTGATCAATATATTCGCGGTCGATCTTTTTGCCGTCCAGCTCCAGCGGAAGCACGATATTTTCATAGAGATTTAAGACAGGCACCAGATTGTACGACTGGAAAACGAAGCCGATCTTGCGGCGGCGAAAGATCGTAAGCCGCTCCTCGGAGAGCGAGAAAATATCCTTCCCGTCGACCATTACTTTACCGGTTGTGGGACGATCCAGTCCGCCGAGCATATGAAGCAGCGTGGACTTTCCGCTTCCGGAGGTGCCGACAATAGCGGTAAATTCGCCCTTTTCCACGGCCAGATTGATGCCGCGCAGAGCGTGAACGGCGTTTTCCCCATCGCCGTATATTTTGGTGAGATTTTCTGTTTGTAAAATAGACATGATTCATTTCCTTTCTTTGTAGATCTGTAAACACGTTTAGTATGACATACAAATCTTTCCGCAATCTTTCAAGGCAGGAAAAAATTATGACGGTTTTGTAAGAATTGCCGTCCGGGTTAGGAGAGAGGAAGATAAACAGAGAAAACAGAGCCTTTGCCGGGGACGGAGGAAACCTTAATATAGCCATTCTCTCCGGACAGGATTTCGCGGGAAAGATACAGACCGATGCCGACGCCGCTTTCATCCTGTACCTGACCGGAGCGGTAGAAGCGCTGGAATATTTTAGGAAATTCCTCCTCGTCTATGCCGATGCCGGTATCCGTGATATCGATCCTTGCAAACAGCTCATAGGTGTAAACGGAGACAGTAATGCCGCCGGTGGAGGTATATTTGATGGCATTGTCCAAAAGATTGCCGATCGCTTCGCTTGTCCACTTCAGATCAAAGCAGACCGTGGCATCGGCTTCGCAGACAGTCAAGGAAAGCCCCTTGGCTGTGGCGGCAGGTATGTACTGCTCCTGAAGCTGGAAAAGCATGGGCATAATCGGCTGCTTTTTGCAGGAAAGCGCAATGATGCCATGTTCCAGACGGGACAGTTTGACCAGAGAGTCGATCAGAAAACACAGCTTTTTCGTCTGAACTTCGATCGCCTGAGCACTGTTTCTGGCAGAATCGGAGAGATTTTCTTCCAGTAAAAGCTCACCGTAGAGCTGCAGATTGGCGATTGGTGTTTTGGTCTGATGGGAAATGTCGGCGATGAAGGTTTTGATCCGGTCTTTCTCGGTGGCAACATTCTGCGCTGAAAGAGCGGATGCGGAAAGATAGTGTGCGAATTTTGTTTCCAGAGCGGATAACAGGCTTTCGTCAAAAGTATCCTCGGTAAATTCTCCGTTTATCGCGAGAGTCAGCATGTGATCCAGCGTCTCCATCGTGCGTTTTGTCTTGTGTCTGTTCCATAGAACAACAGCGGTGGCGGTGATCACGGCGGCTGCTGTAACAAATATATAAAGGTTCATTTATTCTCCATTCTCCCAGCGGTAGCCGATTCCGTAGACAGTCCGGATGCAGGACTGGGCATGCAGCTTGTCGCGAAGGCGTTTGACGGTGACGGAAAGTGCGTTGTCGTCTACAAATTCACTGCCGTCCGTCCAGATGCGGTCGGTGAGCTGATTGCGTGTCAGTGTGATACCGCTGTTGGACGTCAGCAGATATAACAGCTTCTGTTCGGTGCGGCTAAGCTCGACGTCAGAGCCATTCAATGTGAAGCGAAGCCTTGCAAAATCAAACGAGTAGTCTCCTTGAACAAACACAGAGGATGTGTCTGTCGTGGAATGACAGCGCAGCTGTGTTCCGACTCGCGCCCGTAGCACGGCAAGGGAAAATGGCTTTGTGATATAGTCATCGGCACCCTGCTCCAGACCTTCGACAATGTCCATGTCCGTGTCATTTGCGGTTAGAAGGATCACAGGCATCTGCGGTGTCTGTTCCTTGATCTCGCGGAGCAGCGTAAGACCATTGCCGTCCGGCAGTGAGATGTCAAGCAGGACCAGAGACACGCTGCCGGTTATAAGCTGTTCTCTGGCAGCCTGAAGACTCTGGCAGGAGATAGTCCTGCGTCCGGGTTCTTTTAATGCCCGGCACAGACCTGCGTTTAAGCCGCGGTCATCCTCAACGATCAGTATTTGTTCCATGGTAATCCGACATTCCTTTCTGGCTTTTGGCATATTTTTGGTATATGTCATGCTTTACAATATAGATGATTATAGATGTTTTTGCACAGAAAGACAACCGGATCGGAAACATCATGGCAACAGAATATACATAAAATAGACACAGATCCGAGGTATACTTGGTAAAAAGTGAGAAATTGCCCGTTTACTTGCGTTTGTCATCCCTTTCCGGTTGACGAATATGAAGATTTTGCTATAATAATTCAGAGAATTATTACAATATAATATACGCGAAGGGAGAAAGGATCATAGTGATCGCAGAATGCGGATAATTGTACCCGGTAGTCGGCGGACTGCTGTGTGGACGCTCCTTCGGATTTGAAAAATGAAGTTTTTCAAATGGATGATTTTTCGTATAACAGACGATATAACAGATAGAAATATAAAAATATTGTTGAATATATTTCACAAAAGAATGACACGCATAGTATAGACAGAAGAGGAAGTGATAGAGATGATAAGAGAGAGGATGAGAATAGACCGGTTCCGTACATGGATCGGCATGGCAGTGCTTTTGCTGGCATTTGCGGTTTCACCGGCAGTACGGGTGCAGGCAGCGCAGATTACGATTGACGGAGATCCGCAGGAGTGGACTGGCGTGGATATGCAGAATTCTTCGGACAGCGCCGTGGCGAAGTGGGCTGTGATGCAGGATGACGATTATGTGTATTTCTATGTACAGCAGAATGGTGGTAATGAGTATTACCTTCCGATCAGCAATACGAATATTGATATTAAGTATGCAAGCGGTCAGGGCGGCAGCAATACCCAGATCCGTTTTACTTATATGATGCAGGAGTTCAAGAACGCCTGGTACGGAGATATTACCGGCGTGAAGAAGGCATATGCGCCAAGCAAGGAAGCGAACAAGTACGAGATCGAGTTTGCGATTCCGAAGTCCTTTTTCAGTGAGGATGATTATACGATCACCTACGGTGGCATCTCTGTCAAGAGCAGTGATATCAAGCATGTGAAGGATCATGAGCAGCCGACACCGACGGCAGCGGTATATCAGGGCATTACGATCGATGGAACCTTTACCGACTGGGACAGCATTTCCAAAAAGAAGATCGATGACCGGTGGATCGAGGAGACGGCAGCCGTATTTGACGGGGACTATCTGTATCTCTATGTGAAGGAGAAGGAGAATGGTTCTGCGACAGGTGCCGGAGAGCGCGGCAACGGTAAGTATACGATCTATACCGACCTCGGCAGACATACGACTTTCCAGATCCGGAAGGATTATATCGAGGGGATTGACGGAGCGAAGGTTTCTTATTCCAACAAGCGTTATGAGATTGCCATTCCGGCATCTGCCCTGCGCCAGTATAAGGATACGATTTCTTTCGGATATTATATGCGGGACGATATGCTGCTCGATGATATTGCCAATCTGAAGGAGGATACCGAGACAGACAAGACCTTCAACAAGATTGTTTACGATGGCAAATATTCCGACTGGGATTATTATCCGCATCAGCTGATCCAGTATTCGACCAGCGGTGGAACCGGTAATGATGCCGAGGCGGCACTTTATGTGGAAGGAACGACACTGTATGGTCATGTTCTTTCTATGCTCCATATGAACGAGAAGGAGTTTCAGCCGTTTGCGCTGCGTCTGAATGAGAATGATGAGACTACCATGGGACTTCGTCTGGTGACGGTCGATAAGAACGGCAATATCAATAAGGATTGTAAGATCAATAATCTGGATGCGGGAACGTATGAGTATTATCTGTGGGATTTAAACTCAGGCTCATCAGCAACGAATATCAACGATGATGATGCACCGATCTATGGCAGAATGTATCTGACGGTCCGCCAGACAGCCGATGGTAAGTCAATCTCCGATGAGATGGAATTTGAGGTTGACCTGGAGAAGTTAGCGAAGCATTTTGATCTGGATCCGACGGATCTTAAGATGATCCAGGCGAAATACATTAATATTGGTAATGAATGGGTATCCATTGCCGGTACATCGACCGGTACCTGGATGGGAATCTCTCTGTGTGGACTTTCAGTGCTGGCGGTACTGTGGTTTCGGAGAAAGAGAGCGAAGGTGGTATAAATGACACCGATATTAGGATGGATCATATTTGTCGTGTGGCTTTACGTTCTGTGGGTGACCCGCAGAAGTGAGCTGCCGGCATGGCATTTTATATGGGGAAGCTGTGGGCTTTTTGTACTGATGATGATCTTCCTTCGTCCGTACTGTACACAGCCGCTGGCACAGGTTGTCGCTGCACTGGCGGGAGGCTTTGGCAAGCTGACAGGTATGTTTCAGTCGTACTTTAAGTATGGCGTGATCTTTGTCAATTCCAGGGCGGGGGCTATTTCGCTGCTGATTGACTTTGAGTGCTCCGGCATATTGGAGATCATGGCATTTGTGGCGCTTCTTGCATTTTTCCGCGCATATACCGTTTATGAAAGAATCGTGGTAGGGATCCTTGGAACATTTTATATTATTCTGGCAAATGCGCTGAGGATCATTGCAATCTGCGTGATCATTTATGTGTTTGGCATGCCATCCTATTATGTGGCACATACCTTTGTGGGACGTATCCTGTTTTACGGACTGTCCGTTTTATTATACTTTTTTGTATTTACCAAGACCCAGATCATACGCCAGAAGGTAGGTGGCTTTACGTATGGAACTGATAAATAGATTCTGCAATTCATTTTTATTCTGGGCGGCATGGATCATCATTCCGGTGATGATGGAGATCGTACCTTCTCTTGGAAGTGTGTTTGTCCTGATCAAGAAGCATATATTTCATAAAGAGATCATAAAGCCGGCGATAGATCCGGAGATTTCTCTGATCATCCCGATCTATAATTCGATGGATACGCTGGAGCAGTGTATCCGTTCCATTGATGAGAGCGATTATCCGGATGAGAGGATTCGTATCTTTCTGGTGAATAATCAGGGGCAGGATGACAGCTTTCAGGTGTTTTGTGACTGTCAGCAGAAGTATCCACAGCTTCAGATGCAGTGGCTGAATGCGAAGCAGGGAAAGTCGAAGGCACTCAATATGGCGCTGTTTAACAGCGAGGGCAAATATATTATTCATATTGACAGCGATGGTCTGTTGGAACGGTCGGCGCTGCGCAATATGGTGTATCGTTTTGAGGCGGATCAGACGATCGAGTGTATGACAGGAGTCATTCTTACCGATCCAAAGCAGGTGCAGGCGTATCCTCCGGTGCTGCCGCGTATTCTCCGTAAGGTGGAGTTTATGGAGTATGCACAGGCGTTTCTTGCCGGGCGGAATTACTCGGCGGAGGTAAATGCGGTATATACACTTTCCGGTGCATTTTCGGCATTCCGCAAATCGGCAGTATTAAAGTCGCAGCTTTATAACACGGATACGATCTGTGAGGACACACAGATCACATTCCAGATGAAATATCTGCAGAAAACCAAAGTCGGAATCTGCGAGGATGCGATTTTCTTTGTGGATCCGATTGAGGACATGGATAAGCTTTATACGCAGCGTCAGCGGTGGCAGAGAGGAAGTCTGGAGGTTTCTCATCTGTTTCTGAAGGACAAGTTAAAGGCACGCAATATGCTTACGAATGTCGGTGTGCGGACGCTTCTGTATGACCATACTTTTGCGTTTCCGAGAATGATCTGGTATCTGGCGCTGATCTGTCTTTTGTGTATGAATTATTCGTTTGCGCAGATTGGATATTCGACACTTTTTCTGTATGGACTTTATGTGCTGATCGGCGTATTTTATTATATTTCGACGGTAGGCTTTCTGAAGAATTTTAAGGAGATCCGAAAGTATTATGCGAAGCAGTGGTATGTGATCCCTGTTCTTCCGATTTTTAATCTGATGGTGTTTTTTATCCGTTTTGCCGGTGTGATCAACAGCATCAATACGGACAGTGCATGGAAGACAAGAAATTTCACACAGGAAAAGGAGAGCTTTGTACAGACTGTGGCGAAGGATTTCAGTGTAGTGGGTCATTTTCTTGGCAGGATCAGGGATTTTGTGAATAATGAGGAGTAAATCGTGAGAAAGACAAAGTTTTGGAAATGGATCACCAATATAAAAGTGATTTCCGTGCTGATCGTTGTGGCAGCAACCGGAATGGGGGTGCTGGGCGTTCATCAGGCGCAGGAGTATGAGCGGAGTACACTGGCAATCTATGCGGAACAGCAGGATGCGTATGTACAGCTTGTGCTGGATCAGATCAACCTGCTGGAGGATCGCAGCGACGAGGAGATCGTTCAGAATATCCTCGGCTCTCTGGATACGTCCGGCAGGAAGTACTGGACGCTGACGAAGGATCAGGCACTTTTGTTCGTAAAGGATATTACGGAGACAAACCGGTATAAGGGATTGACGACGGAGACATTTTTTACCTCGGACAGTGCAGCGCATTTCTTAAAGAAGCTTGCGGTAAACCGGGTGGTTCATCAGATGATCACGTTGGATGGCGACCGCTATGTGGCATCCGGTGTGATCTTTGAATATAACGGTGCGCAGTATAAGATCTGTCTGCTGACCAATGATACCGTGATACTGGATAACAATGTATTTTTGTCCTCCAAGATCGGTCTTTATGTGTTTGGCGCGATCCTGCTTGGCATGCTGCTCTTGGTGGCAATGATCTTTGCAAATGTTGTTGATCTTCGTGACCGCAGGATCCGTAAGCTGGAGAAGCATATTACGAGTCTGAATAAGGTGCTGGAGGAGCAGACAGAGACGATCCGCGAGATGGACAGTTATCATACAAGATGGAGCATTTTCCGTCTGCCGATGCTTGAAATGTTTGTGGATAAGCTTGCCGAAAGAAAGACGGCGCCGCTTACGTTTGTGGAGCTGGAATTTGCATCGAAGGAGGAGCGGAAGCATTTCCTGAATCAGGCGCAGATTTTGCTGGATGAAAAGGTGATCCGGTTTGAGAACTCATCGGATCAGGAGATCGTGCTTTTGTTCCTGCAGTATGAGGAATGTGAGGCAATAAAGGGAATCGAGGCAGTGAGCGCGCAGGCAGGTGAGTGCAAGGTGCTGCAGAGTGAGACATATACCGGCGAAGGGGAAGCACTGATAACGGTATATGAGCGGTTTACAGAGAAGCTGGCAGAAAGGATGGAACAGGACGATGACGAACACAACATTTCGGGAATACAAATTTAAATTTTATCTGAATGCCAATCATTTTATTGTGATCAACGGAAAAGAGGGAGAGGTGCATCCGCATACATGGGAGTTTATGGTGGATGTACTGATGAGTGACCAGAAATTCGTACAGTTCGATGCCTACGAAAAGGCAATCGACGAATATTTTAATAAATATCAGAACCGCGTGTTAAATGAGATCGATCCGTTTGATCATATGGTGCCGACGCTGGAGAATATGTCGGATTATTTTGTGAATAACATCCGGCGCATCGTCAAGGAGCTGGGAGGTCATCTTGTGAAAATGGAGAGCAGTGAGACACCGACCAGAAGCTATGTGATCAGCTTTGAGCGAGAGGCGGAATATCTGGAGAGCATTCGCAGAAGCTCGAAGGAACAGATGAGTCAGGTGGTTGATGGCATTTTAGACCGTATTATTGATTAAAGGAGAGTACCGTGAAGAAGCAGGCAGGAATCACGATGACGATCATGCTTTATCTGATGGCAGCCATAGCGATTGCCTATGTGATCCGAATCGGTGGAAATTATCCGACAGGTGTGGACACGATGTGTCATGTCTATAAGGGAGACGTGTTGTATCATGCGATCCGGCAGGGAAACTGGTATCCGCTTTATGACCGGTTCTGGTACAACGGTGTGCAGATGATGCGCTATTGGGCACCGCTGCCGGTATATTTTCTGGCGTTTTGTCAGGCGATCGCCGGGGGTGTGGATCTGGAGGGGTACCTGGTCTTTGTATCCCTTGTCTTTTATCTTGGAGCACTGGTATGGCTTTATATCGGCATCCGCAAGAACCGTCTCGTATTGGGAGCGTTTATGGGGGGATTGTGGTTTTTTATGCCCAATAACCTGTACGCTCTTTTTGTGGAGGGAAATCTTCCGCGTTCCCTGTCGATGGTTTTGCTGCCGCTGTTTATTTATTTTGTCAGCGAATATCTGTTTGAAAATAACTGGCGCAGTCTGATCAGGGCGGTTCCGGTGTTCGTGGGGATCGCACTTTGTCATGTGGGGTATGCCGGTACGATCGCGTTGGCGATGCTTTTGTTTCTGCTTGTATACCGGATCCTTTATCACCGTACCGGCAAGTGCATTCCGGTGATCGTAAGCATTATTCTGCCTTTTATGATCATTGGGATATGGCTGTATGCATCCTTGAAGGGAGGCATTACATCGACGGACAGTTCACAGGTCATGAAGGGATTTTTCCAGGATGCGGTGATCTCGCTGAATCCCCTGCGTCGTCTCACCAGAGGAAATACCGATTTTTATTTCGGCTTTGCGGCATTTGTGGTTGCCGTGTTTGGTGCATTTTGCAGTAAGAGACGTTCTATGAACGGATTCTGGGCGGCACTTCTGATCTTTGCATGTACGACGACATCTATGTATGCGGTGCTTTCCAAGCTGCCGGGCAGTCAGTATCTGTGGATGCTTCGTTTTATTTCAATCGCGCTCGTCATGATCCTGTACAGTTTTATGATGTGGACTTCGCTCAAGCGGGGCTTTGTGATCCTGTGCTGTGTGCTGCTGGTATTAGACTGCATTCCGTCCTATGGACTTATCTGGCATGGAATCGGGGAACGAACCGCAAAGGAGAATATGCAGCTTAGTGCAGATGCAAGTCTCATCACAAAGGCAAGAAGTATTACGAAGCAGAGAGTGGCACTGATGGATGGAAGCAGACTCGGCGCGATGGCACCATACCTTCTGACAGACTATGATGAGGAGCAGACGCAGGGGACATATGGTGCAGGCTGGCAGTCAGCGGCTACCGCAGTCAATATTGTAGAACTCAATGAGGCGGCGGAAAGAGGCTTTTATCCGTACCTGTTTGACCGGGCGCTGGAGCTTGGCAATGATACGGTGTTGATAAAGATCAGTGAACTGAAAAATGGAAGCAAGGATATCCCCGACGTCACAAATGCGGCGAAGGAGCAGGAATTTACGCTGGTACAGTATAATGACAGCTTTCTGTTATATCACCGGGAGATCAGTACCGTTTTTGGGACAGTCTGCAAATATGACGGACTGGCGATCGGCAATGCGGCGGCATCGCTGACCTACAGCTATCCGGATATTACAAGAGGAGATTCGGCGAATCTGGATGACTATACCTTTGCGGAGCTTTCCGGATACAAGGTAATCTATCTGTCCGGTTTTTCGTACAGTGATAAAACGAAGGCTGAGAAGCTGGTGAAAAGGTTAAGTAATGCCGGAGTGAAGATTATCATCAGCGGAGATGGTATTCCGCAGGATGCACATACGAAGGAACGGGACTTTCTCGGTGTGAGTTGTCAGGATATTTATTTTGAAAACGGCTATCCGATTCTTTATACCGCTCGGGGAGAGCTGGATTCGCTGCTGTTTGATAAAGAAAACGCACAGTGGAAGACGGTATATTTTAACGGATTGGATCAGGCGGATGGTTATCTGTATGATTCAGGCATGCGTGTGGACTTTGCAGGGACAGTATATAACGATAATATCGTGTTTATCGGTTTGAATCTATCGTATCATTATTTCCTGACAAAGGATGAAAATGTCGGTGCATATATGGACCGGCTGATGGGAGATCAGCTCAACTCCCTGCCGGACAGAACGATCGTGCCGCTAAAGATCACATATCGTTCTGACGAGATACGGATCGAGTCACCGAGGGATAATGTGAATACGTCACTGGCATACCATGATATTTTCCACAGTAAGCAAAAGCTGTTAAGTGAGCATGCACTGACAGTGGTGCGCCACGGTGTGACGGTGATCCGGTTGAAGTATCCGTATGTGATGCAGGGAATGATTTTAAGTCTGGCAGGAATTATCGGCTATCTTTTCTTTATCTTGTGGCTTCGCAGGAAACATCGGCACTTAATTGTGAACAGAAAACAGTTAAATAAAACATAATGTGAAATAACAGAATAAATAAACAGATTGGGAATTAAAATGAATGAAAATTATATGAAAGAAAGACCGGTGGTGCCTTTGCTTCTGTCGATGGCACTTCCTATGGTTATTTCGATGATGGTAAATTCGCTGTACAATATTGTGGACAGCTTTTTTGTGGCGAAGATCAGTGAGGATGCCATGACAGCACTGTCTTTGGTGTTTCCGGTGCAGAATTTTATTAATGCAGTGGGAATCGGTTTTGGCGTCGGAATCAATGCGGTGATCGCACTTTATCTGGGTGAGGGCAATGAAGAAAAGGCAGATAAGGCGGCAACGCAGGGACTTGTCTGTGCGGCAGTCCATTCCGTTATTATGACGGCGGGAAGTATTGCGGTGATGCCGTCATTTTTGAGGGTGTTTACGTCGTCAGAGGAAGTGCTTTCCTACGGCATCCGTTATTCGCGAATCGCCTTTTTGTTTGCTCCGGTGATCATGTTTGCAATGGCATTTGAGAAGATTTATCAGGCGGTTGGTAAGATGAAAGTCACAATGACAAGTCTAATGTGTGGCTGCATTGCCAATATTATTCTGGATCCGGTACTGATCTTTGGAATCGGACCGTTTCCGAAGATGGGAATTGAGGGGGCGGCGCTTGCGACAGGAATCGGACAGCTTCTGCCGCTGATCATTTATCTGGTGCTGTATCTGGTATGTCCGATCCGTGTCCGGACCCGTATATCTGATATCAAGCCGGATAAGTATATTATTGGTAAGCTGTATTCCATCGGCATACCGGGAACATTGAATCTGGCATTGCCGTCACTTCTGATCTCAGCACTGAATGCGATCCTTGCGGCATTTGCGGGAAGCTATATTTTTGTGCTGGGCATTTATTATAAGCTGCAGACCTTCTTGTATCTGTCGGTGAATGGTATTATTCAGGGAATGCGTCCGCTGATCGGATTTAATTACGGCGCGAAGGAATACAAAAGAGTTCAGAAGATATTCCGTGTGGTACTGCTTATGAGCGTTGTGATCATGGCGGTTGGCACGCTTTTGTGTCTGACGGTGCCGGGAGCGCTGATGGGAATGTTTACGGATGTGCCGGAGACGATCCGAGTAGGTGAGACGGCACTTCGGATCATCAGTGCCGGCTTTATCGTTTCATCAGTGTCAGTAGTTGCTTCCGGGGCACTGGAGGGAATCGGAAAAGGGATTCCGTCGTTGATCATTTCTCTCTGCCGCTATATCGTGGTGATCATTCCGATGGCGTTTTTGTTAAGCCGTCTGATCGGTCCGACCGGTGTCTGGCATGCTTTTTGGATCGCCGAGCTGGTGACAGCGGTGATATCTGCAATCCTTTGGAAACGGTCAAGTTCATATAATATTTAGAAAATGAAAAAGAAATCTTAAGGGAATCTTGAGATTTCTTTTTCTTTTTTCTGGTATATTAGTTGGCAGATGGGGAAGCTATTGATAGCAGGTGCGTTTTCATATTGCATCTGCAGCGTTGAAATCGCAGAGGGAGAAAGGACGGAGGATTTTTATGAAGAGAATAACGGATGCGTTCTGCCGGTTCTGTCAGGGAATGACAGCCGCAATCGGCGCGATTCTTCTGGTGATGTCAGCATCTGCTATGATGATATATGGTGAGATGTTTTCCAAAGGGAATGCGGTTGGAATGACACAGGCGATGTTATTGATGACGGTTCTGATATCTGCCGGCTTTGTGGCAGTGTACCGGATATTTCTAAAGAGCGGTAAACGTGTGGCGGTCATTTTGTTTGCGGCACTTGTGTTTCTTCAGATCGGATTTCTGATGTTTGTGTCTCATCCGATGGCGATCAGTGATCCTGCCAGAGTGCAGAATGAAGCCTTGCTGATGGTGCAGAAACAGCATGGACAGATGAACATGCAGGATATGTATTTTCAGAGATATCCGAACAATCATTTTATTGTCGTTCTTTTCTACTATTATTATAAACTGCTTTCCTTTTTAGAAATTCATAAGGTGTGGGGACCAACGGTGGCACTGAATCTGGTATCGATCGATATCGGAGTCTTTATATCCTGGCTGACGGCACGACGTTTTAAGGGAATTTCCTTTGCAAATGTTCTTTTAGGATTGTTTATTTTGTGCCCGACCACGTATGTATGGCTGACCACCGTGTATACCAATACGATCTCATTTCCGTTTGTAATGGCGATCCTGTATCTGTGTCTGCGGCTTCATCAGTGCAGGGGAAATATGCGTGGAGAATATAAACTCTGGGCAGGTCTCGGTGCGCTGATGGCAGTGGGATACTGGGTGCGCCCGACTACGATCATTCCGATCATTGCGGTCAGCATGTATTTTGTAATCCGTTTTATTCAAGGGGAAGCAAAGGATTCCGCCCGCGTCTGTCTGGTGAAGGCAGGGCTTGCGGCAGGCGTGTTTGTATGCTGCTTTATGGGCTGCTTTGGGCTGGTTGGCAGACATATCGACCGGAGCAGGCTGAGTGGGCAGTTTCCGATAACACACTGGATCATGATGGGTTTGAACGAACAGTCCGGTGGAGAATTCTCGAGATCGGATGAGGCATACACCATGAGTTATCCGACGAAGGCAGAGAAGCAGAAAGCGGATGTAGAGCGGATCAGGGAGAGAGTTTCCGGAATGGGTGCGCTGGGGCTTTTGCGTCAGGCGGGAGTGAAGATGTACGGAGTATGGGCACTGTCAGATGATGACTGTTTCGGAAAGGCAGGCTACGCCAGTAATTTCCCGGGTTTGTATCCGTATTTTATGGGACACTCCAACACCTGGTATCTGCTGTTTATGCAGGCGTTTCGTGTGGCAACATTTTTCTTTCTGCTGGTCAGCGTACTGATGCAGATCAGGCAGCGGAAATTTGATATATCCTTTGTATTTTCCCTGACATTTCTGGGGGCGGTTTTATTCTTTATTCTGTGGGAGGCGAACCGGAAATATAATGTCTGCTTTATGGGCGTTTATATGCTTTTGATGGCAGATGGAATTGAGAGATGCTTTCGTTATGTCAGGGGCGTTGAGCATAACAGAGCCGGGATTCGGAAAAGATTTGGCGTCTGCATGGCGATATTTGGCGTTTTATGTTTTGGTCTTACGATGCAGCTTCAGATAAAGACGGTGCAGGGACAGGAAAAGACGGGCGAGAATGTTGTCTACCACTGTAGAAATTATCCGGATTCCGTGCCGGTCAATACCGTCGATAAAAAGAAAACAGGACAGTTTAAGCGCAGGGTTGTGATGGAGCAGACGATCCTTCAGGGACAGCGGATCGAAGCGGGCGACAAAGAGAAGATCACGATCAATTTTGAGGTAAAAGAGAAGAATCTTTCAAAGCAGGGTAAAAATCTCAAAAAAGGTCTGACGAAAGCAAAGGCATTGAAGAATAAAATAGAAACACCGTCCGGACGAAAAGAATACCGGGTTGAGGTGATTTCTCTGCAGAGCAGACAGAAGTTGTACGGCAGAAAGGTAAGTCAGGCACAGCTTGACGGAAAAGAGCGTCTTGTGATCCGTCTGCCGCGGGCGCACAGGGATAGTACAAAGGGGTATCTGGTACGTCTTAGTCATTTGGGAAAGAAATACACAATGGTGCCGAAGGTCAGTCGTTTTCCTGATCTGAATCCATACCCGTATGGTTCGCTGTATATTAACGGTCAGAAAACATCTTATGATCTGTCAATGAGTATTTCGAAAAAACATAAAGATATTCAGGTATAAGAGGATAAATCCCCCGATAAAATAGAGAATTTTAGGGATTTGACTTGCGCAGACAATAGAATCAATGATATGATAGACAGGCTAAGGTTTCGTGAAGACGGAATCTTAGCCTAAACTATTTTTATGGGAAAATTAACGGGGAATGATGTAATTATGAAAGAACAAAGAGTGATGAAATGGACAGAAACAGAGAACGGGGCATATCTGTTTCCGGGGTGCGTTGTAACCGGCGATGTGACGATGGGAAAGGCTGCATCGGTTTGGTACAATGCGGTCGTACGCGGTGATATGGCACCGATCACGATCGGAGAAGGAAGCAACATTCAGGACAATGCGGTTGTTCATGTGGACAATGGCTTTCCGACCGTGATCGGCAATGGCGTTACGATCGGTCATGGGGCGATCGTTCATGGCTGCACGGTGGAGGATGACTGTATTATCGGTATGGGGGCGGTTCTCCTGAATGGGGCGAGAATCGGGAAGAAATGCATTATCGGTGCAGGAACACTGGTGCCGGAGGGGAAGGAAGTGCCGGAGGGATCGGTTGCCTTTGGTAATCCGGTGCGTGTATACCGTCCGGTCAATGAGGAGGATATTAAGCACATTCATGCGAATGCGGCAGAGTATGTAGAATATGCAGGAGAAGGTAAAGGAGAATACAATTGAAAAGAGAGAATTTTAAGTCGCGGCTGGGGTTTATCCTGATATCGGCAGGATGTGCGATCGGAATTGGCAATGTGTGGAAGTTTCCGTATGTAGCCGGAAGAAACGGTGGCGGAATTTTTGTACTGTTTTATCTGTTGTTTCTGGTTATGGTGGGTGCTCCGGCACTGACCATGGAGTTTGCAGTCGGGCGTGCAAGCCGTAAGAGCGTTCTCGGGTGTTATCAGGAGCTGGAGCCGAAGGGGAGCAAGTGGCATCTGCATGGCTATGTGGCGTTATTTGGTAATTATGTGATCATGATGTTTTACACAACAGTGGCTGGCTGGATGATCAGTTATTTTTACCGTTTTCTGGCAAATGACTTTTATGGTCTTGATACAGAGGGGGTCTCCGAGAAGTTTAGCAATATGCTTGCTGATCCCAGGGGAATGCTGTTTTGGATGGCATTGATCGTAATACTGGGCTTTCTGATCTGTTCCATGGGACTGCAGAACGGTGTCGAGAAGATCAGTAAGCCGATGATGATCGGTCTGCTTGGTCTGATCGTGATTCTGGCGGTCAACAGCATGATGCTGCCGGGCGGTGCAGAGGGAATTAAGTTTTATCTTGTGCCAAACTGGGAGCAGGTCAAAAAGGTTGGGCTTCTTAATGTGATCATTGCGGCAATGAATCAGGCGTTCTTTACGCTGAGTGTCGGTATGGGTGGTATGGAGATCTTTGGAAGTTACATGGACCGGGAGCATACGCTGCTCGGAGAGTCGCTTCAGATTGCGGGGCTTGATACCTTTGTGGCACTGATGTCCGGACTGATCATTTTTCCGGCGTGCTTTGCTTACGGGATCAATCCGGGAGCGGGTCCGGAGCTGATATTTATCACGCTGCCGAATGTGTTTATCCAGATGCCCGGAGGTCGTTTCTGGGGAGCACTGTTTTTCCTGTTTATGACATTTGCGGCATTTTCAACGATCATCGGAGTCTTCGAAAACATCATTGCAAGCTGCATGGATAAGTGGGGGATCAGCAGGAAGAAGGCGTCTCTGATCAACGGAGTCATTATATTGATCGGCTCTGTGCCGGCAGTACTGGGTTATAATGTATGGAGCAGCTTTCAGCCGAGAGGAGCCGGAAGCACGGTGCTTGATCTGGAGGATTTCATTGTCAGCAATCTGCTGCTTCCGGGCGGAGCCGTTGTATTTCTGCTGTTCTGTATGACCGGATGGGGCTGGGGTTTTGAAAATTATCTGTCAGAGGTCAACACAGGAAAAGGACTTAAGATGCCACGCTTTCTGCGGGGGTATCTGACCTATGTGATGCCGTGCATTATGCTGGTGATTATTATTATGGGACTGATCGGATAGTTCCGTATGAATATAGAAATTGATGGAAGGAATATGTAACGATGCAAAGAGAAAGCTTTAAATCAAGATTGGGATTTATTCTGATTTCTGCCGGTTGTGCGATCGGTATCGGAAATGTCTGGAAGTTTCCGTATGTCGCGGGACAGAACGGAGGAGGAGTTTTTGTACTGTTTTATCTGTTCTTTCTGGTCGCAGTCGGTGTGCCGGTGCTAACCATGGAGTTTGCGGTCGGACGTGCCAGCGGCAAAAGCGTGATCCGCGGCTATGAGGCACTGGAGCCGAAGAAGAGCAAATGGCATCTGCATGGCTACGCTGCACTGTTTGGCAATTATATGTTGATGATGTTTTATACGACAGTGGCAGGCTGGATGATCAGCTATTTTTACCGTTTTCTGATCAATGATTTCAAGGGGCTTGACACCAAGGGCGTAACAGATAAGTTTTCCCACATGCTGTCTGATCCGAAGGGGATGACGTTCTGGATGGCAGTGATCGTTATTATGGGCTTTGTGATCTGCTCCTTCGGTCTGCAGGCCGGCGTTGAGAAGATCAGTAAGCCGATGATGTTAGGGCTTCTTGCGCTGATCGTGGTTCTTGCGGTCAACAGTATTTTGCTGCCGGGCGGTACAAGCGGTCTGAAGTTTTATCTGATCCCGGACTGGAAAAAGGTCGAGGAGGTCGGCTTGTTTAACGTGATCATTGCGGCAATGAATCAGGCGTTTTTCACGCTGAGTCTTGGTATCGGTGCGATGGAGATCTTCGGAAGTTATATGGGAAAGGATCACACTCTTTTTGGAGAGTCCATGCGGATCGCGGCGTTAGATACCTTTGTTGCGATCATGTCCGGACTGATCATTTTCCCGGCGTGCTTTGCCTACGGAATTAATCCGGGAGCCGGACCGGAGCTGATATTTATCACACTGCCGAATGTATTTATCCAGATGCCGGGCGGCAGGATCTGGGGAACTTTCTTCTTCTTGTTTATGACGTTTGCGGCATTTTCCACGATCATTGCCGTATTTGAAAATATCATTGCATGCTGCATGGATAAATGGAATTTAAGCCGCAAAAAATCGGCGCTGATCAATGGAGTGATCATACTTGTGGCTTCATTGCCGGCGGTGTTCGGCTACAATATCTGGAGCAGTTTTCAGCCGAGAGGAGCCGGAAGCACGGTGCTTGATCTGGAGGACTTTATTGTCAGCAATCTTTTGCTGCCGGGCGGTTCTCTGATCTTTCTGTTGTTCTGTGTGACGAAATGGGGCTGGGGATTTGACAAGTATCTGGAAGAGACCAATACCGGAGCCGGAGTGAAGTTTCCGAGGGCACTTCGTGGTTATGTAACGTTTGTGCTTCCGGTTATTATTCTGGTCATTCTGGTGCTGGGACTGCGGTAATGGGCGAAGTCTTATGCATGGTGCAGGGCAGATAGTTTTTGACTATGCTGATGGCGTGGTCTGCTTTGCTTCCGGTTGCGTTTGAATTTTATATTATGACATTTTGACAGGTATATCACGGTATGACATACCTGTCTTTTCTTTTGGAGGAAAATGGAATCAGCCTCTTTTAAGGATTGCATCCATATCCTGCTCCGGTGCGGTGATCGGCTGCAGATTGTAGGTGTCGACAAGATATTTGACAACGGTTTCTGACATAAATGCCGGGAGGGTCGGTCCGAGATACATGTTGCGGATTCCGAGGGATAACAGCGTCAGCAGGATGCAGACAGCCTTCTGCTCATACCAGGAAAGCACCAGCGTGAGAGGAAGGTCGTTGACGGAGCAGTCAAATGCATCGGCAAGTGCTAAAGCAACCTTGATGGCGCTGTAGGAATCGTTGCACTGTCCCATATCAAGGATACGTGGAATGCCGTCGATCTCGCCAAGATCCAGGTCATTGAAACGATATTTGCCGCAGGCGAGAGTGAGAACAAGAGAGTCCATCGGTGTCTGCTTGACGAAATCCGTGTAATAATTTCTGCCGGGATGAGCGCCGTCACAGCCGCCGACAAGGAAAATATGCCTGATATGTCCCTGCCTGATCGAGCTTATGATCTGCTCTGCATGGGAAAGCACGGCGGCGTGTGCAAAGCCTGTGGTGAGAACATGACCGCCGTTAATGCCGCTCATGCTGTGGTCGTGTTCATAGCCGCCAAGCCTCAGTGCGTGCTCAATGATCGGTGTGAAGTCCTTGTTGCCGTCGGCATCTCCGGTGATATGGGTCAGTCCCTTGTAGCCGACAACAGATGTCGTGTAGACGCGGTCCTGATAGCTCGGGCGCTGCGGCATCAGGCAATTGGTGGTAAACAGGATTGGTGCCGGAATATTGTCAAACTCCTTCTGCTGGCTTTGCCATGCTGTTCCAAAATTACCGGCCAGATGAGGATATTTTTTAAGCTCCGGATATCCATGAGCGGGGAGCATTTCGCTGTGTGTATAAATATTGATTCCCTTGTCCTTTGTCTGTTCGAGCAGCTGGGAAATATCCTTGAGATCGTGACCGGATACGACAATGAAGGGACCTTTCTTAATATCGGTCAGAACTCTGGTCGGTTCCGGCGTGCCAAAGGTTTCTGTGTTGGCGCGGTCCAACAGCTCCATGCATTTGAAATTGACCTGTCCAAATTCCATGATCAGATCGATCCATTCCTCTGGTGTGTGCTCTTTGTTGATCTCACATAAGCCCTTATAGAACCATTTGATGACTGTATCGTCCATGTAGCCGAGATTCATGGCGTGGTGTGCGTAGGCTGCCATTCCCTTCATTCCGAACAGGAGCGTGGAGCGCAGAGACACAATGTCATTGGCTCCGTCCCAGAGGCTGACCAGCGAAATGTCATCACCGGTGAGCTTGCAGCGTTCCTTTCGGACACGGTCTGTGAATGTGCGGATTGCTTCATCGTCAAAATTGACATTGGTTAATGTGGTAAACAATCCATCGATTAGAAGCCGGTCGGTTAATTTCGAATGCTTGTGCGCATCGTGAGCTGCCGTGGCAAGACGGATCAGTTCATACACAAGTTCATCCTGCAGATGTGCAGTCTCCGGCTGCTTTCCGCAGACTCCGGTGTTGATACAGCCCTTGTTTCCGGCGGTCTGCTGACATTGAAAACAAAACATATTTGCCATAATAATCCTCCAATCATTTTGTGATGTCAGGGTCAAAAGGTGATTGACAGATATCAATTTGTATGTAAACATACGCTGGTATCTGATTTTGCCCCTTGAATCAGTCTTTCCAAATCGTTTGTGGCGTATACCGTTAAAGCGTTCCGGTTAGAAAATACTTGACAGAAAGAAAGAAGAATGATAGCATAACGGTGTTATGTTGGTGATGAGAAGAAAGAGGCAGCTATGAATGATGAGAAGGAAACCAGGAAAAAGCTTCAGGAGAGTGCGATGCAGGAATTTCTGGAGAAGGGATTTATGAAGGCATCTTTGAGAAGCATCTGTAAGAATGCCGGAGTGACCACCGGAGCGTTGTATTTTTTCTTTCAGGATAAGGATGATCTGTTTGCTTCTCTGGTGAAAGAGCCTTTGGCAAATGTATATGCGGTGATGGAGCAGCATTTTGCGGATGAGAAGCAGGCACTGGAATCGGGAGAGTTCTTGTCCGGCGCGATTCAGACGGAGGATGCTGCCGATGATTTCCGGGTGACTGTGGACATTGTACATGCGATGTACAGCAGCAGAGATCAGTTTCGTCTGCTGCTTGAGAAGTCACAGGGGAGCTCGTTGGAGGGCGCAGTCGATCAGATCGTTCAGATCAGTGATCAACACTACCAGATGCTTGCGGAGACGATGGCGAAGCTGACAGGGGCACCGCCGATTGAGCATAATGTGATCCATTGGATCGCACATATGCAGATTGATCTGTTTGTCTATGCAGTGACGCATATTGAATCCGAGCAGGAGGCGATCCGGTATATGGAGCATGCAGTGCGCTATATGGTCTGCGGATGGTATGGAATGTTTGGAATTGTGCCGGATATGGAATAGACGTGTAAAGCAGATCCGAATAGTGATCAAAAGAATGAATATGGGAACTGTGGAAGCAGTTCCTTAAAAAACGCCAATAACATAACAGTGTTATGCTATTGGTAAAAATTATCAATAAGGAGATGCTGCCCGATGGATATTTGAACGGGCAGAGCACAAAAGGAGGACGATTATGTATCTGGAAGTGAAGGATTTGAAGAAGAGTTATGGATCAGGAGAGGGATTTGTGCAGGTTCTGAAAGGGATTACGACAGGTGTAGAACAAGGCGATATGTGTGTGATCCAGGGAACCAGCGGTTCCGGTAAATCAACGTTTCTTAACTGCGTCGGAGGGCTTGATACGATTGACAGCGGTTCTGTGATCGTGGATGGCAAGGAGATCGCAGGACTCAATCAGACACAATTGTCTGAATACCGCAGAGACAATCTGGGCTATATTTTCCAGTTCTATAATCTGGTTCCGAATCTGACGGTCCGCGAGAATATCCAGGTCTGTGAATATCTGACAAAGGATCCGCTTGATATGGATGAACTGCTGGAAACACTGGGACTTACGGCTCACCAGAACAAGTTTCCGTCCCAGCTTTCCGGTGGACAGCAGCAGCGCTGCGCAATTGCCCGGGCACTGATCAAAAACCCAAAGCTTCTGCTCTGCGACGAGCCGACCGGAGCACTCGACTCCAAAACTTCCAGAGATATTCTTGTGCTTTTGGAGACGATCAATGAAAAGTACGGAACAACGATGCTGATCGTGACGCATAATAATTCGATCAAGGATATGGTTCATAAGGTGATCCGGATCAAGGACGGACAGATCAGCAGGGAATATTATAATGAAACGAGAGTACCGGCAGCAGAATTGGAGGATTTGTAATGCAAAAAGTATTGAGAAAAAGAATCCTTCGGGATTTACGTGAGAATAAATTTCGTTATCTGGCACTGGCGGTTCTGATCATTATGAGTATGTATCTGGTGATCTCGCTGGTAGGAGCAGCGGAGACGATCATGCAGGGCGGAGAAAAGTCCGACCGTGAACACCGGGTTGAGGATGGAGAGTTTTCCGTATTTGTGCCGCTCACAACTTCAGAACGAAAGGAGCTGACCGGCAAGGGCGTAGAGCTGCAGGAAAGCTTCTATATGGATTATGAGATGAAGGACAACAGTATTCTCAGATTATTTGAAAACCGTGAGAAGATCAATCTGGCAGTTATCCGGGACGGAAGAAAAGCGGAGTCTTCGGATGAGGTCATGCTGGAGCAGAGATACTGCGAGGAGCATGATATCAAGGTTGGAGATACTGTGACGATCGGCGGGGAGAAGCTTACCGTGACCGGCATCGGATGCGTTCCGGATTACAATGCACCGTATCACAATCTGTCGGACAGCACCGTTGGAAGCAAGCAGTTTGGTCTTGCCTTTGTGACGGCAGAAAAGTATGACCGGATGCGTGAGCAGGGGAAAAGTGCACAAACGGAGGTGTACAATTATTCGTACATCAAAAAGGAAGATATCACAGACAAGAAGATTAAGGAATGGCTGAAGGATCAGACCATTGACAGCAGTGAGATTTCGGACAAATGGTTCAAAAAATACTGGGATCAGACAGGTGGACAGAAGGATAAGCTGACAAAGGGAATCAATAAGCTTGTCAACGGTTCCACAGAGCTTTCCGATGGACTTAATGAACTTTCTGCAAACAACAAAAAGCTTCAGAATGCCAGCGGAAGTATCCTTGAGGCGTATTTAAAGGAGGCGTCTTCGGCACTGAAGGCATATGGTCTGAAGGAAGATCTGACCGAGGATAATTTCGAGAGCACATTAGAGCATTTAAAGAAAGAAAACAGTGAAAATGCCATTGTGAAGCTGTCGATCGGTTCGCTGTCGGATCAGTTAACTATGTTAAAAAGCTATAAGGATGGGGTAGTACAATATACAGATGGTGTCGGGGATGCCGCTGAGGGAGCTTCGAAGTTATCAGATGGTGTCAGTAAGCTCAAAAAGGGAACCGACAAGCTGATGGATCAGTATTTTAATATTTCTCTGAGCAATATGACGGAATTTGTCACAGCAGAAGAGAATATGAGGATCGGTGCAACGACAGATGATCAGGTCATCAATAAAATGGGTGGTCTTGTCGCAGGTGTGATCATTATGATTTTATTTACCTATGTGATCTCGGTCTTTGTGGTACATACGATCGAGGCGGAGAGCGGAGTGATCGGTGCTCTCTATGCGATGGGTGTGACCGGAAAGGATCTGATCCTTCATTATCTGATGCTTCCAATCTGCGTTACTTCGATTTCGGGAGCGATCGGAACGGCGATCGGATTTTCGCCGATCGGTGTCAGACAGCAGATGGCAGACACGTATAATTATTTTTCGTTTCCGGAGGTGCCGAATGTTTATCCGGTTTATCTTCTGGTGTATGGACTTGTCATGCCGGCACTGGCTGCAGTTATCGTCAACTGGCTTGTGATCCGCAGGAAACTGGCACAGCCGGCACTCAAGCTGATGCGCAAGGAACAGAAGCAGGGGAGATTTGGACGTGTTGATCTTGGAAAGATGGGCTTTGTATCAAGATTTTGTGTTCGCCAGCTTCTGCGGGAAATCCGTACCAGTCTGACGGTAATCTTTGGATTATTTATCTCACTGTTGATCTGCATGCTCAGTCTTGACTGCTTTGTGATGTGCGATAACATCCGAAAAGACAATAAAGCGGACACCCGGTTTGAATATATGTATACCTACAAATATCCGACGAAGAACGCTCCGGATGATGGAGAGGAAGCATTTGCCAGAACGCTGAAGAAGGAACGGTTTGGTTATAATCTGGATGTCACGGTAATGGGACTTACCAAGGACAATTCCTTTTTTGATGCCGATGTGAAAAAGAGTATGAGCCGCGTCATTATTTCTTCTGCGGCAGCACAGAAATTTGGTCTTTCCAAGGGGGATCAGATCGTGCTAAATGATGAGGATGAGGAAAGAGATTATGCATTTACAGTGGATGGAGTCACACAGTATTCGCCTGGACTGTACGTTTTTATGGACATTGACAGTATGCGTGATCTGTTTGGAGAGGATGACGATTATTATAACGTTGTATTTGCCGATCATAAGTTAAATATACCGGCAGGAAGACTTTACAGTACGCTGAGTAAGAAAGAGGTGGAGGAAACCGCAGGTATCTTTGTCGATATGATGATGTCGATGGTATATATGCTTACAACCATGTCAGCGTTGATCTTTTGTGTGGTTATGTATCTGATGATGAAGGTGATGATCGACCGCTCCGGCTTTGGCATTTCTCTGATCAAGATATTTGGTTATCGTACCGGAGAGATCCGCAAGCTGTACCTTAACAGCAATTTCGGCATTGTGGCAGTAGGTGCGCTGATCTGCATTCCTTTGTCAAAGATTGTGATGGACAGTCTTTACCCGTTGATGGTCAGCAATATTGCCAGCGGAATGAATCTTTATTTCCCTCCGATATTGTATATCGGTCTGTATGTGAGCATTCTTCTGCTGTATGCGGTGATCAACTTCTTTCTGGTGCGCAGGCTGAATAAGATCACACCGGCGGAGGTGCTTAAGAATCGTGAGTAGCCGTTGGAGGAGATTTCGGTTTTTAAGGTTTGATTATATTGTAGATTTTTAAGCAGAAGTTTAACGATTTGATGATTCCGGAATCTAGATGCTTTGCATCTGGATTTTGTGATAATTTTTAAAGGAAAGTTTACTGTGATTCCGGTTTGCTTTTTGTGCCGGATAGCAGTAAACTTTATTTAATTGATGCAATTTTAAAAGCGGATAGTAATTTGTGCTTATGATGTTGGGGCAAAGGGGATTTTGATTCTGATTGATGCAGCGGATCGCTATTTGGAAGGGTATAAGGAGAAAAATGATGACAAAGTTTAAGATATGTGGACTAACGACATGTCAGGAGGCGGAATGGGTTTCTGAGGCGCAGGCGGATTATGCGGGGATGGTGCTTTTCTTTCCGAAAAGCAAACGAAATATCAGTGTTACGCAGGCAGAGAAGATCATACAGGTATTGCCGGATGAGATAAAGTCGGTGGCGGTTGTCGTGTCGCCGGACACAGATCAGATTCGACAGCTTGAGAAAGCCGGATTTGACCTGATTCAGATACATGGAACAGTGCTGTCGGAGGTGGTGGAGGCGTTGCACGTTCCGTTTCTGCGTGCATTTAATGTGGACAATATGCAGGAGTGGGAGATCTTTGAACAGGAAGAAAAATGTGCCGGATATGTTTTTGATGCGGTAAAGCCGGGCAGCGGAGAAACCTTTGACTGGAGCAGCCTCCCAAGCCTTTCGGAGGATGGGAAACCATATCTGCTGGCAGGAGGTCTGAATCCGGAAAATGTTGGAGATGCCATTCGCTCCCTGCAGCCTTATGGCGTAGATGTAAGCTCCGGCGTGGAGAGTGATCAGGGCAAAGGAAAAGCCCCCGAAAAGATCAAAGCTTTCGCGGAGGCTGTTCGTAACGCCGATAAATTATTGTAAAATCATTTGTAATGCTTCACGGCTTATGAAAAATAATTCGATGTCTGGCTGCGGCTCATCATGTACTCACGGTTGGAGACAGACTGAGAAAGTCCATTCAACAGATAAAACAGGATCACACCGATCAGAATACCGAAAAGGCTCATGGTAACATCGTCAATGTCACCCCAGCCCCTGCCGGCAAGATCCTGTAAAAGCTCCAGGATCACAGGAATTCCTACATATATAAGCAGACGCAGGACAAATGGAAGGCGTGCACCGTAAATGCGTACAAAAAAGCCGATCGGAATGCCGATGGCAACCATCTCACCGATATAGCAGAAAAGCGGAGCAAGTGAAACATGGCTCTTCAGTGCAAACTCAATATAGGATGCGGTTGTCATCATCGGGATAAAATTGTGTGCGCCAAACGGCAGCTCCTGATATGGTGGTGTGATCGGAGTCAGGAAATACTGCTTGATCAGCACAAACAGGAAAAACACAATAAACAAAATGCTCATTCTACGGAAGAACAGATGAAATCCGTCAAATCGTGGTCCGCGGTCGAGCATATCGCGGATATTCGAATAAAGAAACGGTACCAGCCAGTTTACCAGAACAAGCACCACCATGGAAAAGTCATAATGGATCCACTGATTCGGCTGGATCAGATAGATCACTGTGGAAAAGATAAAGGTGATCGTCACCATAAAAGCCGCATGAAGAAAGCTGTAACCATAATTGAGTGAGGACTCCAGACAAAAATGCGACAATCCAACTGAAAAGATCACAGCAAAAACAATACTGATCCAATGATAATTGACCAGATAATAAAGGCATGCCTCGGCGATGAAGCTTACGAGGCTCAGAAGAATAACAAGACTGCTGATATTCACTGCACGGTTGTTCATAACAATATCCCCCAATAACATGTATATTCGAAAAAAATACTGCCTGGAAGGGCAGCTTCGTTCTTTCGTTGCGCGGTCGTCTGACCTTTTCCAATATCATAGCAGATTTACCCGGAATGTTCTATAGTAAAGTAGACGAAAAAATTACCGGAAAAAAATAAAAATTAGGTATTGACATATAGAAAATATTTTGGTATATTATACAAGTCGCGTGAAACGAACAACGCAGACAAATGGGATCTTAGCTCAGCTGGGAGAGCATCTGCCTTACAAGCAGAGGGTCACAGGTTCGAGCCCTGTAGGTCCCATTCGATGAGTCTTTCATCGATCATATTTATGGCGAGATAGCTCAGTTGGCTAGAGCACACGGTTCATACCCGTGGTGTCGGGAGTTCGAATCTCCCTCTCGCTATTATTTTTTTGCCCGAAAGGCATCTGTCATTTGACAGGTGTCTTTTTTTGTTATTGGAATTGCGTCAAGAGAAATAATCAGGGAGATATAGAGAGATATAGAGAGAGCTAGAGAGTCATAGAGAGCTATAGGACAAAATCATCACACAGCAGCAGGGATCGTGAGACCTGTTCTGCTGTTTTTCTTTTCTTGTGAAAATAATTAAGACAAGTATGGACAACAGTTTGGTAAAATGTCGTTCATAAGATGCAGTATGGGATAAAAGACATTATGGAACGAAAGGAAGAGGCAATGGCGATGTCAAAATATGTAATAGAATGTCCGGCCTGTGGTCGCTTTGCAGAAGCTTCGACAGGATTTCTGGGAATAGGAAAAACGCGAAAAATCAATTGCAGCTGCGGTAATATTATTAATGTAGCTACAGACAAGATGGTTAGCAGGGAATGCCCTCATTGTGGAAATATGGTCATTTATGATCAGTCGAAATCGAATAGGACATGTCCGGTATGCCATGAGAAGATTAACGGAGAGGCAGCATTACATAATAAAGTGATGTTTTCCTGTCCGTCCTGTAGCTGCAAACTGAGTGCAGATAGAAATGCAGACAAATATGTATGTCCGCTTTGTGAGACCGAGATTGATGTACGGGCACAGGTCATGAAGGAGAAACTTTCAGACAATGGACTTGCCAGTGTGATCAAGTTTGAGGGAGGTCAGGATACATTGATCTGGAAGCATCCCATTGAAGATTTCAATATGGGATCCCAACTTATTGTACATGAAAGCCAGGAGGCGATTTTTTTCAGAGATGGTCAGGCATTGGATTTGTTTGGAGCAGGACGCTATACATTAGAAACGGATCAGTTTCCGATTATGGAGAAGTTGTATAAGCTGCCAAGTGACTCAGATCAGACCTTTCATTCGGAAGTGTATTTCATTAACAAAGCACAGCATATGGCGTTTAAATGGGGGACGTCAGAGAAGGTTACGTTGATTGATCCGACTTCTCAGGCACCAATCGCGGTGGGAGCAAGGGGTCTGTTTAACTTTCGTGTATCAAATGCCAGAAAGCTCCTGTTAAAACTAGTGGGAACAACCTCCGGAATAAAGCGGGGCGATCTGTTAGGCAGTGATGGAAATCAGGCAAACGGTTATGCCAGAAATTATTTCCGTGCCATTGTTCAGCTTGGCGTATCAACAAAGCTGGCACAGATTATTACAGAGCAGAACATAGATATTCTTCAGATCGACCAGCAGAAGATGCAGTTATCTGATGCGTTGAAGAAATCTATGTTGTCTTATTTTGACGATTATGGTATGGAAATTACGGAATTTCTGGTGGAGGGAATCATTCTGCCACAGCCGGGAGAAATGGGATACGATGTCGTTCAGACATTGATACGTCTTCGTCAGGCAAATCTGCAGAAGAGTGTGATTGCTACAGAAACGGATATCAGGCTTACAGAGATGGAAGCTCAAAAGACAGTGGACATCCAAGGTCAGCAGAATGCTGCGGAAGTCGAAAAGGCGCATCAGAGCGTGGTGGCTGTCAAAGGTGAAACTTCTGTAATGGAAACACAGTGGAAAGGACAGCAAAAGATTGCAGAGACGCAGGCAGATGTGCAGGCGGAACGGATCCGTATGGAACTGGAAATGCAGAAAAAGGCGCAAACAGCACAGATTGAAGCAGAGGAAATGCGAGCGAAAGGCTTCAATCAGAAGGATGTGATTCAGGGACAGGTTATGACTGCATTTGCAGAGAATCAGCCGCAGGACGGAGGAATGAATATGTCTGGAATGGCAGGTCAGGCAATGCAGGCGGGCGTTGGCTTTGCAACAATGGGAGCAATGGCTGGTATGGCAACTAATATGATGGGAACCGGGGTGCAGCTTGGAAAAGGTATGACCGGAGCTATGGCAGGCAGTATGATGGGTGGCGCGGATTCTGGAAATAATATTGGAGGCAATTCTGCTGTCACCGGAGATTCTTCGAATACAGGAGCTGCTCCGGGTGGATTTGAAATAAATGATCAGCGTTTTTCTGCTTTAGCTGCATTGGGCGGAAGAGTACAGGATACACCGCAGGAAAATGTGGGATGGAAATGCCCGGAATGTGGTCAGGAGGGAATAACCAGTAAATTCTGTCCGGAATGTGGTGCAAAAAGACCGGAACCGGTTCAGGTGGAGATATGGAAGTGTCCTGATTGTGGTACAGAAGGAATAAGCAGTAAATTCTGTCCGGAATGTGGTGCCAAAAAACCGGAACCGGTTCAGGTGGAGACATGGAAGTGTCCCAATTGTGGTACAGAAGGAATAAGCAGTAAATTTTGTCCCGAATGTGGTTCAAGAAGAAGTGAGGAGGTCGGAGAATAATGAACAAAAAACAGATATCAACGATTGCAGTGTATGCAATACTTCTGATTGTATTTAATGTAATCTTTTTTGCAGTTCCATTTCACAAAACAGCAATTTCCTGGGTCTCATTTGCATTTACCTGGATAGCTTTTTGCTTGGGATATGGAATAACCGATTATGCATTTCGTGGAACAGACACTTTACAGTCAAAAGTATATGGCTTTCCGGTATTTCGGGTTGGTTATCTTTATCTGGGAACACAGATTATAGCGACATTTGTCTTATGTGCGGCAGGTACTTTCATGGACGCAAAAGCATGGATTGCAGTTGTATTATCCATTGTACTGCTTGGAGCCGCTTTGATCGGTGTGATTGCAACGGATAACACCAGAGACATTGTAGGAAAGATTGGACAGGAGAATGAAAAACGGACGAGGGGTGTTCGGAGCTTCCGTGTTGATGCAGAAGATTTAGTGGGATTATGCAAAGATCCTGTGACAAGAGAAAAAATGAAATCACTTGCGGATGCCTTTCAGTACAGTGATCCGGTATCCGGAGATAATCTGGCGGGGATTGAGGCACAGATATCCAATGAAGTGAATGTACTTCGGAGGCTGGTGCTTGGAAATGATATGGATGCCCTGATTGAAAAAATAGATGAGGTACAGGTGTTATTGGCGGAGAGAAATCGGAAATGCAAAGAGGGAAAATAGAGGTTCGAAGAACAGCAGAAAAAGATTTGTCAATAATGTGGCAGAAAATCAAATAGGAGGAAGAGAAAAATGGCAATTTTTAAATGCAAAATGTGTGGTGGCGATCTTTCATTTCAACCGGGGAACTCCACGGGAATATGTGATTATTGTGGGGCAGAGCAGACGCTGCCGAAGGTGGTGGATGAAAATTTACAGGGATTATTTAACAGAGCAAATACACTTCGTATGAAGGCGGAATTTGACAAGGCTGCAGAAATCTATGAAAAGATCCTGCAGGCGAGCGGGACGGAAGCAGAGGCGTATTGGGGACTGATCCTTTGCAAGTATGGTATCGAATACGTTGAGGATCCGGTTACATATAAACGTGTGCCGACCTGCCACCGTGCAAGCTACGATGCCGTTACGGCAGACGATGATTATAAGATGGCGCTGCAGTATGCAGATGTGTCACAGCGCATGATCTATGAGACAGAGGCGAAGCAGATCGATGAGATTCAAAAAGGAATCATTGCGTTGGCACAGAAAGAAGATCCGTATGATGTTTTTATCTGCTATAAAGAGACGGATGAAAATGGTCAGAGAACGCAGGATAGTGTGCTGGCAAACGATATTTACTATCAGCTTACGCAGGAAGGTTTCAAAGTTTTTTACGCTGCAATCACGCTGGAGGACAAGCTGGGGCAGGAGTATGAACCATATATATTCTCAGCTTTAAACAGTGCGAAGGTGATGCTTGTACTTGGAACAAAGCCGGAATATTTTAGTGCAGTCTGGGTCAAAAATGAATGGTCCCGTTTCCTGAAACTGATGAAAAAAGATCGTGCAAAAATGATGATTCCGTGTTACCGGGATATGGATGCGTATGAACTTCCACAAGAGTTTGCTCATTTGCAGGCACAGAATATGGAAAAGATTGGATTCATTAATGACATTGTGCGTGGAATCAAGAAAATAACCGGCAGAGATGAGGCAGTAAGGGAAAATGTGTCAATACAGCCGGTCGCTCCCAATTCAAATGTTCCGGCATTGTTAGACAGGGGAAATATGTCGTTGGAGGATAAGGAATGGGAGAAGGCAGATGAATTTTTTGAAGAGGTTTTAAATCAGGATGCGAAAAATGCTAATGCGTATATTGGAAAACTTTTGGTAGAAAATAAATGTAGTACGTTGAAGGAATACCAGAATAAATTGTTGGCTCAGTATCAATATCCGAAAGATAGAGAGACACTGGAGGTCTGCAAGGAAGCAATTGACCACATAAATGCGCAGATAAGCCAATATAAATTGTCTTATTATCTTCCTGTTGTAAATATTCAGAAGGAATATGAGTTTGATCGGAAGATTATATCAACAGTCAGTGGAAGAAAACTTCAAAAAGAGTTGCAGTTAAAAGAATTGAAGGAAGAAAAAATTCTGACAAGGGCTAAACAATATGCAACAGATGAAGTGGAACAAACCCTGAAAGAAATTCAGATGGAGCTTGAAAAAGAATTGGATAATCGAATTAAACAGGCTCAAGAGGAGGAAAATGAGAAGAGATTAAAGAAGCAGAGAGAATATGATATTTTTTTGAAAACTACAGACGACAAAATAGAAAAATTATATCGTCAAGCTTTAGATAAGAAAGAAACAGATTATCAACATTGTGTAACAGAGCTAAAAAAAGATCTTTTAACAGATGATTATATAAGGATTAAGACATGTTTAAGTCGGATGGAGGGGTATCAGGAATCGGAATATTACATCACATATTGCGAGAAAAAATTAAAGAAATTGGCTGGTTTAAATGAATTATATGAAGAAGCTGAAAAACAGGTAAAAAATGGTTCTATTCCTGCACTGAAAAAGGCAATTCAGATTTTTGAACAATTGGATGGGTATGGGGATTCGGAAGAGAAAGCGAAAGAATGTAAGATATTGCGTGAACAAAAAGAAATAAAGAATAATTATGATTCTTTATATGATTCGCTTATAAAAAGAAAAGAGGTATGTCAAAAGAGGTTGGAAGAAAAGCAAAAAGAATATGAAACGCTGAAGGAAAGTTTTGATAAGCAGGTTTGGCATTATACGGAAGATTATATTAAAATCTTTCTGTTTCACATCCTTCTTGTAGGAGGATTTATTTTATCTTATCATGGTGTAAATGTGGTGGTTTCTCGTTTTCTAACCATTACGTATGCATTAGTATTTGTTGGTTGCGGAACTGCAGAATATGTTTTGATACGAAAAACTATGAAAATGAAAATGATAAAGGAGATAAGACGTAAAATGGCGTTTAACAAGGAAATGGATACATTAAAAAAGGACATTCATGTGTTACAGACTGAAATGCAGGAACTGCAAAATAATATACCATTGTATGAGGATTATTATAAACAGCATTCGAGATTTGCAAAATCTAAAAAGTGATTATTATAAAAGGAAGATTTTAGATGAGGAAGGAGAACGAAATGGCAATTTTTAAATGCAAAATGTGTGGTGGTGATCTTTCATTTCAACCGGGGAACTCCACGGGAATATGTGATTATTGTGGGGCAGAGCAGACGCTGCCGAAGGTGGTGGATGAAAATTTACAGGGATTATTTAACAGAGCAAATACACTTCGTATGAAGGCGGAATTTGACAAGGCTGCAGAAATCTATGAAAAGATCCTGCAGGCGAGCGGGACGGAAGCAGAGGCGTATTGGGGACTGATCCTTTGCAAGTATGGTATCGAATACGTTGAGGATCCGGTTACATATAAACGTGTGCCGACCTGCCACCGTGCAAGCTACGATGCCGTTACGGCAGACGATGATTATAAGATGGCGCTGCAGTATGCAGATGTGTCACAGCGCATGATCTATGAGACAGAGGCGAAGCAGATCGATGAGATTCAAAAAGGAATCATTGCGTTGGCACAGAAAGAAGATCCGTATGATGTTTTTATCTGCTATAAAGAGACGGATGAAAATGGTCAGAGAACGCAGGATAGTGTGCTGGCAAACGATATTTACTATCAGCTTACGCAGGAAGGTTTCAAAGTTTTTTACGCTGCAATCACGCTGGAGGACAAGCTGGGGCAGGAGTATGAACCATATATATTCTCAGCTTTAAACAGTGCGAAGGTGATGCTTGTACTTGGAACAAAGCCGGAATATTTTAGTGCAGTCTGGGTCAAAAATGAATGGTCCCGTTTCCTGAAACTGATGAAAAAAGATCGTGCAAAAATGATGATTCCGTGTTACCGGGATATGGATGCGTATGAACTTCCACAAGAGTTTGCTCATTTGCAGGCACAGAATATGGAAAAGATTGGATTCATTAATGACATTGTGCGTGGAATCAAGAAAATAACCGGCAGAGATGAGGCAGTAAGGGAAAATGTGTCAATACAGCCGGTCGCTCCCAATTCAAATGTTCCGGCATTGTTAGACAGGGGAAATATGTCGTTGGAGGATAAGGAATGGGAGAAGGCAGATGAATTTTTTGAAGAGGTTTTAAATCAGGATGCGAAATGCGCAGAGGCATATCTGGGAAAACTTCTGGTAAAAGAAAATTGTTCGGATATACAAAGATTACAGTCGAAGTATATCCAAAAATATAATTCTGCGAACCCGAAAAAATTACAGGCATGCTATGAGTCGAAAGATTATATTGAAGAAGTTGTTGAAAAATATACGATTCCAAAGTATTTGCCGAAAAAAGAAATTCGCAGTTTGTTTTCTTATGATTTATGCTTTCTTTCCGAGGTGGATGAGAGAAAAAAACAAAAACAACAGCAGCTAAATGAATTAGAGAATGAAAAAAACGTAATCAGAGTCCGGCAGTATGCACAAAGTCCTACAAAAGAAAAAATTGAAATGATGCTGGAAAATATTAGGGCTAAATTAGATGAAAGAATAACGATGGCTGAAAATTCCGATAGGAATAAGAAGGAGCAGGTTGTTGGAGATTATAAGAAGTTTTTAGTGGAACAAACAACGAAAGCGGAGCAAATGAACAGGGATGCTCAGCAGAAGAGGGAGAGATGGTATCAGCAATGTATTGAAAATATGACAAGTACAAAATCGTTAGAGGAATACCGGAATCTGAAGAAAGAATTTGATAGTATGTATGAATACAAAGATGCACATTCATATTCACAGAAATGTCAGATGGAAATTCAGAGAATTAATCAAGAAAATGAGGAAAAGGCAGAGCAGGAAAGAATAAAAAGAGTAAAAGAAGAAAATAGAAAGAACAAAATATGTACCATTATTATTGTTTCAGGTGTAACAGCTGTTTTGATCATAGTGTTAGCATGGATGTTTTTCTTTGAACCGTACGGCAGATATAAAGAAGCAGAAAAGATGATCAGTGCCGGCAGGGAAATAGAAGCGTTTGAAATATACAATAAATTAGGAAATTTTATGAATAGTTCAGAGAAAAAAGACCGGTTAAAGAAGAAAAATGTGATTCTTGCATTGGCAAATGCGGAGACAGGGGATGTGCTTAGCCTCGGAAATTATCAGGGGGAGTTAAAATGGATTGTTAAAGAGGTAGATGAAGATAAGATCCTGCTCTTAAGCCAGAATTGTATCGAATATGGCAGACAATATAATTCCGGCGGCGGTTCGTATTGGACGGGATGTACTTTGAGATTATGGTTGAATGGGGAGTTTAAGGATACTGCTTTTGATGATCAGACGAAAAAATATATTATAGAAAGTAAACTTACAAATGAGCGGGGACAAGATTCGGTGGATTCTGTCTTTTGTCTGGGGGTTGATGATGTTACGGGAAAGGATGGATATAATATAGCAACTTTACCGGATGGAACACCGGTAAACTGGTGGCTTCGTACGGAAAGTGGGACATTTGGAAAACAGGCAAATTGTGTGAAAAGCGATGGCACAATATCTGACAATGTAGAACAAAATGATAAAAACGAGGCGGTTCGTCCGGCTATGTGGATCAAAAGGATTGATTAAATAACTCAAACTCTTGGGGACTCTTTTTATACTTTTCGGATGAGATGTCTGATATCACTTGGATACAGGCATTTCAAATACTGCATCAATTGTTTAGGACAATACGTACGGAAAATACCAAGTTATCAAATGAGAAATCAGCGGATTGGTGGATGTGTTTATAAATGCACTTTCTGCAATGCTGAAAACTCAACTGCAAGCTGCATAACGCTGAACATTGACAACAGAATAGCTGCCAGGTATTGAATTTTCAAGGTGTATAGGCACTTATTCAAGTGAGTTTGAGATAATTATACAAAAAGCTCTCATCGAACTTGGTGAAAACTGCCAAGGACATCGTTTTCTAATCGGCAGCAGTCGTTTTGAAAGCGGCAGATTTTGTCAAAGTAACGAAAAAACACGGCAAAAACAGCAGAACGGAGAAAAGCGGAAAAAGGGCTGGATTCTGTCGACATGACACATGAGGTGTGTTATACTCCGTGCAAAGAACAATCCGGTTTGATGTAAAGAAAACAGGGGAGGATGCAGATATATTGCCAGTCTGCGTAACTTGCCAATATATTATAAATCCGCTATACTACAATCAGGAAAGGCGGTGGAAGGATGGAAGACATGACAGAAAAAGAGTTGATTGCCGTACTCATTGATAAATACACGGATTTACAGCGCATTAAAAAGGCAAATAAGAATACACCGAATGAAGAATTAGAATATCAGATTAAAGCAACAACAGTAAAATTATCTTCGATGGGTGTCAATGTAGAAGATTTAACATTATAATGAATAGGCAGATGGGCAGACAGAGAAATTGTCTGCTCTTTTATAGTGTGCATTCTTAAGAGTGATGTAGAGAAAAAGAAGGGGAAGAATGGTATGTGGAAAGCCTGGGAAGATCCACAATAAAAAATTAAGACACTTTCAGCCGTCCGTCTGATATATTTAATTGTACGCATATTTGCCATATTTTGACATACGCAAAATGCAATGTTACCATAATACATCAGGGATGAGTGAGGAAAAGTGAGAGAAAATGGATATTGCTTTGGCTGTATGAAACCGCTGGATCAGGAGGGGAGATGTCCGGCATGTGGTTTTGACAGAAAAAAATATCAGAGCAGAGGGTACCATCTGCCCTTGGGGAGTGTCTTGGATCATGGAGAGTATCTGATCGGAAAGGTGCTTGGAGAGGGCGGCTTTGGCATTACATATATCGGACTGTATAAGACACTGATGATACCGGTCACGATCAAGGAGTTTTTCCCGAAGGGATTGGTTCGTCGGAAGTATAGTCAGTCGGAGCAGTCCTATCTTGTCAGACCTGTTTCAGCGAAGTCGGAGGAGATGTTCAGGCAGGGAAAGAGAGATTTCCTGCAGGAAGCGCGGGTGTTGTCGAGGTTTGGCAATCTGGATGGAATTACACGTACCAGAAGCTTTTTTGAAGAGAATGGAACAGCATATCTGGTGTTAGATTATCTGGAGGGAGTCAGTGTCAGAGATTATGTTGCCGTGAATGGGAGGATGACCCCGGCAATCTGTTGGCAGATTCTTAAGAATCCAATGAAAGCGCTATGCAGACTCCATGAGAATGATATGGTACATCAGGATATCAGCCCGGACAATATCATGATCAATACCTCGGGAAAGGGAACACTCATTGACTTTGGAACCGTGTGGAGTGCCGGTGAGCTTAGTGATAACGAAGAGCTGGCAATCTACAAACGCAGCTACTCTGCGTATGAACAGCTTGAAAAGCATGGACAGAGAGGCCCGTGGACAGACGTTTACGGACTGTGTGCGACTATCTATTACATGCTGACAGGGGAGAAACCATTAGATGCGACGGAACGGATCTATGAGGATACACTCCCGAGACTGAGTCGGATGGGCGTGACGCTTGATGACGAAGTGGAGAAGTTGATAATGCGGGGACTTGTCGTCGAGTCTGCAGATCGCCTGCAAAGTGTGGATGAACTGTATCAGGCACTGTATCATGATTCATTGATTGCTTTTCCGGTTATGATGCAGCAGGAGACGAAAGTGAGTTCTTTTCGATGGGGCGGCAGGCAGGGAAGAAGTTGTACGCTGACGAGTCAGATGGAGAGGAAACTTGACAGAATGGATGCCAGACGTCGGAAACGCAAATGGTATCCGGTTATTTTTGGAATCGCAGCGGCGGGAGTGTTGTTCCTGTTTGCTATGTATATGATCAACGGATGATACGGGCTTCACAGAACGAAGGAAAGCAGTATACCAGAGAGGGAGGGGGATTTGATGACTTCGGATCCAAATAGTACCAGACGTATTGCCAAACAGTTTGCAGAGGAGAATAGGACGGATCATTTCGATGGCTTTGATGGATATATGACCAGGAAGCTTTTTCAGATTCCGGTGGATGACTGGCGGGCAATGGAAACTAAGCAGAGAAATAAATATCGAGAGAAGGCGTATCATCAGTTAAGCAGTAAACTCGGCAAAACCAAGTTTATTTCGCGACCGACTCTGCGCCGATGGTTTGGTCTCGATGGAGAACTTGTTTTTCCAAAGAGAATACAGATTTTGGATTTTTCGCTGCTTCTTGGCTATACGGAAGAAGAGATGCAGGATTGCCTGAGGAAGGGGATCTATGAGCCGGGAGTCCAGATCAATGATTATCAGGAAGTGATCTATTTGTATTGTGCGGCCAATGGGTTCAGTCTTGACAAATGTCAGGATATGATCCGGTTGTTTGAGCAGGCGGTCAATCAGGGTGCGGCACTGGAGCAGAAGAGTCATACCGATCTCTTATGGAAGATGTACCAGATCAATAAAATAAAGACACCGGCACGTTTTCTGTCGTGGATGGTGGAAAATTCAGTTATGTTTAAAGGCTACAGTATGATGAGTCTGAAGGTTTTCAGAGAGTACCGGGAGAAGATCATTCATTATGTACAGAAGGATATGCGGCAGCAGCTCAAGGAATGCCTAGAGGAGACGGATTTTGCGGAATGGTCTGCCGAACACGGATATTCCGAGCCGGATTATGATGCAGGGGTTGTCCAGTATATTAAGAACAAGCGTCGCCGGAAGAATCCCGGACTATCCGAGGATGAACTGAATATGATACAACAGCTTCATCTGCAAGCGTATTCCAAGATGGAAAAGAATGCGGTGATGCTGCGCGAGTTATATGCGGCGGTGTTGATGACGGATGATCAGAGAGATAAGGGACGCAGGATCTCTTTTACGAGGAAAGCAGAGTCTCTGGGCAGGGAGCTTCATTTTATGACGGACGATTATGTATCCAAGCTTTTAACGGTAGCGCAGCAGAAGGAAAAGCTGTTCCGGATATCTGTGCAGCAGGCAAAGAGCGGAGATGCAAAGCTGCTGACCATGAAGAAGAGCCAGAAGCAGCGCTGCCGTCTTGTACAGCGCTCGGATATTCTTCCTATGGTACAGTATGTGGCGGCACGGCATTATATGGAGATGCAGAAAACAGAGGAGGAATATTCTTCGGCGGATGCCAGACAGCTTTTTGTGAATATGGCGGCGGAGGTATTGAAACGCTGCGATATGGCTCCGCTGGACAAACATTACCGTCTGGATCATATACTGCTTTCGTGTTTTGAAACGGGAGAGGTTTCCTATATGTCAGAGCTGTTAGAGATTGTCATGGAATTGATATAGGTTCTTATTCATGCAGCTTTTTCCGGAAAACGAAATGAAATATTTCAGTAATAACAGTAATAAAAGAATGCATTTCAGGCAGGGAGCGTTGATTTTATCCCTGCCTTGTTGAATTTATCCGGTGGGAATGGTATGATTGTGACGTATTCGAAAGTGGCAGAGCAGAGAAATGAGGAATGCTTGGTCGGCAGCCTGGAGCTTGTGGGCTGACAGCCGGGAAAGGAATGAATATTTATATGAGAGTAGGAATGGGTTATGATGTTCACCGTCTTGTGGAGGGACGTGACCTGATCATGGGCGGCGTAAAGATACCATATGAAAAGGGACTGGATGGTCATTCGGATGCAGATGTGCTTTTGCATGCGATCATGGATGCGCTTCTCGGGGCAGCAGCGCTGGGGGACATCGGAAAGCATTTTCCGGATACGGATCCGACATATGAGGGAGCTTCCAGCGTGAAGCTGCTTGAGCATGTAGGCGGACTGATCGAGGAGGAGGGGTATCTGATCAGCAATATTGATGCGACGATCATTGCACAGCGCCCGAAAATGAGAGATTATATCGATACGATGCGGGAGAATATTGCAAAGACGCTCGGACTTGAGATAAATCAGGTCAATGTCAAAGCAACGACAGAAGAAGGTCTTGGATTTACCGGAGAGGGAGCCGGTATTTCTTCACAGGCTGTATGCTGTCTGGAGCCGATTTATGATAATGCGGGGCTGGTATCCTCCATTGATGGAACGGCACAGGAGATTCCACAGGCACCGGCAGGCTGCAGCGGCGGCTGCGGGGCATGTCCGTCTGCCGCACAGTGCGGAAAGAGCGTATAAATCAGTACAATGATGCGGATATGCAATACTGCAGCTTCGCATTATGATTTCGCATAATACAGAGAATTAATCATTGAAATTTAAAATGCAACATTCGGAAAATATACAAATAAGGAGACAATAAATATGTGGATAGCAGATGGTTGGAAGGATTATGAAGTGATCGATACTTCAGCGGGCGAGAAGCTGGAACGCTGGGGCGATTATATTTTGCTGCGCCCGGATCCGCAGGTGATATGGGATACCCCGCGCAGAGATAAGAAATGGCATAAGCTGAATGCACATTATCATAGAAGCAGCCGTGGTGGCGGTGAGTGGGAATTTTTTGACTTGCCAAAGACATGGCAGATTTCTTATAAGAATCTGACGTTCCGACTGCAGCCATTCCAATTTAAGCATACGGGACTTTTCCCGGAGCAGGCAGTCAACTGGGACTGGTTCGGGGACAAGATCCGTCAGGCAAACCGTCCGGTTAAGGTGCTGAATCTGTTTGCATATACGGGTGGAGCGACACTGGCAGCAGCCGATGCAGGTGCCGGTGTGACACATGTGGATGCGTCCAAGGGCATGGTTACATGGGCGAAGGAGAACGCACAGGTGTCCGGATTATCGGACAGACCGATCCGCTGGCTGGTGGATGACTGCGTGAAGTTTGTTGAGAGAGAGATCCGCAGAGGCAATCATTACGATGGTATTATCATGGATCCGCCATCTTACGGAAGAGGACCAAAGGGTGAAATCTGGAAGATCGAGGAGAAGATTTTTCCGTTCATTGAACTGTGTACACAGATTCTTTCCGATGAGCCATTGTTCTTCCTGGTGAATTCCTATACTACCGGACTTCAGCCGGCGGTATTGACTTATATGCTGGAGACAGCTTTGGTATCAAAGCTTGGCGGTCATGTTGAGGCACAGGAGATCGGATTGCCGGTAAGCTCCAACGGTCTTATTCTTCCTTGTGGGGCATCCGGACGCTGGACGATGTAAATAATGCTTCTGAGCTTGCAGGCTATTATAACGGGCAGAAGCACAGGTCATGGGCGTATCGGAGCATGGCCGGAGATTGACTGCCTATAAGGAAAATGCTATAATTATACGGTTAATGGAATTGTGAAGAAGAGGTCTTAAAGCATGAACCATCAAATCAAACTGACCGGCAATCTGAAGACATATCTGAGATGGCCGGTGATGCTGTCACTGCTATGGGCGGTGGCAACCATTCATATATATGTGGTTGATCGAAAAGCCGGATATTGTGTGGCAGGCTACACGCTGGCTTATTTTGTCGTTGCCATGATGCTGCGTCTGTCCGGAAGAAAGAAGCTGCAGCAGGATCTGATCCGGTTTGCACAGAGTTATGGACGGCTTCAGATGAAGATGATGAAGGAAATGGCGGTTCCTTTTGCTGTTCTGAATGTAGAGGGACACCTTCTGTGGGGCAATGACGAGTTTTTGGACGTTGCTGTTAATAAGAAGGCAGCCAGACGTAATATTGCCAATATCTTCCCGGAGATCACACTGGATCGGCTGCCGGAGGCGGCACAGGGTGATGTGGTACTGAGAGTGACCAGAGAGGATAAGACGTTCCGTGCCGTGCTGCGTCAGATTGATGCAGCGCTGGTAGATGACTTTTCGGATGGTCTGGAGTTAGATCAGTTTATTGATGATCAGAGTATCATTGTGATGTTTTTATACGATGAGACAGAGATGGTGCAGTTAGAGGAGACGATCGCAGCAGAGAAGTTGACGGTAGGTCTTTTGTATATTGATAACTATGAGGAGACCGTGGCAAGCATTGATGAGGTGCGCCAGTCACTTCTGATGGCGTTGATCGATCGTAAGATCAACAAGTATATGCAGGGGATTGATGCAATCTCCAAGAAGTTAGAGAAGGATAAGTTTCTGTTTGTCTTTAAACAGGAGCATCTGAAGGATCTGAAGGAGACAAGATTCTCCATTCTCGAGGAGGTTCGTGCGATCAACATCGGCAATGATCAGACCTGTACGATCAGTATCGGTATCGGTACAGAGTCTGAGACATATACGGAGCTTTACAACAATGCCCGGGCGGCAATCGACCTGGCATTGGGACGCGGCGGTGACCAGGCGGTTATCAAGGGAAGCGAGAGCGAGGAGTTCTACGGAGGCAAGCGGGTTTCCGCAGAACGTAATACGCGTGTAAAGGCGCGTGTGAAGGCACATGCGTTAAAGGAGCTTATCGAGAGCAAGGAACGTGTTGTCGTGATGGGACATTCCATCGGCGATGCCGATTCGTTTGGTGCGTCCGTAGGAGTTTACCGGATTGCCAAGACGCTGGAGCGCAAGGCTTATGTAGTGTTAGACCAGTGTAGTCCGTCGGTACGTCCGCTTTGTGACCGTTTCTACAGCGGTGACTATGAGGATGGAATGATCGTCAACCGGGAGGAAGCAGGAAAGCTTGTGGATGAGAATGCGCTTCTCGTCATTGTGGATGTCAATAAGGCAGATTACACAGAGTGTCCGGAGCTTGTAGAACAGGCACAGTCGGTTGTGGTCATCGATCATCACCGTCAGGCGGGCGATGCGATTTCGCAGGCTGTGTTATTCTATATTGAACCGTATGCATCCTCTGCGAGTGAGATGGTATCGGAGATTTCACAGTATATCGGCAATGGATTGAAGCTGAAGCCGGCGGAGGCAGAGGCACTGTATGCCGGTATTATGATCGATACGAACAATTTCACGGATAAGACAGGTGTGCGTACCTTTGAGGCAATGGCATATCTGCGCCGCAACGGTGTGGATGTGATCAGACTTCGTAAGGCATTCCGCGAGAATATGGATGAGTACCGGATCAAGGCGGCTGCGATCGAGGCAACCAATCTTTATCTGGACAGTTATGCGATCACAGAGAGCAAAGCCGAGGGGACGGACAGTCCGACCGTGCTTGCTGCCAAGATTGCCAATGAGCTTCTGGATATCAGCGGTGTAAAGGCATCGTTTGTATTAACAAATTATAATGATAAGATATATATCAGTGCCAGATCGATCGATGAGGTAAATGTACAGGTCATGATGGAAAAGCTTGGTGGCGGTGGTCACATCAATATGGCAGGAGCGCAGCTTAAGGACTGTACGGTTTCCGAGGCAGAGGAGAAGCTTCGTACCATGATTGACAAGATGATCGAGGATGGAGATATTACACAATAGGAGGTAACAGCGATGGAAGTAATCTTATTAGCAGATGTAAAGACATTAGGAAAGAAGGGAGAGCTTGTCAATGTCAGCGATGGCTATGCCAAGAATTTCCTCTTCAAGAAAAAGCTTGGAATCGAAGCTACCGCACAGAATAAAAATGATCTTAAGCTTCAGAAGAAGCATGAGGAAAAGGTGGCACAGGAGAAGTTAGATGACGCAAAGGCATTTGCGGAGGAACTCAAAGAGAAATCCATCACCGTTTCCATTAAGACGGGAAGCGGCGGACGAAGCTTTGGTTCGGTATCTACCAAGGAGCTTGCTGCGGCTGCCAAAGAACAGCTTGGATATGAACTGGATAAAAAGAAAATGGTTCTTCCGGAGCCAATCAAAAGTCCGGGGATCTTTGATCTCCCGATCAAGCTTCATCCAAAGGTTATGGGAAGTCTGAAGGTGATCGTACAGGAGACGAAGTAGCGGCGGACGGTAAGTCTGCGGCTGTAAGTGAACGGGGGACAGACAATGGATGAAGCGGTATTCAAAAGGATTCCGCCCCACAACGATGAGGCAGAGCGTGCGGTTATCGGTTCCATGATGATGGATCAGGATGCAGTGCAGATTGCCTCAGAGCAGTTACAGGGGGAAGACTTTTATAATGGACAGTATGGCGTGATCTTTTCGGCACTGGTGGAAATGCATCAGCAGGGAGTTGGAACCGATCTTGTCACCATACAGAATAAGCTGCGTGAAATGGAGATTCCACCGGAGCTTACAAGTGTAGAATATATTGGAGATCTGATCAACAGCGTGCCGACATCGGCGAATATCCGTTATTATGTGAAGATCGTGCAGGAGAAGTCTGTGCTGCGGAGTCTGATCAAGGTGACGGAGTCGATCACCGGCAACTGTTATCTGGACAAGAATCCGCTGGAGGATATCCTTGAGGATGCCGAGAAGAAGGTCTATGACGTTGTGCAGAGACGTAATTCCGGTGAATTTGAAAATATCCGCGATGTAGTATTGCGGACACTTGACAGCATTGAGACTGCGGCAAAGCAGCAGGGACATATTACAGGTCTTCAGACAGGATTTCGGGATCTTGATTATAAGACTGCAGGTCTGCAGCCGTCGGATCTGATCCTGATCGCGGCAAGACCTGCCATGGGTAAGACGGCGTTTGTGCTGAATCTGGCGGAGTATATCGCACTTCATAGTCAGAGCACGATCGCAATGTTCAGTCTCGAGATGAGTAAGGAGCAGCTGGTCAAGCGTATGCTTTCCATGAACTCCAAGGTAGATTCCCAGAGGATCCGAACCGGTAATCTGGAGGATGAGGACTGGGGTAAACTGGTCGACAGTGTACGCCGGCTCGGTAATTCCAATCTGGTCATTGACGACAGTTCCGGTATTACGGCATCAGAGATCCACTCCAAATGCCGTCGTCTCAAGATGGAGAAGGGACTGGATCTTGTCATTATCGATTACTTACAGCTGATGAGTGGTGGTGGAAAGCGCCGCGGTGACAGCCGACAGCAGGAGATATCAGACATTTCCCGTGCCCTAAAGGTCATGGCGAGAGACTTGAATGTGCCGGTGATCGCATTGTCACAGCTTTCCCGTGCGGTAGAACAGCGTCCGGATAAGAAGCCGATGCTTTCCGACCTGCGTGAGTCCGGAGCGATCGAGCAGGATGCGGATATGGTTATGTTCTTGTACCGCGAGGAATATTACAAACCTGATTCCGAGAAAAAGGGGCAGGCGGAGCTTATTATTGCAAAACAGAGAAGTGGTCCTACCGGCACAGTAGAGCTGGCATGGCTTGCTCAATATACAAAGTTTGGCAATTTGGAGAGAGAATCTGGCAATTCCTAGGATTTAAGCTATTAAAAAACTCTAAATTTGTCAAAGAGACTTGATTTGCGGAAGCGAAACGAGTAGAATGAAACACGGTGTAAACCTTAGTAACGAATGGAGGAAAGAGAGAAATGGCTGAACAGGTAAAGTTTGATTATTCTCTGACTGCCGGTGTAATCTCAGAGGATGAGATGAAGGCAATGGAGAAGATCACGAAAGACGCAAAAGATGTATTAGTAGGGAAGAGTGGCGCAGGTAATGATTTCCTTGGATGGATCGACCTTCCGGTTGATTATGACAAGGAAGAGTTTGCGAGAATCCAGAAGGCAGCACAGAAGATCCAGTCTGATTCCGAGGTACTTCTTGTGATCGGTATCGGTGGTTCTTATCTTGGAGCAAGAGCTGCAATCGAGTTCTTACGCCACAGCTTTTACAATAACGTATCCAAAGAGATCCGCAAGACCCCGGAGATCTATTACTGTGGTAACAACCTGAGCGGTACATACCTGTCTCAGTTGATCGATGTCATTGGTGACCGCGATTTCTCTGTAAATATTATCAGTAAGTCCGGTACAACAACAGAGCCGGCTGTAGCATTCCGTATCTTCAAGGAAATGCTTGAGAAGAAGTATGGCAAGGAAGAGGCTGCCAAGAGAATTTATGCAACAACCGATAAAGCAAAGGGAGCACTTAAGAGTCTTGCAACAGAGGAAGGCTATGAGACCTTCGTTGTTCCGGATGATGTAGGAGGACGTTTCTCTGTACTGACAGCAGTAGGTCTTCTTCCGATCGCTGTCAGCGGTGCTGATATCACAAAGCTTATGGAAGGTGCTGCTTCCATGCGTGAGGTATGTCTGAATAAGGACTTCGCAGAGAATGATTCCATGAAGTATGCTGCAGTTCGAAATATTCTTCTCCGCAAGGGTAAGTCTGTTGAGATCCTTTGTAACTATGAGCCGATCTTCCACTATGTCGCTGAGTGGTGGAAACAGCTCTTCGGTGAGAGCGAAGGAAAGGATCAGAAGGGTCTGTTCCCGGCATCTGTTGATCTTACAACAGATCTTCATTCCATGGGTCAGTTCATTCAGGACGGAAGCCGTGTTATGTTTGAGACAGTGATGGAATTAGAAAAGCCTGCATTTGACCTGAAGATCCAGAAGGAAGATGTTGATCTGGATGGTCTGAACTATCTGGCAGGAAAGACACTTGATTTTATCAATAAGAGTGCGATGAAGGGTACCCAGCTTGCTCACACAGACGGCAATGTTCCGAACCTTGTAGTAAAGGTACCGGAGCAGAATGAGTTCTATCTCGGACAGCTGTTCTACTTCTATGAGTTCGCATGTGGTCTGAGTGGATATATCCTTGGCGTTAATCCGTTTAATCAGCCCGGCGTAGAGAGTTATAAGAAGAACATGTTTGCACTTCTTGGAAAGCCTGGTTTCGAGGAACAGCGCGAGCAGTTGATGAAAAGACTGTAATAATAGAATAAATCTGTTTTAAATAGAAAGGATGTCATCGAATGGTGGCATCCTTTTTTGATGTCCCATCCAATAAATAAGGTAAATCTGTAGGAAAATGCAGGTATCCATCCGGGAGAGGCAGGTGGTAAAATAAATCTACAAACGTGGGAGCGGATAATGCAACGTTTCTCAGAAAAAATGAGAAATCTGAAAAAGATTGGAGGGCAACTATGAGAAAAACAGGAACTCGACTGCTTGCAGTGCTTGCGGCAGTCAGTATGACGGTAAGCCTGCTTCCGGTCAACGCAGTGACAGCTGCACAGACGGACAAGGCACAGAGCGTACAGGAAGTAACAACAGCACAGACCGGTGGTAAGGTACAGAGCGTACAGGCGGCGGACAGCCTCAAAAAGGCATCGAAAGCGCCGGTGACATTTTCCGAGGCAAGCGGAACTTATAAGGATGCTTTTTCGTTGAAGCTTCAGGGAGCAGACACGGATACCGCGATCTATTACACAACCGATGGCAGTGATCCGTCTGATCCGGACAATACGGCAAGGATTGCTTATGCGGACAGCGGTATTTCGATTACCGACCGCAAGAACGATGAGAATGTACTGTCAGCGATCGATCCGATTTTGTTTGATGCAGTGAATGTAAAGGGAAGCTCTGATCAGAAGAGCTTTGTCAGCACAATATCTGCACCGGACAAGTCCAAGGTTGACAAATGTACTGTGATCAAGGCGGCAGCACAGCATGAGGATGGTACCTATTCTGATGTTGTGACCAACACCTATTTTGTGGGTGATATGGCAGAGCATATTGATGGTATCAGTGAGAGCTGCAAGGCAGCCGGCAAGGATCTGGCGGTGATGTCGATCAGCATGGACGCAGATGATCTGTTTGATTCTGCCAAGGGCATCTATGTAAAGGGAGATACTTTTGACAAGGCACTTAAGGAGTATCTTGACGGAGGCGGTAAGGTTGACTGGGACGCATCCGATCTTTGCCGGAAGCTGGATGCTAATTATAAGCAGAAGGGTAGGGGCTGGGAGCGCAGCACCCATATCGATTATTTTGAGAGCAACGGAACTGATACAAAGTGCCAGCTTCAGCAGGATTGTGGTATCCGTATTCAGGGTAACTATTCCCGTTCTGATTACCAGAAGAGTTTTCGTCTCTATGCAAGACAGGATTATGGTCCAAAGAACTTCAAGTATGCTTTCTGGGACAATGCGAAGGATGATGAAGGAAATGTGATCGACAAGTACAAAAAGATCGTTCTTCGTAACGGCGGTAACTGTGCATTTACGACAAAATGTTCCGATTCTTACTGGCAGTCATTGCTGGAGGACTTAAATTGTGATAATCAGAGTGCCCGTCCGTGTGTGGTTTATCTGAATGGCGAGTACTGGGGGGTTTATGTACTACAGGATGATTTCTGTGGTGCCTATATGGAAAACAAGCATGGTGTCAATAAAGATAACGTTGTGGTCTATAAAGGTGATGCAGAAGCAATCCAGCCACTGGGCTATAAGCTGGATGAGGGCGAACTTCCGGAGGGAGTGAAGGATGAGGATTATTATTTTAAGGATCTGGAGAGTTTTATGAGCACACATTCCAGTCTGGAGAATCAGTCCGATTATGATGAATTTGCGGCGATGGTTGATGAGGATTCCATGATTGATTATTTTGCGACAGAAGTATGGATCAATAATAAATGGGACTGGCCGGGAAAGAACTGGTCGATGTGGAAGACAACGGCTAAGGATGATACCAATCCATATGCGGACGGCAAATGGCGTTTTATGGTATATGATGTTGAGTTTGGTGGCATAAGCGGTTCCGGTGATGCATCGGAAAACACGATCAGGAATTCCAAGCTGTTAAAAACAGGAACGGCAGACGAGAAATCGGTCAACTATGATAAACCTCATGTCAGAAGCTTTGCACTGATGATGACGAATAAGAATTTCCGGGACAAGTTCATCGCACGTCTTGAGAGTTTTACCAATGGCATGTTTGAAAAGAACCGTGCGACAACAAGGCTCGATCAGTTTAAGGGAATGTATCAGCCAATTCTGGATCAGTTCTTCGAACGTTTCAATACCTTTAATGGCATGACGGCAGACAAGGCGATCAATGGAGAAAGTTGGAACACATACGGATCACTTCAGGCAATCCGTGAGTTTTTGAATGGAAGAAGCAATCAGATCCCGAAGATTGTAAAATATGTCCGTAATTATTACGGAGATCCCGCTGATGTCAGTACATCACCAAAGCCGACGAATGACCCGTCCACCGTACCAACACCGGCTCCGTCGGCAGCACCAAGCCAGGTTCCGGCACAGCAGACAGCGTCTCCGGTATCAACGCAGAATCCGTCCGATATCAGTAGTAATGCGCAGGCTGGTGAGAGTAAAGAGACATTAAAGGATGGCACGGTTGTGATCCGGACTACGGATGCAAAGGGTAAGGTGACAGAGACAAAGTATCAGACGAAAGCCGGTATTTACCGGTTAAGCAAAGATAACAGTCTGTGTTATCTGGCGAAGAACAACGCTTTTCTCAAGAATAAGACATCTGTGACGATCAAGGATACCGAGAAGATCAACGGCAAAACACTGAAGATCACAGCGGTAGAAAAGGGAACTTTTAAGGGACTTGGCAAGCTGAAAAAGGTAATGATCGGAAAGAATGTAACCACGATCGGAGACGATGCATTCTCCGGCTGCAAGAACCTGAAAAAGATCGTGATCAAATCAACACAGCTAAAGAAGGTCGGCAAAAATGCGATCAAAGGAATTGCAAAGGGAGCACAGATTACATGTCCAAAAGCAAAGAAAAAGGCTTATAAAAAGCTTTTTACGGCAAAAGCCGGCTTTGTGAAAAAAACAATGAAATTAAAATAATACAGAGGGCAGCGGCACCGCACAGCTTTAGCCGCAGGGGAATACCTTTGGAATCGAACATTATAAAAATGGCAGGACTTATTAAATAACGTCCTGCCATTGTCCGATATAAATACCATACGGGGAGGAGGCGGTAACGTGAAACCTGCAGGGGATGCAGCAGAGGAAAAACTGGCAGATCTGGTGCGACAGGCCAAAAGAGGCAGTCGGGAAGCTTTTATGGAATTATATAAGCTCTTTTATCATGAATTATATGCGTATGCATCCTATATGCTTCGCCATCCACAGGATGCGGAGGATGTGGTTTCCGACACGATCGTAGCGGCATTCGAATCGATCGGAAAGCTTCGGGATGTATATCGCTTTCGCCAATGGTTGTTTAAGATATTGTCCAACCAATGCAAGAAGCGGAGAAAGTCCTACGCGGAGCGCAACCGCCGTCATAACCTGGACTTTCCGGGAGAGGAACAGAAGGATGTGTTTTCCGGGGTCAGTGACGGTCGGGATATGGAGAAGGAGGCGACGGACCGTGAGTGGATCCGGCAGGCCTTTGAGACGTTGTCGGAGGAAGAACGCTATATCGTTAATTCATTTCTTTTTGGCGGATACCGGGGAGATGAGATCGCACAGAGTCTGGGGATAGGCTCCGGTACACTGCGGTCAAAGTACCGGCGGGCATTGGCTAAAATGAAGAAAAAGCTGGATGAGTGAAAGGAGGCGTCGTGATCATGGAAGAGCAAAACGGACTGGAAAGACTGGCATCCCATCGGATTCAGGGCGTGCTCCCCAAGAAATATCATATGGAATACCGCTCGGGAAGTGAGTCGCTTGTTGAGGAGCAGTCATTAAAAGAGGTCGAGGAAATGATCCTGGCTGCCGGTGAAAATATCGATGTGCCGGAGAGCTTACAGCCGGACAATATGAGCCGGAAGCTGGAGCAGATATATGTCCGCAAAAAGCAGCGCCAAAGACGTCTTGCAGTCTGTGGAATATGCGTTATAATATTGATTATTGCAGTAATTGTATTTTTGATCGTGAGGGGACTGTGATGGTGCTGTAGCGGGAAATGGAGATTATGAATGGAAAAACGTAAAACAATAGGGATATTTTTGGAGGGAGATGACGTTCTCCAGGAGGGCTTGATCGCCAATGCTTTAATTGGGGAAGCGCAGGTGAAGGACTACAATATATTGATGTATCACAGTCTGATGAAAAAGCCGTCGTATGAGCAGGGATGTGTATCGGATGATGTCGCCAAGGGCGAGGGTGCGATCTATCAGCTTCCGGATTATCATATTTTTGACGGTGTGGTCATTCTGGGAGAGGTATTGCGTCCGGATGTGACAAGAGAGATCATTCGCCGTGCAGCAGAAGCAGATGTGCCGGTGATCGATGTCAATGATGTGTACGATGGCTGTTACCAGATCGGATATAATGATACGATCGGTATGAAGGAAATGGTACTGCATCTGATCCGTGAGCATGACTGCCGCGATATCTATTTTATGTCCGGATTTAAGGGCAACAAAGAATCCGAGGAGAGAGAGGCGGCATACCGCAGTGCTCTGGAGGAGGAAGGAATTGAGTTTCAGCGGGATCATGTCGGCTATGGACAGTTCTATATGCAGGCGGCGGATGTGATACAGGAGTATCTGGAATCGCATCCGATGCCGGATGCGATTGTGTGTGCCAACGATACCATGGCGATGTTTGTCATTAAGTATCTCAATGACAATGAATATCAGGTGCCGGAGGATGTGATCGTCACAGGCTTTGATCACACGAAGGAAGCCTCGGAGTATCAGCCTTCCATTTCTTCCGTGGAACGTTCCCTGCGTAAGTCCGGCGTGGAGGCGGTAAGGCTTCTGGAAGCACTCTGGCGAGGAGAACAGGTTCCACAGAGAAGTCTGGTGCCGGCACATCTGGTACTGAATCAGAGTTGTGGCTGTGTAGAACACACGAAGCTGGATCTGAACAGGATTAATCAGGAGAAATTAAAGGACATTGTGCGCAGGGATTTGTTTATCCATCATCTGACCGAATTCTGGCGGGATGTTTCGCCGAAGGAGTCTGTGGAGGAAGTGCTTGAGGTCATTTGTGATTATCTGGATTTCTTTGGATGGAAGGAATTTCGTTTCTGTCTTTGCGATGATATTATTGATCAGGGTGGTGGCAGAAGCAAACGGATCCATGGGTATTCACAGAATATGACTCTGGTAACCTGCAGACGGGGAGAACCGCTTTTGATGGAACCTGTGTTTTATCCTGATATACTTCCGGATATTCCGTTGCAGGGGGAAGAACCGGCACATGATATTTTTGTACCATTGTATCTGAATCAGCGTACAGTTGGTTATCTGTGGATATCGACGGATTATTGTATGCAGGAAACACCTATGGTATATGCAATGTTGACGGTTATGAACAGCTCGGTTATTGATCTGTGTCTGTTGAAGGAGAAGGATTCTCTGGTAGAAAAGCTGGACAGCATGTATGTGCGTGACGAGTTGACCAAGCTTTATAATCGTTTTGGCATGAGACGTTATGTGGAGAAGATCCTGCAGGTAGCAAAACGCGATGGAAAGCACATTATGTGTATTGAGATGGATCTGGATGGTTTGAAGCGGATCAATGATACCTATGGTCATGATGCGGGAGACAATGCCATTGTACAGATTGCCAATGCGATGCGTCAGGCATCAGAGCGCAGAGAGGTCTGTATACGAAGCGGTGGCGATGAATTTCTGGTATTTGGAATTGCCGAAAAGGAAAGTGATGCAAGATCATTTATCCGCAGAGTGGAGGATTGTCTTGATGAGTATAACAGCCGGAATCAGTGGCCGTATCAGGTTGCGTGCAGTTGTGGATATTATGTACGCCGTGCCAGTGAGATCAATTCTCTTGAGGAGATGGTGACAGAGGCAGATAAGCTTCTTTATATGGTCAAGGCAAGAAGGCGGACGACACGGACGTCATAAGTCGCTATCATGTTTGTTTCGCGGACAGAGAAAGCAGAACTTTAATGTATATAAAAGGCCCCGCAGACCGGTG